>ERZ794946.388-NODE-388-length-18219-cov-3.816120_pt1 | contig 18219 bp, 9 predicted proteins | sample MGYA00433072_ERZ794946 | MGnify/ENA primary metagenome ERZ794946 (study PRJEB30137, sample SAMN04331413) | food metagenome | isolation source: Y3 must sample point D1 replicate A | place: Australia: South Australia | collected 2014 ...
AGCTCTTTCAGGAGGTAAATCAATTCTTTTTCTAATGATATAAACAAATTGCCCAATTGTCAATGATTGAGGGACCAAATACTTTCTTTTGTCCAAAGCCGGAACCTCGTTGGATTTGGAAACGTTATTGCTCGACTCATTAGACGTGGAAGTAGAATCAAGACCTTGTTTTTCTACAATAACAGGTATCCTGTCTATATATTTCTGACATATTCTGTCACATTCGTTTTTTCTGACGTTGAAAGGGTATTCTGCCTTGAAAGGTATTCTACTCTTTTGGCTAAGCGTGGCTACGTTATCATCATTGTCTGTCATCGTATAGAACTTTTATATTTATTCAGTTGTTATCGTGTTAATCTGGTGCTCTTAAACAACCACTATTTCTTTAATAGTTTACTCTGTTTATATACTAATCAAAGCATGAAATACAGCTTATATAGCTCTAAGTAATTAATTGTGATGAATTTTTTTTTCCCTCCCTTACATAAAAAAAAAAAGACCACACCTTAAAGATTATCACTAGTAATTATTTCCTAATTAGGAAGTTCTTATCTTTGGTTATATGCGGACTTGTTGGGCTAAAGCTTAGGCTGTTTATCGCCTGATTAGACTATTAGTTGGTAGCGAATATAGTGGTGCTGGTACTGCGGTATCAGCTGTGTGGATTTTACGGACATTAGGCTGAGACGCTGTATAAGGTTTCACAGTTATTAGGCTGAGACGTTGTATAGACTGCACGATTAGGCTGAGATGCTCTACAAGGTTACACACTATAAGCTGTCAGACTACATACGGTATATGGAGTAATACGGCTATATAATTTTAAGACTATAGGGTTATAACACTATATAAACTAGAAATTAAATTACTGTTAGACATCTTGTTCAACACCCTTACTGGCTTTTTGTTCCACTTTGCTAGGATCTCTTTCTTCTTTGACTCTACTGCTCTTCTTAGGCACTCTTGCTAACCAATAAACTAAAATTGTACAGGCGTAATCAAAGAAAATGTAAGCCAAAAATATACCATAGTTTCTCCATCTTCTTGAATATTTTGAAGAAACAGATGCCAAAAATGCGTTTGTTGATGAAACTGAACATACCTTACACATCTCTGTATTATTTGAATCCAATAAGTATCCCGTACCAGCAGCTTTTAAGTATGGGTCCAAATATTCCCCACAGCTCATACCAGCTGGCGGAATAATGTCTCTGAACTCATAAGAAGAGCATTCAGCTTTGTTGTTAGCAATTCCAACAGATAACAAACCATCAACAAGGTACGTCAATGGCGAAACTCTATACATGAACTTCCAGAATCCAGGCATTTCGTTAGGTCCTACAAAGACACCATTAAATGCCAAGGCCATCGTGAAACCAATAGAAGAAATATGACCACCAACTTGAGGATCATCAAATGGTGCTGCTACTAATACAGCAACTGAACCTGTGTAAATAAAGAATGCAACAGAATATAAGAAAAATAATCCTGATCTCTCACTCAATTGGCCAGAGTTGGATGCATTTTGATAAAATCCAATTGGGTAGTAGTAACAGAAGAAAGCCAAACATCCCGCTAAAAAATTAGCAGGTATCTCGGCAGTTATTTGAGCAGTTATGAAAGCCAGCCAAGAAAATGTTCTTGATGGTCTTTCTCTAGCTTCATACAAATCTCTTTGTTGCTTGAAAATTGGCAAGTACTGTTGTAAGTATGGATTGAACAAAACTGTAAACATAAATACAGCAAGCATTTGATTTTGAAGACCTTGTAAAGTATGATCAGCTTTAAAAAATGTAAACCCAATGAAAATTTCAGAATAAATGACCAAAAAGAATTTAGACCACAAGTAGAATGGAGTTCTCCAATTTTGTTCCAATACTCTTAAAGAAACAAGTTTATATTGTAACCAGAAACTAGCAGCAAAGGATGCATGAGTATATTTGTCTTCAGTCATCTTAATCTTAGGCAATTCTCTTTCCATTTCAGACAAGGTTCTTTTAACCTCCTTGAATTCCTCAGATCCTCTCCAATCTTCATGATAGTCTCTTAATTGAACAATATCTAACATCCACTCGGCAGGATTGGCACTTGGAGGACACTTTGGAGCACCTTTACTTTCGAAGTATTTGATCATGGTCTTACAACCTTCACCCAAGTCACCAAAATAAGCAGTCTTACCTCCTTTTTGTAAGAACAACAATCTATCAAATTCTTGCATCAAAATGGCAGAAGGTTGATGGATAGTACACAAAATAGCTTGGCCTTGGTTGGCAAGTTTTCTCATTAATTGACAAATAGACCAAGCAGTTTGAGAGTCTAAACCGGAAGTAGGCTCATCTAAGAACATTAGCAATTTTGGTTTAGCAGCAAGTTCAACCCCAATGGTCAATCTCTTTCTTTGTTCAACGTTTAAACCTTCACCCATAACACCAACAACAGCATTGGCATACTTCTCCATATCCAAAATCTTGATAACGCTTTCAACGTATTGTTCTTTTTCTTCTTTAGAAATAGCAGCAGATTGTCTCAAATAAGCAGAAAATCTCAAAGATTCTCTGACTGTGGCCGTTGATAAATGCAAATCTTGTTGTTGACAATAACCAATAGATCTTGGGAATGAGTTGTCTCTAAGCTTACCATTGACTAGAATATCACCTGTTACAACACCCATAGTGACTCTTGAAGCTAGGCAATCTAATAATGTGGTTTTACCTGCACCTGATGAACCCATAAGGGCTGTGATAGACTTTTTAGCAACCCAACCATCCACATTGTTCAAAATTCTTCTGGTTTCACCTTTGATTTTAATGTCGTAACATAAGTCTTTCCAGTGTAAAGTGGCTTCAGATTCACTTAAACCAACATCAGCAGTTTCTTTGGATGAAGATGAATGCTTTTCTGTGTCAAGGGAATAAGCAGAGTTTCTGGAGTCATCGTTGTCAATAATGGCCTTTTCATTAATACCGCTTGGGTCTGCTGGGTTTTCCAAATCTTCAGGATGCATTTTCAAGTACTTGTTTTGCTTTTTGATTTTTCTAACGACACTTTGTGGGAATACAATAATTTCACCTTTTTGTTTGGCAGATTCATTATATTCAGTGAATACTAAGTAAATAACAAAGAAGAACACAGCAAAACCCAATAATACACCAAAGCCTCTCCATTTGTGACCATGGCTGTAACCATACGATAACCTAATAAAAACATCTCCATTGACAAAATCTTGACCAGGCACAGCCCCGACAGCAGAACATGTCTTGTGATCTACGCTTACTGAATTGTAACTGCCACCTGTAGGTACATACTGTGAGCACTCAAAATCTCTAGCGTGGAATTCATTGATCATTAAGGACTCAAACCCGTATTGAAGAGGATTGATCCAATAGATCCACTTACTCCATCCCAACATCTTTGTTTTGGGAATGGCAAATCCAGCATACATAGATAATGCCAATAAGACTACAGATCCCGGAACCATTGCTTGAGGGAAAGATTTAGTAGCAGAACCAATAAATCTAAACAAATGGGACATTACCAAAACACATGTGAAATTCAACAATAAGTAAAAGAAGAAGGGTCCTGGTTCTCTTCTTAAGTTTGCTAAGAAGTAGAAAAACAAATTGAAACAAATATTTGTTAATAACTTGGAAGGTAATTGTGACAAAATTGAAGCACAAGCTTCAGCAGATGGATGGTACATGGCAAGGTTTTTTTGTTTTTCGATAATATTTCTGGCTTCGTAAAGAGTCATGACTTCCAAAAGTGAGGAAAAGGAATTGAATAATATGGCATAAAATAAAGCACCACCTCTAAAGAAGAAAGTCGATGAATCTGTGTGATACATGACCTTGTAGAACATAGAAGCAATAACCAATGCCATTAAGGAGTTGGCTGCAACAATGAATATACTTAAACCCATGTCATTTCTGATTCTGGTGAAATTTCTTTGTAATAGGTATTTTACTTGAAGGCCATAAGACAATCTATAAGAGGAAGAAGGCTTTGCTCTTTTAGATTGAGCAGCAGCATGAGAATCAATAAATGTTTGTTTGGTGTTTTCATTTATGCCGCTGCTATAATTATCAATTTCTCTTAACAAGTCTTGATAATTTTCAGATTGTTTAAAGTATTCATACATTTCTTGAGGGGTATTAGGAATATTGATGCCCTTTTTTACCATTTCTTTATTCAAAATTCTTTCTTTTGGTGAAGTAACAGCAGTCAAAAAATCAGCAGTGGTTTGTCTTTCAGGACAAACATAACCCATATCAATGAAGTATTGTTTAGCTTTTTTAGCAGGACCATTGTATAATTGGTAACCATTGTCCAAGACAATGACATTGTCAAACAAATCATAAGCTTCTTGAGAACATTGGTAAATAGCCACAACAGCAGTTGTATCATTGGCAATACTTGCTGTTTTTAAACATTTAATAAATGATAATGTAGATGCTGAATCTAAACCTCTGGAAGAATTATCATAACAAACAATCTTACCATTGATCAACGAAATTTCACAAATAGATACTCTTTTTCTTTCACCACCTGATACACCTCTTATGAATTCATTACCAACTTTGGTATTTCTTGTGTGTGATAAACCATACATGGCCATTGTTGCTTCTGCCATGTGCGTGGCAAATTGCTCTCTTGTAAGGCCTTTAATTCTATTTCTTGGTGTAGTTAAAAGACCAACACTCTTAAGAGTTTCAAAAACAGTTAAATTTGGAAAATGGATATCAGTTTCTGCTTGATAAACAACATCACCTCTGTAATGACGGTGAATGTCTTTTGGATTTAACCCATCATAAGACATAAATGAGTCTTTAGTCACCTTGAACCCATATGTCGAAGCAGCAATGGTTTTTAAAAGGGTTGTACAACCTGAACCTGGTTTACCCAAAACAACATTTAAAGAGCCTGGTTTTAAAACACCATCCATTGGCTTCAAAATAGTAAACATATCCTCAGGCTTAGTAGGCTTCAACTTTTTGATAAAGTCTTCACCAAACTTTTGTAAAATACTCAAAAATGTCGTTTGGTACATGACATCAGAAGATTCACCTACACAGGAAAGATCTTTGTAAACTAGACCTAAAGTGGAAATCTTATAGTAATCAGGATCTGAACTTTTCAATTTTTGAAGATTCTTCATCCAGTAGTGAGCGTTAAAGTCTGGAGAATTAGGGTCTAATTTAGGGTTGTACTTGTCGTCTTCTGTGACTAGATTCCCATCTTCGTCTCTCAATGGGATGTCATATGTTTGGGTTGAATTGATGGATATGTTGGTGAAAGATCTTGCAAGATCTCTAACACTTGAAACATCAGGCTCTCCAGTATATGAGTCTTCCTGGTTGTCAAGGATGTTGGCAGCAGTTAATTCTTCAACCGAGTTGTCGGACATAACGGTTAATTTCTCTGTAGCTTTCGAACGCTAAATAATTACCCGGTAGCGGTTTTTGGTTGTTGTGCTCCCTTTGTATTTTTCTTATACAATTACTAGGAAAAAATAGTATAGGGTTCTATGTTGTGTGGTGGGGTATTACTAGCGGAAAAAAATTGTATGTTATCTCTTTGAAAGCAAAATAAGCAAAACAATAATTAGTAGTACGATATTAGATTCTTGGTTTATCGGATATAACAGAGTATAAGTAATAACAAGATTAGGCTTGGTATTTACTCCGTTCTTTGTAAACACTTTAGATACAGTCCAGCTTTTAATTCAATATCCATCAAAGACCCATACCCTTATATATATATGTATGCATATATATGTGAACAATTGAAATATGAATAAACAAAAAATTAGGGGACCATACAGATAAAATATCACCTTTTTTATGTGGGACAAAAAACAAGCAGGAGAAATTTCGCCCTTTAAAAAAGTAATAATCACATTGATTTTTTAAGAAACAATACCGAGGTTTAATAGTGGATTTCTGAATTAATCCATGGAAGCGTACAATTCTTATTATTATTATTTTTTTTCGCCCTTTATAAGGAGAATGCATGAAGGTTAATCTAAGATACGTATTATTTATTTATATATGTAGATATTAATGGAAACTGAATTTTTTAGGAATTATAACTTCCAAAATCTGGATTTTTTACCATTTGAAGCAAGAGGTTTATTTTTGTCTTCAGTCAGTGGCACTTTGTTTAACTCATTTAATCTCAAATTGGACGGCAATGGAGTCTTAATATCTATAATGTTTTGTTTATTGTTATCATTTTGTCTTTGGAAATCATCGTTTTTGATGAATTCTTTCAATTTTAAATCATATTCTTTTTGTTTTTGAGACTGCCCTTCAGGTTTCTTTCCTAGGGACAGAATACTACCTCTTCTGGAGAATTTGGCATCATCAATGTTTGGTGAAGGAGATTTGCTGTTGTTTTCTTTTACTTTATAAATTAAAACATAAGCTCCACTCATGTTCTCTAAAGAACCATAGAACTTCAAAACATCGCTCTCGTTGATCCCCATGACAGTTTCATCGTCATATATCAGCCAGCCAAACTTTTCATTCTTCACCACGGCTATGTAATGGCCATGAGATGGATCCAAACCCAAGTGGACCACTATCCCCGACAACTCGTAATTTTTGTTGATTTTTTCTATTTTCAAATTCAATGGATATTCCAATTTGTTGAACAACTTAGTCAATGTATTTTCTTTTTCTGAATACTCATATCGTTTCAAGTGTAGGATCAATACATTGGGTATTTCATCTATATTAACGGATCTTTCCGCTTTTACTTTGTCATTACAAGTATCACATTGAAATTTATTGTCGCCTTTTAAGATCTCTTTTGTTGGTGATTCAATCACATTGTTCAATGCCTTTGATATATTCTTGAAGTTTTTTGTCACCGGAATTTGCAGACTCAAAAATGGCTCATAAGTATGCTTTAAATTGTTACAAGTCAGACACTTTATTGTATTCTTGTACTTTCCTTGGAAGTTATCCATAACGAAGTTTGTTTCTTTTTCTGCAGATGCACAATATTCATTCACGGAATTCAACAAATAACTCATAAACTCCTCAGCATCCTGGTGCATTCCTCCTTGAAACATTGCATTTGTCTTTTTCAAAGTGTTAAGAATCTCTATAGGTGAAACAACCCCAGTGTTTGACTCAGACTGGTATATGATCTCAAATATTTGCTTGATGCTGAAGTACATTCGTTTGGAATCATCTTCATCCATTAATTTTGTTAAATTCGTGTAATTCGGATATAAGTGGTCTATATTAATAACAGGGCCCTTCAACAAAGCATTCTTCTTTCTTGTATCATTTGTGTGAACCTTCATATCTGATGATTTTCCAATTACAATTTTGTCTGCTTGGATTTTGACATTCAAGTTATTCAAAACAGAATCAATGTTCACTATCCTTATACGGTTGCCCTTGTTTGACGAGCTAGTCAAGGAATTGTGTGTGAAAACTCTTTGCTTCAATGGTGAATAACTATTTGAAATATGGACTTCATTGATGGTCTTGGCTTCAAGAATATTATCTCTGAAGCATTCTATAACAAACAGACATTGAATAATCGAATTCATGTAGCAAGTGCTACCAAAGTTTTCCAATCCAAATATTTTGTCGTTATTTTTTATTAGTGTCTTCATATTTGTATTGTAATCCTGAATTAGTTTCTGTTCATGATCTTTCTGTTGAGATGATATATTTTCATGGATTGATGCATTAGAGCTTGGTGTATGGTGTGTGAACTTGTGTAGTAAATTTGAAATACTGCCTGAACTAGTAACCTTTTCCATGTCTTTGTTCAGACTAGGGCTTGACTTATTCGTCTCGATCAAATCAACTTTCGTGTCTGTTTTTTTTCCTGAATCTGAAGGTGTGTTTGAATTGAACAAATTCAGTTTCTTTACGAATCCCATGCTATAGTTCTATTAAATTGGTTTCGTTTCATGTCTTTTTTAAAAAGATCATGCTTCTAAACTGTTTTCAACTTTTAAAAAATCCAGTTTCCATATACGACCTAAGAATAGCTAGAAAGCTACAGTCCCAAAATCCTTGCTGTAAAAAAAACAACAAAATAACGAGGCGTAAGAGCAGCATAAAATCAACGCATAAAAAAAATTATAACAGCAAATTATGGGCTGAAAGGGGGGGGGTGTGGCCCTCCAGACGGGGGGAAAAAAGGATAGAGGAGCGGGGGAACGGAGAAAAGGAGGTGTTCAGCTCTTGTTTGGAGGCACGTGAAAACCCCCGGGGGTTAGAGGATGATGTGTGTGAGAATACCACGGATTGAACGCATATTTTCTCGTTTTTAGAGCAGATATGAGAGCTATAGGCGTGTTGCAATGGTGCTAGTACTTTTTTTTTTGTTTTCCTTGTGAAATAAGCCAAGACCGTTCGTTGTTTGAAGATCCAGACCAACTTTTTTCTGGCTTATTTTGATGTAGAGTTTGAGTCACGTGCATTTTTACCATCTTTTTTTGATGTTGTGCTCAAGTCACGCGCATCTCCATTACCATTTTTTTAATGTTGTGTGCAAGTCACGTGCGTCCCTGTTGGCTCATTTCAGTGGGGATTCCCGCTATCTACATTTTTGTGTAACTTACATTTCTTCTCCATTTATAAAGATGGCCCTTGACACTACACCAAAATGTCATCCCCGCTACTTGATTCTAAAGATAAGCTTATCATCAAGAATAAGATAACATTCAATGGTAAGCACATTATCTACCTGCATACAGTTCTAGCTTTGTTTGCCTTCATTACAGCAGGGTTCTTGGCCATAGAACTCCATTATTACAAAGTTATCAAGAATGCATTCCATTCGTATCCCAACGAGTGGTTCCCTTCTGTTTCTGCTAGTATAGGTGATCATTTTCCAGAGCGTAACATATTCCAAATTGTGATTGTACTGTGTTCTTTTCCCAGATTCCTTATACACTTAATGCAATTCAGCAGGGGGTTTCCATCTTTGAGTATAATTGGATTTTTGAGAACTGTTTGTTGCGGGATCTTTGTTTACATCACATCTTCAGACAACCATGATGTCCATGATGTAGGGATGATAGGATACATTGTATTGACTATACCTTACTACATTCTGAACTACAAAGCTAATAAAACATCTTTGAAACTGAAGAAAATAATGCATGTCATGTTCTTTGTTACTTTGGTCCCCTTGATTTACTGGTACATACAACACTCAATCAAGAGAAGGGCTGGTGCTTATTCAATATACGCTTATTTTGAATGGTCTCTGATCATACAGGATGTTTTAAATGACCATTTGTATGCACATGACTACAAGGACATTGGATTAGGAATTGTAGCTAGCTAGACTTTACATCGGATATAAGGCCTATGAACCAGGGGTTCTTGTTTCAAAAAATCACCATAGCAATGAAACCCTTTATACTTTTTTATTCATGTGCCCGTTGCTACAAATTTTAAAAAAATATATATTTATACATATTAATAATGGCACTGTAACAATTGTTTATATATTTGTAAAGCTGAGCTTTCTAGAAGGGATAGAAAACCCCAAAAAAACTATATATGAAAGCAAACAGCTTTATAGACGCTTCGTCACAAATAATCCAGTCGTTTTTGTTTTTTACAAACATAACAGGGTTGTTGTGTATCATTTGGCACTTTCCCCTTTGGTGGATGGGTATATCAGGTTATGAAAGTATAATTCTGATACTCTTATTGCCTATCATTATGATTTCTTCGTGGATTAAGAAAAATCTAATAAAGAAGTACTGTCCAACCATTGGAATTTTGTTAATGATCGGTGCAAAGTACGTGGATTTACCTGAGTATAGATTAATTGTTGTTGGTATAGCTTGTTTGTTCCAATCTTTTGCTATTCTGGATCATATCCTAAATAATACTAATCCATATGTTTATTGTTATTATTTCCTAATAGGTTTAGCCTTGTCAAATACTCTTAAGCTGTACTACCAGGGTAACAATCCTTTATGGCCTATAATGAACGATACTAATGGTGGATGGAATTTAAGTGCTTTGGCAGTAGGAATGGTTTACAGTGTTTATATGACAAGTTTAGACCCTGCAGAGGAGAGACCAGAAATTCATGTTTCTCAGAAGACTAGCATATTTGCCAAAATTAAACACGGTTTGATGTTTTTATTAAAAATTTCTTCATTAGGTGCTCTATTATTCAGTACACATCAATTACTTTCTGACTCTACAACAATAATCTATTGGGGCTGGGAAGGCTACAATACTGATGAACCTTTACTGTTTTATCCATGGAACAACTACGCTGCACAATTTCTTGTCAGTTTCATATTCTTTGGTTTGATAATCTTTTATCAAAACACCTCTTTGAATAATCTATTCACTATGAAATTATTGACCATTGCTATACTATCTTCATCTACATTCATTTTGGCCAATGAAGATTTCATCAATAAAAAAAACTTTATTTATGGTGGTATTCCTTACTTTTTGGGTATAGTGCTAAGTTATCCATTTTTGTTTAGCTTCTTATTTGACTCTGCTACATCTAACTTAGAAACTGTTTTGATTTATTCATTGAGTTTCTTCTTCTACATCTTGTTTACTTTAGCAAACATTTGGACAGTTGCATACGCTTTTGTTCCTTATGGTTATGTATTAAGAGAGAGCTTGCCTTTAGTGCTCATTATCTTAACCGCATTTATATGTCTAGGGATTATCATCTCCAAGCCTAAAGTATCAAAATCCGGATCTAACCATAACGATATCAATTTAAAATCTGTAGCAGTAGCATTTGTTTTATGTGGGTTTTGGATAACCAAGTCTTTTTACGAAAATGATCCTTTCAAAAACGGCTTGCCAACTCCACACCATGCAGATGACGAAGTTATTACTGCTGGTATTTGGACGATTCATTTTGGTTTAGACAATAACATGTGGGCCAGTGAAAAGAAAATGTCACGTATTATTGCAGATATGGAATTGGATGTTGTTGGGCTGTTGGAAACAGACACCCAAAGAACACTTATGGGGAACAGAGATTTGATTCAAACTTTGGCTAATGATTTGAACATGTATTACGATTACGGTCCCGGCCCAACCAAACACACATGGGGTTGTGTTCTTCTTTCTAAGTACCCTATAGTACACAGTGAGCATCACTTGTTGCCTTCTCCTGTTGGTGAATTGGCACCAGCTATTAAAGCAACATTGGAAATTGCTGAAAACAAGTGTATAGACGTTTTTGTTTTCCATAGTGGTCAAGAAGAAGATCCAGAGGATAGATACTTGCAAGCAAAGTACATGCAAAACTTGATGGGTTCATCAGTCAAAAACAGAGGTGCAGTATTGCTATCTTATTTGGTCACAGAACCTCATCATGGCAACTATAATATTTACGTAAGTGATGAATCTACCATGAGGGATATTGAACCTAAGGATGATGATAGATGGTGTGAATATATTTTATACAAGAACTTGCAAAAGTTGGGATATGCTAGACTTGCTAGAGGTGACATAACAGACACAGAACTTCAAGTTGGTAGATTCAAGTACATTTCAGAAAATGAAATTGAAGAGATGGGCGAATCCTTGTATGAATATAAACTATTGGAATCGCCTTTGGAACACCGTTGGAGATTCAATGATAGATTTTTAGACGAAGGTGAAGATGGTCATTTCTACCATGTTTTAGAAAGACCGCACTATTATGACTGGAATTAGAAGAAGAAGAAAAAATGGTCTATCCATTTTATTATATATTTGTATCAATTTGAAAGCCTTGAGAAGAAATCAAGTGCCATTTGTTTGGGATCAAAGTTTTCATTGGTGTTGTCTCTTATTACTCTTGTATCATTATTGATTAACTCATCCATTATCATGCTAGTTTCTGAATCCGTTGAAGCTTCACTAGATACATCATCCTGACTATTTTGGTTGCTTAGAGAAATGTTCTGTATATCTGACTCTACATCCATGATACTATCATTTTGTATTACCTTTGTAGCGTATCCTTGACAGTTTTTACATTCTAACTTGGACTGCATCCCATACACTCTGACTATTGGTCTATTTATGTAATACACCTTAAAGCCTTGAGCATTATAAAAAATGCTCACACATCTAGAAATGAAATTCAAATCACATATCAAAAACACATTCCACCCTTTGATGATCGATATTAAACATTTCTGTAGGATAAACAAAGCTTCTTTACACAATGAATCAACCATCTTCTTTAGCAAATCCACATCACTTTGGAAAATTCTATTCAAGAAAAAAATGGATGTATGCTTCTGTTCACAGCTTTTAAAATCAAGTTCCTTTGTTTCTCCATCCTCATCCTCAAACACATAGTACAACTTAATGGGTTGAACAACTAAACCCTTTTTTACTTCATAAATAATCCGAACATCACATGGGTTATTAGTTGGCCACCAAAACCCCTGCTCGTTTCTCTTGCCTTGAAACTTTTTGAATGTCTTTTTGTGAATCAAATAGTTGTAAGTGATAACATCCCCTGAAAAGTCGTTGTAGGTTTTTTTGAATAACATCGATTTGTTTATGATTCCGTTTTCTTTGTGTTTCAGAGCATTCTTTGAGTATGTGTTTCCTGTCTTCTTCATTCGCAGTATATTCTTCTCATTGGTCTTAAAAGTCGTCTTTATAGTTCCTATATCAAATGCGTGAAGTGAATATTGAGAGTTGTCGCTATTACTGTCTGGATTGTCATTGTAAACTTTGTTTCTTTTTGTTGTGTTTTTCTTCTTTTCAATAAACGAATTGTTTGTGGATAATAAAGACAAGAAACTCGACGAAGATGAATTCCACTTTGGCACATGTTTCTTTACCAGTGGTTTATCTGGATCCGCTATACCATTAGGTTTCTGAAGTTTAGGTTTCTTGTTTACTGAAGACCTTCTTCTATTTTTGCTTTTCTGCTGAACAGATTCTTTATTCATTTAAAAGTGGTTAGTTTCAGCTATTTTTTTTTTGATATATATTATTTTCAGAAATAAGAAACTTGTAATTGAGCCTATCAGCTAGTCGTGTGGGTTTCTTAAGGTACTTTGTTTGGTGTCTTTGCCTTAAATAAGAAACGAAATTTATAGAACTCTTTACAGTCATTTGACTTGTGCTTTTTTCTTCGAAATTGAGTATTAAAAACATATATTATCGGAGATAAAAAGTTGCAAACTAAAAAGCGTAAAATACTCAAATAATAAGGTCCAAATTATATATAATCATACCATTTGTAGCTCAAATGTGCTAGCATTAGTCTTATCTAGTTTTGATACTATTTCGTGTGCTCTTAAAACCAAATCCTTGTTTGGCAAGTCTATCTTTTCTTTGTCTTCTTCTTTTTCTTCTTCTTTACTTTCTTCATTCAAAATTTTCATCATGTTTTCTTTTTGCTTTATTATGCCTTCGTTCCATTGATGTAGCAACTTCCAACTTCTTTCTATCAAATCCTTTTTGATGCCACTGTCAGCAGGTAAATTTATGAAATATTCAACCAAAATTAAATCATATACTTTTGGTATACTCAAATAATCAGACTTCTTATCGTGAACAAAGACATTTTTTAACAACCAGTTTTGTTTGTTTTTGTTAAACTTCCAAGATTTGATGGTTTCATCAACATCCAATACCATATTCTTCTTGACGTTTTCTAAATTTTTGATTTCTTCTGGTAACTCTTCAATGGAGTACTTGTAGATGTAATATTCAATCAGATACTTGAAATGATCCTTCAAAAAAGTTGTATTCAAATGGTCTATTTTCTCTACTTTATCAGCTATTTTGGTCTTATTTCTGGTTTTATCTTTCTTCGTTTTGTTGACTCTATTTCTTTCATTGATCAGGTTTTTTTTGTCTTTTTTACTTAGGATATTGCTTGTTGATAAATGCTTAACAACTTTCAAGGAATCATTGCTAGCTTCAGTGTTTTGAGACGATTTCAATGACGAAATGTTTAGTTTTTTTTTCCAAGCTGGAATATTTTCTTCACTCATAATTCTGGTATACGGTTTCTTCCTTTAAGCTTTCTTAATACCTCTAATTCTTGCTATGTCAGATGGAATTATAATGATTAAATCAGTCAAAAATGAAAGTTTTAAAATTTGAAAAAAAAAAAACAAAAGAAAAAAAAAAAGCAATTTTTCATACTCGAGGCAAATTAAGTCCTATGCTCACGTGACCACACTTGAACTAGTATTTAAAGCAGTCAATCAACTTGCAAGACACGCTTTAAACCATAGCACATTACACTTTGATATTTCATTAAAACTCTGAGAGTGAATTACATCACGTTTATATATTCATTCATATTAATATATATTTATTTCTTGTCGGATAAAGCAACAACACCAGGTAAAGCCTTACCTTCTAATAATTCCAAAGAAGCACCACCACCGGTAGAGATATGAGATAATTGTTCAGCACCACCGAACTTCTTGGCAACAGTAGCAGTATCACCACCACCAACAATGACGGTAGCACCCTTTTGACAGGCCTTGACACAAGAAGCTAACATATCCTTAGAACCACCTTGGAACTTTTCGAATTCGAAAACACCTGGTGGACCGTTCCAAACAATGGTCTTGGCTTCAGCAATGGCTTCATCGAATAACTTTCTGGATTCTTCAGCACCATCTAAACCTTCCCAGCCCTTTGGAATACCATCAGTGGCCTTAACGATCTTGACATTGGCGTTTGGAGAGAAGTCATCACCACAAACGAAATCAACAGGTAAGATGATCTTGACGTTGTTCTTCTTAGCCTTTTCAATCAAGGATGGAACAATTTCAGCACCCTTAGAGTCGTAGATGGATTCACCAATTTCCATGTTTTCTAAGACCTTCTTGAAAGTGAAAGCCATACCACCACCAATGATGATAGTGTTGACCTTGTCCAATAAGTTTTCAATCAATAAAATCTTATCAGCAACCTTAGCACCACCTAAAATGGCTAAGAATGGTCTTTCTGGAGATTCTAAAGCCTTACCGAAGTAGGATAATTCCTTTTGCATTAAGAAACCCGAAACTCTGGTGTCTAATTCGAAACCAACCATGGAGGAGTGGGCTCTGTGGGCAGTACCGAAGGCATCGTTGACGTAGACATCAGCTAAAGAAGTTAATTGCTTTCTGAACTTTTCAACATCTTCCTTGGAAGCCTTGATCTTTTCACCGTCAACCTTCTTGGAACCTTCTTCTTCGATGTGGTATCTCAAGTTTTCCAATAAGATAATGGAACCTGGAGCAGCCTTGGCTACAGCAGCATCAACTTCTTCACCAACACAGTCGTTTAAGAAAGTGACTGGCTTGTTCAAAAGCTTGGATAATTCTTCAGAAACTGGCTTTAAAGAGTACTTTTCAACTCTTTCACCGTTTGGTCTACCTAAGTGAGAGGCTAAGACAACGTACTTTGGCTTTTGTTCCAAAACGTATTGGATGGTTGGTAAAGCAGCAACAATTCTTTGGTTGTTGGTGATCTTCAAATCAGCATCCAATGGGACGTTGAAATCAACTCTGATGAAGACTCTCTTGTCGGCGACAGAGATATCTTTGACTGATTGTTTGTTAGATAAAGACATTTTTAAGATTTGTAGTAATTTAATTGTTTATATGAAACTATTAAAGATTGGTTGTATCTTTCTTTTTCTTCCACTATTGATTTTTCCTAAAACACTAATATCATGAAGCTAACTATAACATATTAGAAAGCGTTTAAAACACAGTGTATAAATACTAAACAGATTTTCTGCTCTAAAGAAAAATTTTAATGTGTTTGATTTTTTGCCATCAGTAGTGGAACTACAAAAAAAAAGTCATATGTTTTTTTTAGGTATCGTGTTTCCACTAACCCCTACGGGACAAATGATATCTTTTGGATGCTTTTTTTTTCAAAATAAACAAAATTAAAGGACACGAGTTCCACTGTTTTTTTTTTTTTCTTGGTTTTTATTTCTGCACATATTTACAGCAAATATCAAGAGTGCTTTTTTTTTTTCTTTGTTATGCGGGTGAAGTTTCTTTTTTAGACTCAATAAGGATATTTTGCAGCAACAAAACGGATTTAAGAGGTAGGTCATGTGATTACCTCGTGACTTAAGTGCATCATTATCTCATTATTAAAAAAAAAACCATACATATTTATATCAATTCTACATAGTTTGCAGGGAAAATACCCTCGTTTCCATTCTTCTCACCAGTCCACCAATCATTAGTGCTGTCAGACTTCTTGATGATGTTGATTATATCACCTTTATTAAAACCTAGGTCACCATCTTCTTCACCTTCAAAGGTAAACAAAGCTCTAGCTTGAGGTATGTTACTTCTTCTTGAAGCCCTGCTATCATAAATATCATCCTCCCATCTAGACTTTGAGTTGTAGGTAGAAACAGCAGGTTTTTCTGATCTCAAATTTTTCGACTGTTGTTCATAATAATTTCTCACTGAGTTTTCATCGTCGTCATATCTACTTCTTCTACTTCCTCTGCTTTCTGAGCGATATCTACTACCTCTAGGTTCATCTCCATATTCCCTTCTGTATTCATCCAATTCATCATCAAAGTTGCTATCAGAGTCATAATCAAAGTTGCTGTCAGATTCAAAAATGGAGCTATTATAAGTATTTAACTTAGTATCATAGGAAAATGCACTACTTTCTAAGATTCTATACAAAGGTTCAGCAAATTCAGGTGGTTCGGCTTTTCCTGCTAAAATCATCTTAGCAGAGCAATTGGAACCATATACTTTTCTATTACATTCTCTTCTTTCCAGAATAACAGAACCTTCTAAGGAAACACCTGCAAATGCACCTTTGGTTTTTGCATAAGAAAATATAGAAGCTATGTTCTTGTGATTAGCTGCAAATGAAGCTTCACCTGATCTCCCAATCATACCAGCAGCTATAGATACATTAGAACCTAATGTAACACTTCCAAACTGTTTAAATGAATTAACTGCACTATCAGTCATTAAACAAAATACAAAATCTGTAAGCTCTCCACCAATTTGACCACCAGCAGAACCTCCACCTAGAATTACTCCAGAAGGGCCTGACCAAGTTCCATCTCTAAGTCTAGTAACAATGACTCCTGATCCTACTCTCCCACCAAACAAAAATGCACCCTTCAAGACAGTCATAATTATTAGTCCTTTGCATCTTTTCAAAACACTAGGTGAGATAACTTCGTTTGGATTCAAAACTTGGTTAGGCTTGATAAAAGATTTCAAAATATTCGTGGCTTTTTTAGTCTCATTTTTCAATGATCTAGGTATAGGATTGTTGATTCCCATTTCTTATTGGTTCTATGTATAATGGTCTTTTATTACCTCTTTACTATATAGTATCGTAGGGGAGGGAGTTAAGGTGTGTGTTTTTACGTTGTTGTTGTTTTTTTTTTCCGGGGTGCTTTACACGCTCACTGCTTATAATTACGTTGCTAAAGCATATAATGCCTTTGTAGTGATATTGACATTTAAGTGAGTCAAGCACATTTAGCTGTATACTGCTTGCTCCATTTAGCAGAGGAGGGTGTCTGTTATTAAGCAAATGGTCCAATTGATACCTTGTCTATGATCTAAGGTATATTACCCAAATAGGCAAAAATTTAAACTTGCCCGGTCATCGGTGAAAATTGTCTGGAAAATTGCTGCGCATATAATTCCCTTTTTTGGTGCCATATATGAATATACTTGATTTGATTTTAAAAATTGCTAACTGAGCATCAAGGTATCAGATCAAAAACAACAAGTAAAAGACACCTAAAACCATCATATTAATAATTAGGAAATACTTAAATAGACCAGGATAACCAAATATGGATAGCAAACCATCTAATTCGAGCAAAACATGTCTTAATTGCAGAAAACGAAAAGTCAAGTGTGACAGAATAAAACCAGTTTGTTTGAAATGTATCAACTTCAACTGCGCCATGAGTTGTGTTTACAACAATAAAACTAAAGATACCAATATTAATGTAAATTTACCTAAAAAAAAGAGAGGGAGACCTCCAAAGAAAGCTGTTGATAGCTCAGAAAACATAAATTTAGTCAAAACTCCTTTAATAAAATTATCAAATAATAATACGATTTACTTAAATGACATGGACAATTTATCAAATCAAGAAAAAATTGCCAATAATAGTACTAATTATATTCCTCCTATCATGAATAACTTGCAACAGAACATTTACAAAAGACGATATTCCAAGACTCTTTTGGAGGAAGAAAGAGATTCTTTGAAG
>ERZ794946.390-NODE-390-length-18156-cov-4.689133_pt1 | contig 18156 bp, 20 predicted proteins | sample MGYA00433072_ERZ794946 | MGnify/ENA primary metagenome ERZ794946 (study PRJEB30137, sample SAMN04331413) | food metagenome | isolation source: Y3 must sample point D1 replicate A | place: Australia: South Australia | collected 2014 ...
TGCCATACCACCGGTCCAGAACTCGCTTGATAATGTCCACTCAGGTACGATATAATCACGGCTCGCTCTCTAGAATGCTTGTTGGCTATTATGCATGTACGATTTGAAGTATATGAGGTGATAAAAGAGGAAGGAGGGTTTGTTCGGCAAGCCCGGCAGATTTTCCGCCGGTGCTTTGGCCCGAATGCATGGACCATCTCGGCCGAGAAGTCAAATATATCTACAGTGCAGATCGTCTGGACGTCTGTCAGAATGCCATCTCTAGACCGAACTTGCAGGTTTCCTGTCATGGTACTCGTACTCCTCTTCATGTCTGAATTCCTGACTGACAACGATGTTTGCCCCTGTGACCAACTCCTTGACACTGTCACTCTCCTCCGCAACAGTAATGACTCTGGTCTGATTCTTGCCCTTGTTTCGAGACTGCATGGCGTATGAATCGAAGTGCTGGTAATCACTCGCCTTCTTGCTGTTGCTGCGATGGGAAGATGTGATGGCCAGGAACTTGAAGCGTTTGAACATGGGCTTTAGACTGGGCACGCTGCCGATGGTAATGCCGATGAGACCTTCGATGACAGACCATAGAGCGAGATCAGAGAAGCCCCACACATAGTCTACTCTGGCTAGGAAGCGGTCGAAGTAGCAAGCACGTACTACCGTGGCTGCACTGGCACTGTCGTGTCCACCATTAGCGAATGTAATATCTGCAACAGTTGAGAATGAACTTACAGGAAACCCAGACTTAGGACAACAGCCAACGTAAACTTGAGCCTCCTGGCCATTTGAAGATTCCAAAGAATGAAGAAAGGCAGGATGGAGCAAGAAAAATCAGTAATGCAAGCCGAGACCGTCAAATAGATCGCTACACATTTGAGCACGCTGGGCGGCGCACATTTTCCCATGCCTGTCCAGGTCGCCGAAAGAGGCTGACACATGGACAGAATTGCCACCATACAGATGAAACCGGAGATCGATGAAAGTGTCATGATGAAGTAAAGGAAGTGGCGAATCGATCTGTGTGTTGTGATACGGAGCAAAGCAAAGCCAATGCTTAGTTTGACGAAGATGAGAGAGGCGAGATAGACGCATTCGAAGGTAGCTGCAGCCTTGCATTCTTGTGAGTCTTGTTTCATTGCGGTATGATTTCGAAGCATAACTTACATGCCTCGCATTGACCAGTTTCTCCATCGTCAATTCGACATCTTTCACGCCAAACCCTTCATGGCATCCCCACAAGCAGACGCAGCAGGTGGAAAAGAATAGCATCTGTCAGTCTTGTCAGTGGGGATTAATACTTGAAACACCGGTGCAGATCATACCTGTCCAACCAACATCGTCCAGTCGTCGATACCAAAGCCCTTGATTGACCTGCGGACTAGACATCTTGCCACGACCACAAGTGTCGTGATGATCAAGCTGACCACTGTGCAAAGAAAAAGTGACAACTGCTTTCCCTCCATGACTTCGAGAAACCACACGGCGGTCTGGAGAAATGATCCTCCGGTCCGTACACAAGAGAATGAAAAGATAATGGACCGTGATGACTCGAGCGGGCATCCACATGATATAGGTGTTACTCATACCATCTACGCCTGACCTGGAGTTCACCGTAGTGCCTCGTTGCGAATATCCATTATGGTTTGCGGCAGAGTCGCTGAACTCTCTTTCAATGTTGCTTCGCCTGGTCTTGTAGCAAGCAGCATTTAAGCTCCAGCCACTAGATAAACATCCAGGACCAGAGTCATGCAAACAAGCTCATGATGAAAATCCGTTAGCAAATTCTGAAACTGGAGTCGGGGCTCAATCGAGGTACCATTCTGGGGCAATTCCATGTCTGATCCAACTTGTGACTTCGGCCATTCGCGCCTCCTCGGGACAGAGATCTGCAAGTCATAGTGTAACTTCAGACAGAACAGTGATGACGGCCTTGCTCAAGAAGTGTGTCTGGCAAAGTCAATTGGTGCTTCTCCAAGCAGACACGCTTTCGAACGCAACTCCGATTCAACGCATCATTCCTGGCTCATGGCCGTTTGGCGAGTATCTGGATGTCAGCAACACCACTTTAGGATCATCATGACTCGATGATGATACCAGACATTGCCAAATACGCAGCGGTGTTCAAGTCCGTGCGAAAAGAAAGTAGCGAGCCAGATCCACAAGGTGCCTAACCAATTGGCAGACTCCCGGATGAGATCCACTAAAGAGAGTTGCCAGCGGCTTGATAGGGCTGTCTCAGCGACCTCGAGCCTCCTGATCTTTGAGTGTAGACAGTCCGCGGTGAGGCTGAGCATAATGTCCAGTCAGGTGGAAACGGCGAGAGGCTAATGATCCCTAGAACCTCCGAGAGTAGACTGGAAGACGGACGCCGAGGAACGAGTTTTGGAGTCTTCGTCGAAGATTGCACAAGTAATCAGTCAGGTAGTCTTCGGGATTTGGAGAGCCTTGCAACAAGGTCGTCGACAGCGTAACAGCCCGTATCACTGTGGATGGATATCAGCAGTTCATCTGGCCTCTTCTCAAAGGGACAAAACGACACAAAGGCTGTAAGCTGGTCCAACAACGTAAGAGGTTCAATCGCCCATTCAGGCAAACCTCGGCGCTGCTCAGTTAGGGCCTGCAACTCATCACACATGTCGTAGCAAGTCGACTAGCACAAACGGCACGATCATCTTGTTGAACGGCCGTACATATTTGGGACCCGAGACAGAGACTACCGGACCGTGAAGCTACGCGCACGGAATTGGCAGGGACCAGACTGCCATGTTGACTCATCACAAGACACAGACTCGAAAGACGAAAGCCAAGGAAGATTTGGAGCGATTATCCCGCCAAGGATGAACATGAAGATTTTATTCGACTCCGACGGAAGGAGAATGTATGGGATGCGATTCGAAAGTATTGGGATAGATGGGCGTTGATGTTTGATCTTCCGCTCAAAGAGGGTGCGTATAGCAAAGTTATGTTAATACAGGTTGGCAGAACTGATTTGATGTCTAAAAGAAGCCGGGAGCAAGTCGGGGTCATTATATGGGTAGGCAACTATCAATCAGCGTTGAACTCTTAGGGCTGCATTATAATCTGGTTCAAGAGTAGAGCCTATAAGGGAAGTGGAGTGGTGTCGCAAGATTTGACCCTTCGGTGTTCTGTGAAGTGCCAAGGCTGACTATGCTAGGCCGGTTCAGGGTCAACTAAGATTGATAAGATCGGCTCACTCGTACTACACATTGACCATTCTAAACCTCAGGCATTGTAGGCGAGTACAAAGACGTAGGAGCTTGGGTTCGTATTCAACGATTGCGTAGTCTAACAAATCACTGTTTCGTCAAGAAACTCACTCATGCAAGGTCGATCAATCTTCCACCCAAAATTCATTCAGCCTTCAGCGCAGGCCAAGGGTAATCAGGCATCCTCAGTCTCGGCTCCTTGACACCCAACTTGCCAGCAACCCAGACACCTATCTTGTCCACCTTGAATTTTGTCAAGGCCCACAAGATGGTGTTTCGGATCCACAGTCCCCAGGCAGTCTGCGGGTTCAACACTTGCATCGCGTAGTCGCCCATCGTGCTCTGCTGAGCCTTTGCAAAAGGCAGCATCAATTCCTCGTAAGCTTTTGTGGCAGACTTGACATCGTTATTGTGGAGCAGAAGTTCGCCCGCTAGGACATGACCGCCCATGATAGCTAGACTAGTGCCGATGCCTGGACATGCGAAGCCAGCATCACCGAGCAGAACTACTCTTCCATCTTGAATGCGAGGAGAGCGGACTTGGGCGAACTTGGAGCAGTAGAAGTCGGTGGTTTCGCGCATTGCTTTGAGGACTTCCGGTGCCAGCCAGCCAACATTGGCGAATTCCTTCTCAACATATTGCATGTATGTTTCGTTGCCTCCTCGTAAGGCGGCGTTGATCTTGGCTCTTCCTTCAACGTCGCTTGCCCATGCCGTGTTCATGAAGTGTCCTCTTGTGCGACCTCGCGGGTCGGGATCAGGGCGGAGGAAAATGGCGCGCCCACCCGTCGTACTGTACCACTGAGCGAGTTTCGATCCATTGAGAAGATCCTTTTCGATGACGAAGAACGATGCGTAAGCGCCTTCATCGTGGACCTGTTCGGAGGGTTTTGTGCCGAGCATCATTCCACGTATCCTAGAACCAAGACCATCGGCAGCGACGAGAAGATCATAAGACTTGACTTCCTGACTGTTTGCGAAAGTGACAGTAACACTGTCCTCGTCCTGCACGTAACTTTCCACAGTCTCATTGAAGATCATGTTGACCTTATCCTTGATAGGCCTGATGAAAATCCTCGCGAGATCACCTCTGAAAATCTCGTACTCGGAAGTGATACTTTGGACTTCAGAATTGCCTGTCGCCATGAGCTTAGCGAAAGACTTGCCATTCTCATCGACCATTTCCACTCCTTCTTCCTTTGTGGTTTTGTCTCGAATTTCTGATTCGCAGCCCATCCATTTTATTATTTCAACGGCCGAGCTGCGGATGTCGACGCTGGCACCTGTGAGTCGCATTTCGGGATCGCGTTCGACGATTGTGATGGTAGCATTTGGGTAAGCGCGGAGAAGTGTGGATGCATAGACACTGGCTGCTATGCCAAAGCCTGAGATGAGAACGTTTGGTGATGTCGACATTGTTGACGTGAGATGATCAAATTATGGTGGAAAACTGTTTGGGCGAGTTGTTTCACTGTACCTTGCAGAGCTGGAGCTACGTCCTTATAACATCCTATCGTCGGAACTTACAAAGTCCCAAGACTGGAGCTCGGATCAAAAGCCGTCGGGACTTGCTATCGCCCGGCGTTGCTGTGCTCATCAAATCTTGCGATAGGGAGAACAAGCGGCTCCCTGCAGTAGAAGAAGGGATGCGAAGGATCATAACCAGCATGTCGGAAGTGGCTGCCTATAAGTTACTACAAATAGAAGATGGTGCATGTCTTGGTAGTAACGAGATTGAGGGCTGGGCAAACTGTTCGGGAGAGATTCGCCGATCGGGGCTTACTAAGCTCGATGAGAGTATCACCCTGCTTGTTTCCACGCATGCATCTTTTTGTTCTCACGTTCATTCGTCGTTCGTGAACACGGAAACAGGGCATTGAGAAAACGCTCTTACCGAAGCTGATGGTAGGTTCAAGGCATGTTTGGATGTGGTGGATCAAGATACATGTGGAATGTGTTTGTTTGGTGCAATGTTTTCCATGATCAAGATAAATGCAGTTCTGTTTCTATCCAGGGTTGGAAGTGAACTAAAGTGTCAAAAACGAACAACTAAACAATCGAAACAACGCCAGAGACCCCCATTATCCAATGCATGCATTTTTCGCCCCCTTTTCATTATGTAGTCTCCAGCCGTGATATGATAACCAACTTTTACTTGGCGCCGTACTTTCTCACAATCTGTGCAACAGCAGCAGCAAGGTCTTCGGCTTCAGCGCGTGTGCTTGCCTCAGCATACACACGAACAGCATCTTCTGTACCAGAGGCACGAGCAAAACTTCTGCCGTCCTTGTACTTGGCGACGACCTTCTCAATGTCCTTCTGTGCGCCAGTGGGGCTTGCGAGTTGACGCTCAGCAGTGCCCTCAACAGTCGTGAACAGGTTGCGATCAGCGACTTCGACACGGACGAGACGGTTGGGCAGGTCGGTGTATGTCTGCAGCCACTCAGCACAGCTGAAGCCTTTGTGTGCGAGAATAACTTCGACAAGCAAAAGGTCAGAAAGAGCATCACCAACTGTTTGGTTAATCAGGTCGGTCAGCGCCATCAATGTGGTGAGAGCATCGGCCTGAGCGGGTGATTGCGGCTGGTGAGTGTGGATGGCCTTGAGAGCAGAGGGAGAGAAGACAACAGTGCCGTGACCGTTGGCCTCAAAGTAGACACCCACATCGAAGCGGGTAGCAGCGTGGTGCAAGTGCTTGACACCAGTGGGAGTGCAGACTATTTGCAGACCCAAGTTCTTCTGGATGTATGTGGTCGAGGCACCATTGGCATATGCGGTCTGAACGACACCAACAGTAAGCTTGTCCATCAGACCAGATTGGCGAGCCAGCTCGGCAATGAATGAGGCAGCCAAGGTGGCGATGCGGTCGCCGTCCAAAAGGCGGAAGACGTTCTTTTCATCCTGGAAATAGAAGACAATACGGTCGGCATCACCGTCCAACGAGCAGCAGCGATCTCCAGGTCCAGCCTTGGAAGAAGGGGGTGCACGCTGGTTAGTCTTGACGAAATCGGCACCACACTGTAGAGGTTAGAGAGATGCGTTTGGCATCAGAGTGGATTAGACTCACCTGGTGGTTCAAGCTCTCAGGCTTGTGAACATCGTCATTGACGACCTTGACATCGAGACCACCATCAGCAGGAGCGGGCAGGTACTTGAGCAACTCGAGCAGCTTGGGACCTCCGACACCGTTTGCGCAGTCAACAGTCAAATGACCTTGAGGCTTTGTGTGTTCCATGGCTTGCTTGAAGGCAGCGGCCAGTTTCTCGTAGTAACCCTTCTCGCTGACCTCGCCGTATTCATCCTGAGTTCCCTTCGTGTTGACGCAACGGACCAGGTAGTGAAGCTGAGGGGTGGTGAGGATGCGGTAGTCTGTAGACTCAGCTTTGGTGGCAGTCAGAGCATCATTGAGGCATCCGACCAGGCGCGAACCGGAAGCACGAGTATCGCGGGCGAAGATGACTCTGGCAGGGGCGTCGAGGTTGACCTTGAGTGTCTTGACGAGTTCGTTGTAGACCTGAACGAGGTGGTCGTCGGATTCGGCATTGGCGAGTTGAGTGGCGTACTTCTCCCATGAAGCCTCGAGCATCTCACCCTATACAGCCAGTCAGAGCAGGGTAAGTTGACAATGGCAAGGACAGGGGATGGAATGTACCATAGGGTCGACGAGCTTGACACCGTTGTCCTCTGGAGGGTTGTGACTGGCAGTGATCATGACACCAATCGTTTGTCCATTGAGCTTGCGCGAACGCAGAGAGGCCAGGAGTCCAACACGGTAGACGACCGAGTCGAGGATGTTGCTGGAGATGGTGAGTTTGAGTGCGAAGCATCAGGTGGGACAGACACATACGCCTTCATACGGAACTGGGGATATGGTCAGCATTGTGTCTACAGCATCACAACAGTTCGTCATTGTCTTACACCAGCAGTACCATACTGGAACTTGCCCACCAGCTCGGCGGGAGTACTGTGCTTGGCCGAGGCCTCTTTGACAGCTTCGTCGTGGCTCATTGTAGAAATTGAGTCTATGTTCGACTGTTGATACAATGTGTCAAGATGTCAAAGCAAGAAAGACAAACGAAGTGGAGGCTGATGGTGGGCCTTGGGGAGGGGAATATTATTAGACATGGAAACGCATCATGAAACCCAATTCGGCCAAATGCGGTCAAGATTGCGGAGCTCGAGCTTCCCACGGAAAACAGAAACCCTGCTCCTTCGCGCCTGCCACTCTCGCTCCGCTCCGCAATTTCTTGGCATCAAAGATTCGACTCTCCATACCACGAATAATAGTCCAATACGTCTCTAGCGTCGCCGTCGCCTGAGCTGAGCAAGTCGCATACACCAATCTCTACCGACCAAATCCATCATACAACAGTCGACATGAACAGCCTCTTCTCCCTCCGCTGCCTGCGCAGTGCTGCTCCCCAGATTACCGCCTCTCCCGCTACATCCCAACCCAGCACCATCCTACGCGCTGTCCAACAATCACGATCATTCAGCAGCACACCCGTCCCTCAAAAGAGAAATCGCGGTGGCCCAAAGAAGGACGCTCGTATTCGTGAGTCCACTCGACCAGCATAACCACTCCAGAACTCGGCACTAACTCTTGCGCAAAGAATTGATCCGTTACTTTTTGTCGCATCCCACAACACCTCGTCCTCTCAGATTCTCCCGCGACCGCTACTTGAGACACTGGACCATCCACCGCGCATGGCAAATCTACAAGGCCCAGCAACGCACACAGCATGAGCGTGACCTCGAGCGCCAATACCAGAGCATGAGAGATGCATGTGAGGCACTACGCCTCATGGACGGAAACGCCAACATCGTAAAAGAGGGAGAGGCTGCCGCTCAGGGAAAGAATGTCGGAAGACTGTACAGAATCGCCATGATGAAGAATGATATCTGGGGCGGTGTACCAATCGAGTACGCGCGCATTCAGACCGATAGCCCGAGTACCGATGGCTGGAACCACGGCTGGACGAGGTAGAGGGTGAATTCGCTGTCCTTGTGCTATATCGTATTATATTCTCGGCGTTGATCTGTACAGTTCGGTGTTAGGGAAAATCGAACATATTCCACATCCCATGTGCCATGGATTTCAACCATATAAACGAGATGATGATCGAGGGACGACATCTCAATGAATGTGGTGACAAAGCGGTCGAGATATCGGCCATCAGACCAATCTGCGTTGGCAGACTAGGCAAGACTTCTAAAATAGCAACAGAAAATATACTCAAGAAAATGGTATCGAAATGAGCGGATATCGGGTCAGAACATACCCTCACTACCGCCTAAACTCATCCCAGCAGAAACAACAACTCAGATAAAAACAAAGAGAATCAATCCCGGCTTTTCAACACCGCTCCCACAAACGAAACAGAAAGCAAAAGACTAGAAAAAGAAGAATAGAGGCCCGCCTTTGGTACCACTTGACAGTCCGCTTGTACCCCACAAACAGAAAACGCCGTCCCAATGCTGGTCATAGAATCTAGGAAACAAGAAGGCCGTTGGTTTTGCGTGGAGAAGGCGACTAAAGGATGACACAGCAGCCTGCGCGGTCTTTTTTGTCCACAGCGAGGAGAGCGGCACGGGTTGCGGCCTCGAAGACGTCGTCCACACCGTCACCTGTCAGACTGCTGCATTCCAGATACTTTCGTGCTCCGATGAGTTCCTTCATGTCTTCGCCAGCCTTGTTGGTGATGAACTTTTGGCTTCGTTTTCGCATTTCCTCTTGTGCTACGGGGTCGTCGCGAAGGTCCTTCTTCAGGCCGACCAAGATGATGGGGACTCCGGGACAGCGTTCGGTGGCCTCGTCGGCCCACTTGTGCTTGACGTTTTCGATAGAGTCCGGTGTGTCGATAGAAAAACCTATCAAGATGACGTGGGCTTGAGAGTAAGCCAAAGGTCGCAGACGTTCGTAGTCTTCCTGGCCAGCGGTATCCCATAGAGCTAGTTGCACAGATTTGCCATCTACACGACAGTCGGTCACATAGTTCTCAAATACAGTGGGTACCTAGATCTTGTTAGCAAGTCATCTTGGGCGGTAGGATTGATGAATTCGTACGTATCGCTGTGAATAAGGTTAGCAAGTGCAGATAATCTAGGATAATGGCAATACACACAGTAGGAAAGTAACCAAGAGTGAAAACACTTAGCAAACTGGTCTTGCCGCAAGCACCGTCACCAATGATGACAAGCTTCCTAAGAGAAGAGGTGTGTTAGTCCAAGCTCAATTCAAGGGTGTTTGTATGCCACAGGCACCTCTCCCGAAACCGAGTCTCATGCAGAATACCAAGCAATCTTCCACATGTCCATCGAGTCCTACTTGTCTGTACCGACGATAGGCTCTTAATGGACATGATGCTAGAGCCGTTTGGTTTTGCGACCTGTGACGGACTCTAATCGAGAATTGTGGCTGCAGAAGAGGTATGGAGGGTGCAAAGACGCTGTCTTGGAAGTCGTTGTCCAGGTATAAACACACACCTTCTCATAACACCTTCTTCTTGTTGAGGCATCTTGGTGGATACTCGCAGAAGCAGTCCAGCAGGAGTTGTGGCTTATGGCGCGACGACTGATCGGTGCAGAAAAACACGTCGAGTTTCGAGATATGCGTGTCGGCCAACAGTTGAGTGGGCTGACAGGCTGGGAATACGCTCGGATACGGAAACGTCGGGGAATGTGGACTCGAATGACGCGAATTGTTGAGTCGAAGTCGCTGGCGGGTACAAGAGTCGATGTGGGTAGACGGACTGGTTTATGGTCGTAGGTGAGGAGAAGGAAGAATTGCCCTGAGACCGGGATGGTTGACGAGTGGCAGAGAGATTGAGGAGTCGGCGACTTGAGTTACAGAGCGGGCTGTGCTTCGGGTTTCCGCGTTTCAGGATGTGGTCTTGATGACGCCTCAAGCGCAGAACTACAAGTCTTGACAGGATGTCACAGGAACTAGTCTTCGAACAGGGGATGTTGGAAGAATTCAGAAAAGAGGGATCACGACAGGGCTGGAAGATACAGATCAGACAGCATTAGGAAGCTCGGCATTCAGGCGGAACATACGAGTCCGTGGGGCACAACAAAGGAAGGAGCTGCTTCGTGGCTTGCTGCTGCCCACTCTCACCGCCTTGGCGCTTGGAGATGCTAGTATCAACACCCATGGTCTGTCCGAAGCCTGCATGGTCATTGAGATAGCTGTCGCAACATGCTTGTTGAACCCAGATCTGCTTGAAACTTAGTCACCGCGCTTTTTGAGCCACTAGGTTCTACGGACGCAGGTTCATTGCTCTGTGTACATAGGATCAACACGTACAACATAGACACAGAAGACAGAAAAGCAGGAGGCTTCGTTACCAAGACGCTCCTCCCGGCAAGTGTGACCAATAAGATCAAGCAAGGGCTTCTAGGCCGGTTACTGCCGAAGAGTCGACACAACCCAAGACAGCAGGTGCTGGAGAGGTTGCAATAGGCTCATTCGAGATAGATGTACGTTTGGCAGTGAGTCGCATAACCCTCTCGACTGTAATAGCCGAATGCTCGTTTACTCGCTGCGTCCGCCTCGATTGTCACGACCTATCTCCCGCGCCTTCTCTCTACAAGGCTTCCAGGCTTCAAGGCTTCAAGCACGGCTTTGACCACATCCGATCCCGCTATTCTGCCCGCAGCCCACCATAGCCATCACGAGCAACGCCGATCTGCCACTGGCACGCTGACATAGCACTACTCGCCAACCAGATACTGCGCAATCGCTACACTCTATAGAGCGGTCGCTGCTAGTTCTGGCACATTCTCGACTACAACATGGCGCATCCCTACCCCTCGAACGGCCTTCCTCCGAACAACGACCGCTCCCAACCTCTCACAACCGGCAATCGCAAGAAGCAAAAGAGGAGGGCAAAGCAACAGGCGAAGCTGAATCACGGCTCTGATGAAGCCTTGTCAGACCACCACTCGCACCTCGGCCAACCTCCGTCTCTGCCCGAAGCCTTGTCAGACGACGACGAGGAGGACGTCCACGCTCCATATACTGCGCGACCTCCACTAAACGGCATGAACTCCTATCCTAGCAATGACGATTCAATAGAACCTTCACGCAAGAAGCGCAACAAGAAGAAGAAGCGAGGCAGCTCTCACCACTCTGTCTATCCCGACCATTTGCGCCCCGCTATGCACCATTCGCCTATACCGCATGCGATGCCCTTATCATCTGGTCCCATGAGGTCAGCTCAACGCTCATCTCGACAAGATCGGATCTGGAACACATCGACCCAGGAAGAGCGGGAGCGCATTAAACAGTTCTGGCTGACACTGAGCGAGGACGAGCGCAAATCGCTGCTGAAAATCGAGAAAGAGGCTGTTTTGCGCAAGATGAAGGAACAACAGAAACATTCGTGTTCGTGCTCGGTTTGTGGTCGCAAACGAATTGCTATAGAAGAGGAGTTGGAAGTGCTGTATGATGCATACTACGACGAACTTGAACAGTACGCCCACCACCAAGGTAGCGAACCAGGACACGGCATGCTACCACCTCCGCGCAGTTTACCACCCCCACACCTCCACCCCTCCTCCGCCGTACCCATGCCACTAAGCACCCATCACCAACAACCCCATCATCGGACAAGTCGAGTCCACGAAGTAATGGACGATGAAGACGACGACGATGACGACGACGAAGAAGGAGAAGAAGAGGACGAGGACGATGAAGTCTACAGTCAGGATATGAGCGAAGAGGAAGAGGAGGAGTACAGCGACGACGCGGACTACAATAGTGAAGAAGACGAGGACCCCGAAGACGAAGTACCGCGAGGAATAGGCAACGAATTCTTCAACTTTGGCAACAGTCTGACAGTCAAAGGTAGGTTTGCTTTGCCACTAATTTGTTACCTTCAATTGGCTGAAGTGATATCAGGCGGTATCCTAACTGTAGCCGACGATCTGCTCAAGAACGACGGCAAGAAGTTTATCGAAATGATGGAACAATTGGCCGAGCGCAGAATGCAGCGCGAACAAGAAGCACAATATGCCGCAACGCAGCCGGCGCATACCTACCCATCTAACGGACACGACCCGCCGCTTGAAGATGAAGATTACGAGGATGACGACTACGAGGATGGCAGTGAGGATGAGTTTGAGGAGGATGAAGAGGAAGAGGACGAGATGGTAACACGGGATAACTCTTGGGAAGTGGTCACGTGCGTCACTGACAAGGTACAGGGCGGCATGACCGAGGAGCAACGCATGGAAGAGGGTCGTCGCATGTTCCAAATCTTCGCCGCCCGCATGTTCGAACAACGAGTCTTGACCGCCTACCGAGAAAAGGTTGCTGCCGAACGCCAACAGAAACTACTGGAGGAGCTGGAGGACGAGGACAAGAAGAAGGAAGAGCGAGAAGCCAAGAAGGCTAGGGACGCCGAGAAGAAGAAGAACAAGAAACAAGCACAGAAGCAGGCCAAGGCCGAAGAGAAGGCCAGGAAAGACGCCGAAAAGGCGGCCGAAGAAGCTGCCGCAAAGGCTGTCGAGCAGGCAAAGCAAGAGGAGGCCAAGCAGAAGAGAGAAGAACAACGCAAGAAGAAGGAGGCCGAGCGAAAGGCGCAAGAGGAAGAGCGACAACGCAAGGAGGCCGAACGTTTGAGACGGCAACAAGAGGAGCGTGAACGACAGCAGGAAACGGAGCGAAAACTCCGTGAGCAGAAGGCACTTGAAAAGAAGCAACGTGAGGAGGCTCGCCAGAAGGAACGCGAGGACAGGGAAGCTCGTGAGAAGGAAGCCAAGGAGAAGAAGGTCCAAGCGGATCGCGAGAGAAAAGAGCGAGAAGCAAAGGCTAAAGCTGACAAGGAGGCTCGAATCCAACAGACGCCGCAGATGGTCAAACGCCCTTCGCAGGCTGGCATGGTCGCTGTGCCTCCAGGTCTGCTTTCCAAGCAAGCTTCGTTCGCCATGCCTTCACCACACGTGCCCGTGGCCACGCCTGCTCTGCCAAAGCCCTCTACTCCAGCACAGCCTCGACAGAACTCCTTCCAGGGCCAGAACGCTACTTCACCCAGGTCTCAACAAGCCCCCGCTATGGCTCCTACCAAGTCGACGTCTCCAGGAGGTGTCTTCAACCACTCCATGCCCAAGTCAATCTTGCAAAAGTCCCAGAACCAACAGCCTTTTGCACAACACCAACCCATGTCACCAGTCAGTCAGTTGCCCCCACCTGGAATGTTCCATCAACACCAGAACAACGGCTTCAGTGGGTTCCCCACGAGCATGTCTGGGTTCCCTGGCTTCGGCGCTCCTCCAGGGCCCATGATGCATCATCGTCCTTCCTTGCCTGGTTTCGCCAATGGTCCATTTGGCAGCGGCCCGTTCCAGCCTATGCACTCAGCTAACCCAATGCCCACTCCTCCTCCGGGTATGAGTGGTCTAGGTATGATGGCACAGGGTCGAGGATACCCTCTTGACAGTCCTCCTGGATTCCAGCAACAGATGCCGCCTGTCGGATCGCCCACTGCTCCACCTGGTTTCGGACTCACACGTCATAGCATTGCCTCGCACTCCCGCACACACTCATCTGAGAAGAATACATTCGACTCCATCAGCTCGCCTGCACCTATCACACGTCCAACCCCAATTCAAAGACCCTCTTCTATCAGACCCAACGACGCTGACATGGATGGTCTGAGCAAGCATCTTGGTAGTAGTGCCCTGCTCGACGACACAGATGATCCGCTACCCTCGGTGCCAGAAAGCCGCCGCGCGAGTGCCATCGCCGGACCTCGTGGATCAGGTATGGGTTACGGTTCGCCCGTGACTCAACCACGCATGGACTTCCTTGGCGGGAACAGTAGCTGGACGTCGCCCTCAATGTTTGGTGCCCAGCCTGGCTTCTCTCCATCCAGCTCATCTTGGAATGCAAACTCGAGCAATGGCTGGCCCAGCATGCCATTTGGCGGTCTGGGCCACCGTTCCTCAGGCCCAAACCGTCCTTTGACAATTCGTTTGGCCGTCTGCCATGCATGCAAACAGTTGAACGCACGAGAACCTACGCCTGAGAATTATCATCCTGTTGAGACCTTGCTGCGCCAGATCGAGAGTAATCGAGTAATGATTGACAGCCCGATCACGATTAAGGAGATCGATGCCATCTGCGAGACTGAAGGTGATGCCCAGAATGGCGGAGGCTTCTTGCATGCTCGCCACGATAATTCCACGCCTGGTGGCTTTGCAGTCAAGTTCGAGCCTGACGCCGGAACTTCTGGTTCCGGAAGACCCTCGCACCCCCTTGGGCCAATTAGTAGTCCCGTCCCTGGAAATTCCACTCCTGCCACCGGCTTCGGAGGTGCGACAGCAATCGGAAGAGGAACAGGTTTTCAGAGCCTAGGCTCTGCCATGGCCACTTCCGGATCCTCTTAGAACCAGGAACAGGAACATGATACTCTCAGGCCTGGCGTCCAGATCGATCTTCAACCGCATCGGGAGGGACCGAAGTTTGTGCCAGGCAGATGGAAGTTCAGGCAGAACTTCACGGGAGCAACTCCTCCACGATGATCCTTCCAACTTCACGTCTCTCCATTTCTTCTCTTTCATCACCCATTCCTTATTTTGTATTTGCCCCAGCTTAGATGGTTTAGTCTACTGAGCTTTAGCCTTTCCTGCACTACCCTATCTATCATGTGTGAGTACGAAACAATATCACTGTTCTGAGCATGACCCCTCACCGAACGTTCTCTTTATTCCATATCAAATTGCCGTGGATGAATGCCCTCGGCACGAGATGCCAAACCTTGTAGCTTGTACTTTGATACTTGACATGCAAGCTTCACGTTGCCATGTGTTGAAGCTTGTCCACGAACGCGTCAGCGATATATTGGTTCGCTTGACGCGAGAGCTCAATCGGTGCCTAGCCGCATGGTGTTCGTTGCGTCTGTTGCAGCCTCTTCATACACAATAAAAGGACTATCTTGACGGACCCCAAAGCATTAGACACCAGAGACCAGTGCTTGACTTGAGCACTGTCAGATTCTTACATTAGAGACACCCAGTCATCAAATTTCTCCCCGTCCTACGATGCTATTCATCTCCCAGGCCGGTTCATCGCGGTTGTCAAGCCACTCACGTTACAGATACAAAAGGCGGGGTACCTAACCATATGCTTGATCCGGAGAGTGGAACGCTTGCAGTTGTTTCTCCTTTGTGATGACCAACTTTAGCACACGGCAAGAGTCGAGCATGCCGTCCTCGTGGATGTGCTGGTCGATCACCCAGATCTGGCCCGGCTCGAAGTTTCCCGCGATCGGAGGGCTTTTGTGGAGAAGGAGGTCCTTGCACAAGTCCCTTTCAGCTGTCCCCAACGACATCTGATTCATGAACTGTTTCTCTTCTATCTTCTATATACATGCCTTTGATAATTGTTCTCTGATGACGGTCGAGATAAGCACCATGGCCAAGAAAAGACGTCGAGAATCAAGCATCCCAAGCACTTGCTGGCTTACGTGACTTCAGCCTCGTTGCTGGTCATTCGTACCTTCTTGCTGTATGGTACTTGTGCTTACCCCTCATCTTTCAAAACCTTAAAAATCTAGATTCCTTCACGTTGTCCTTGGCAGCATCCGCGCCTTCTTTTGACACAGCAGTTTACGAGATTCATTGGTGGATTCGACGGTTATACAAGGTTTACCATTGCGCCTTCGCCTTTTGAGGCGTTCTTGTTACGGGAATATCAATGTCGTGCCGCGGTATGCTCTGATAAGATCGGCGTACACATTTTTTCGCTCCTTCTTGACTCACCATGCTTTTACCTTCCTTACATCCGTCGACCATCTGACTGCTCTCCTCTCTTTCTTGATTACTACTCAAGTCCTGCTCGTTTCCTCTTTGTGTCGATCTCTTCTTTTCAGCATCAATTTTCACTCATATTCATCTGCAACCATGGAATTACCGCCTAGAACTCAAGCACCATTGCCTGTTGTGCACAATGCATACTCTCCCAAGGAAGCCATTGAGATTTCTTCTCGCGCTGGTGCCCACAAGGCTACCATGCGAATTGACAAAATCATTGTGAGCTCTTTCATGGCTGGCTGTCTATTGTCATTCGGCGGTGCCTGTTACACCGTCATCAATACTTCGACCTGGTACAACGAAAACGCACCCGGACTGGTCAGAATGTTCGGAGCCCTCATCTTCCCCTTCGGTTTGGTTGTCATCGTCATGACTGGAGCCGATCTCTGCACTGGCTCTTTCATGTACACGACCTTGTCTACCCTTCACCGCCGCACTTCAATCTTGTTGATGCTGAGACATTGGTTGCTTACATTCTTTGGCAACTTGGCTGGAGCACTATTCGTCACTGGTATCATTGTTTACCATGGAGGTGTCTTGTCTGCTTCACCCTACCGCGAGGAAGTGTTGAAGATTGCAACGACCAAGGCCGTCACGCCTCAGTGGCACGAAATCTTTGTCAAGGCTATTGGTGCCAATTGGTTGGTTTGCCTGGCATGTTTCTTGGCTTGCTGTGCACGCGAGTTCTTCTCCAAGGTCTGCGCCATCTGGTGGCCTGTTTTCGCTTTCGTTCTGCTTGGATTGGATCACGTTGTTGCGAACATGTTCTACATTCCTCTGGCCGTAAGTATCCAATCGACTTGTGTGACCCAGAACAACGCTAACATTGATACCAGATCATGCTTCACCCCCCTGACATCTCTATCGGCTACTACATCTGGAAGAGCATGATTCCCGCCGCTCTCGGCAACATCGTCGGTGGCAGTGTCTTCGTCGCCGCCGTATATTGGTACCTCTACCTCAACGGCGAGAGCTCAGCAATCGTCGTCGACGGCGCCAGCTTCGATCTCTACGGTCACGAATCCGAAGGCTCAAGCATGACCAACGTACCTCAGGGGCAGGACTCCAAGAGAGACGACGGCAAGATGGTCTAAGACGACAATCCCAGTGGTCAATGACCAACCTTCTAGGACAAAACAGCAACTCAACAGCTGTGTCCACGACATTCATTTCAACACTTTATGATACCCAATTTCTTTCAACTAATGATTTTTATGGCCTGCTATGGAGTTCAACAACAATTACATGATGGGAAAGCAAGCGCGGAGTTCAACATTTGGATTTTATTTACCATCAAGGTCGTGATCGACTACACATACGACCATTCACGATCTCAACGATCAATACATGAAGGGATATATCTTTAAACAGATTCTTGAACATTCGAGCGTCGAAACTCGATATACAAATATTTTGGATGTTTCTCTCTTGATTGTGCTCGCTCGATTGACGCGTTCGTGTTTGTCACGCACGCATTGGTTGTTCTTCCCGGGTAAATAGACAATCCATGCGCGTCTTCAGTCAAATTCCTTCGAGATGGTGGTCACAATCTCTTGGTAGATTTTCATCAGGTTTCCGATAGCAAGCGCTAACAGCCTGTGGCAGGTTATGCGTTGAGGATTGGTGACAGGGTATGAGCTAGAATAAGGAAAGGGCTCGCCAGCAGTGTAGACCTGTTGGTAAGCCGAGACTGCTTGTTGTGCATGGATTCTGACGATCAATCAGTACGTGGCTATCATGATCGCGACATTATGGAACCTACAGAGCGTTCTCGGCTGAGGCTGAGCAGATAAGATGGCAGCCGGCTTCAACGTAATCGCTGCGATACGCGAAAAGGTAGGCCTGGCATTTTTCGATGCTTCTCGTGCCATTTTTCCTGTGAGAAGGCCTTTGGCCATGTCGTTGAGAATGAGACGAAAGCTGCGTTCAGCGTCTCTGCTGTCAGCCATGTGGATGACGGATTCAATGTGATTGACGCTGTCATCTGGTTTGCTTGTGGCGAGCTTCAACGCTGTCGTTATCATCGTCGATGTTGCTGTTGATGTCGCTGTCGATTTCGGTGTCGAGGTCGTTGTGATCGGGAGTAGGAACGCGTATGTCATGTCTGGAGATTACC
>ERZ794946.391-NODE-391-length-18045-cov-4.784880_pt1 | contig 18045 bp, 11 predicted proteins | sample MGYA00433072_ERZ794946 | MGnify/ENA primary metagenome ERZ794946 (study PRJEB30137, sample SAMN04331413) | food metagenome | isolation source: Y3 must sample point D1 replicate A | place: Australia: South Australia | collected 2014 ...
ACCATCCCAATCTATTGTGCCGAGAATGTACCTGCTTCCATCCGTGGAGGTCTCGTCATGACATGGCAGCTCTGGACCGCTTTCGGTATTCTTCTAGGATTCTGCGCAAACCTTGCCATGTATAACGTCGGTAAACTTGCATGGCGTCTTCAGATCGGCAGCGCTTTCATACCTGCAATACCTCTGCTGATTGGTGTATACTTTTGTCCAGAGTCTCCTAGATGGTACATCAAAAAGGGTAGGTACCAGAAAGCATACCAATCACTCCTTCGTCTTCGCAACAACCCTATCCAGGCTGCTCGTGATCTTTACTATATCGACGCAGTACTGGCTGCAGAATCAGCGATCGTGGGCGAGTCCAACTATATCACCAGATTTATCGAGCTGTTCACAATTCCCAGAGTCCGCCGAGCAACTCTCGCTTCTTTCACCGTCATGCTAGCTCAGCAGATGTGCGGAATCAACATCATCGCCTTCTACTCTTCGTCGGTCTTTGTCAAAGCCGGTTCCAGCACATTGACTGCTCTGCTTGCCAGTTTTGGGTTCGGACTCGTCAACTTTGTCTTCGCATTCCCCGCAGTGTGGACAATCGACACGTTCGGCAGAAGAGCTCTGCTACTGTTCACCTTCCCTCAGATGGCATGGACTTTACTCGCTGCCGGTCTCTGTTTCCAAATCCCAGCGGACAGCAAGGCTCATCTTGGCTTGATCTCCTTGTTCATCTTCCTCTTCGCTGCCTTTTACTCGCCGGGCGAGGGTCCAGTCCCTTTCACATACTCTGCTGAAGTGTTCCCACTCTCGCATCGTGAAGTTGGTATGGCATGGGCAGTTTCGACTTGCCTGTTCTGGGCCGCTGTCTTGTCCTTGACCTGGCCACGTATGGAAGCTGTCATGGGTTCGACCGGAGCTTTCTGTTTCTACACAGGCCTCAATCTGTTGGCGTTCTGCTTGATTTTCCTCTTCGTGCCGGAAACAAAACAACGCACGTTAGAAGAGCTGGATCAAGTCTTCGCGGTCCCCACGCGCACTCACGCCAAGTATCAGCTTACGAAGGCTCTGCCTTACTTCTTCAAGCGCTACGTCTTCAGAAACAAGGCCGCCAAACTGGAGCCTTTGTACAAATTCGACCGCGATACGCCTAGGATCAAGCGCTCGAGCGGTGTAGTCGAGAAGACAAGTTAGAGTGGTTGCTCGAGTCGGACAATTTTGACACCAAGTGTAGTGCTCGAGGCAAACACTTTGCGAACTCATGATTGTCAGGTTTTGCTGGCGACCTCCACGGAGTAGGTAGATATCCAAAGTAGATATTTTCGAACAATGCACAGCTTTTGTCCTCTGCGTCGAGTTATGCAGCACAAGTCGAAGTGGTGAGAAGAGAGTCGCATACAGAGTACGCTAACCCCGCTGGTTCTCAACCATGTTGACCGTTCGCAATGACGCGATGGTCAGAGCGTCGAGGTTTGTTCTTATCGACGACCAAAACCGGACGACAGGTGCCCTTGTAGACTTGTAGAAATACGGCTTTGTGCACAATACTTCTGTCGATGCTGCCACGATGGGCTTGGTGGTCTTCGAAGCTGGTGAATTGATGTTTGCTTGAACACGCAGGGTTCTTCCTTCCTCTGCCGAACTCGTTGCTCCGCAGCAGCGGGTCACAGCTTCCCTTGCCCCACCAATTTCCCGAGAATGCCACTTTGACCACGTCGTTCTGTTTAATTATTTTAGCCGACCATTCCTAAACATATTCTTCTCTGACGTTCTTCTCTCGCTCATGACCAGAAGTCAGTGAACGCGAGCATGAGTTCAAGCAGTTTGGTCGCCAATGAAGGCGGCGTCCGCGAGAGAATTCCTCAACCGGAAGAGCCGCCGAAAGCAACATCAACCAATGATGCACAAAACACTGTCAAATCGCTCAACGAAAAAGAAGTCGACAAGGACGAGAGCAAGAAGAGAACATATGGCAGAACACCAGAGGGTAAAGGTATGTGACTTTTTCTGACCCATGATTGATGTGTACAAGGAAGAGTGAGCATGGTATGGCTGATACACGAGGACGACAGTATTCGTGGTGCCGCAGACACATGACATGGTCTCACAACTCCTCTCCCCGACTCAACCGAAGAACGTGTCCGACGTGGTCATCCTGGCTGTGCTTGCATGCCATGTCGCCCTGCTCTACTTCCTTCCAGATCCAGTTCGTATCCCCATCCTTGCCATCGTCTTCCTCTTCTGGCGTGCCGCCTACAACGCCGGAATTGGCTGGCTACTCAACATACAGTCCAACCATAAGCGCCTCACCACATGGGCTCGCAAGTACAATGTCTTTACAGCCCCGACCTCCGGCAAGAACCCTCGTCCTTGGCTCTACAACCAACTGAAACGTGAAATGGAAACCAAAATCGCCAAGGATTACAAGTTCGAGGAAGCTCCTCTCGAGTACAACACATGGTTGGTTTTCAGAAGAGTTGTTGATCTGATTCTAATGTCCGACTTTGTCGCCTATTGCTGCTTTGCTATCGCTTGCGGCGGCCGTCCTGATGGTGAGAATGTTGCAATGACTATTGCACGCTGGGCTTGTGGCTTGGCCCTCGTCGCTTTCAACCTCTGGGTCAAGCTCGATGCTCATAGAGTCGTCAAAGACTACGCCTGGTATTGGGGTGACTTCTTCTACCTCATCGATCAAGAACTCACCTTCGACGGCGTCTTCGAGATGGCTCCTCACCCCATGTACTCTGTCGGTTATGTCGGATTTTACGGCATCTCGTTGATGGCCGCCAGCTACAAGGTGCTCTTCATTTCCATCATCGCGCATGCCGCTCAGTTTGCATTTTTGACCATTGTTGAAAACCCGCACATCGAGAAAACATACAATCCGCCCATGCCAAAGAAAAGAAGAGAATCCGAGAGCGACAGAGAAACCCCCAAAAGCACCACACCCGATTCTGGCCATATCAATGGATACCCTCCCATAGCGACAACCGAAAAACCCTCTACCGTCCACAACATCCTCGGTCTTCACAACATGGATCTTCACCGTATCACAGATATATCTGTCTTGCTCATGCAATCTTACCTGTTTAGTGTCGCCTTTCTGACTCCTTCGACTGCTCTATGGCAGATCGTCTTTGTCGCCAATGCGGTCGCTTGGCGCCTGTGGTACTCACTAGGCATTGGCTATATCCTAGATCGTCAGTCCAATAAGAAGAAATGGGCTCGCCACTTCGTCAAGTACGGCGAGAGTACCGAAGAAGCTTGGAGACAGTGGAAAGGACTCTACCATCTCAGTATGAGCATGTGCACCGCAAGTTTCCTCTGTGCAGCCTTGAAGATGTACAACCTACCCCCTGACTGGACTTATGGTCTTGCTTTGCTTCGTCATGTACTCGGTACGGCTTTGATCGCTCTGCAGATCTGGACAAGCATCAGCGTCTACGAGTCCCTCGGCGAGTTTGGCTGGTTCTTTGGTGATTTCTTCTTCGACCACGCGTCCAAACTCACATACGGCGGCATTTACCGATTCCTCAATAACCCTGAGCGAGTTCTTGGACTGGCTGGTCTTTGGGGTGTGGCCTTGATTACCTGGAGCAAAACAATCTTTTTCCTCGCTCTGCTGAGCCATCTCCTCACCTTGGTGTTCATCCAATTCGTCGAGCGCCCGCACATGGAGAAGCTTTACGGTCAGTCCTTGCGTCAAGATTCTGGACTCTCCAAGAGTCTCAAGCGTTCTCTCCCTTCGCCTCTCAAGCAATGGCAAGGCAGCGTCGACAGAGTACTCGAAGACTCTATGGACTTCCTCGAAGAATTCATCGACTCGGCAAGACCCAAGCTTGCAGCCGGCATGGACACATTCGTCAGGGATACACGCACGCTCTTCAAAAACTACCCAGCACGCATCAGCATAACACGCCTTGCGCCTGACCTCGCTGGCTACGATCCCAAGGACTACTCTATCGAGATTGAAGGCACACCATCTTCTGGCACCTCTGAATTCGAACGCTATAGTGGGCGTGAAGGAGAGATTGGCCAGGTCCCTCAGCAGCGCGTCGACGAGTACAAGACTTTGACATTTGAGTACGGCGCCCCCATCAAGGTCCGTTGGCAAGCACCGGTAAACCACCGCCAAAACGACTGGATCGGACTGTATATGGTAGCAGACAACTCTTCGCGTGATGTGACCCGCATTGGTTCTCAAGGCCGCTGGACCGCCACTACGAAGGGCGTCTACGATTCTCTGACCGCCGAAACCGGTATCCTCGTCTCTTCGCACCACGTCACAAAGGATGGCAAGCAATACGCTACTGGTGAAATGGAGTTCTCTGGTGATAAGCTGTGGTGGACCCACGGCGTCTTTGAGTTCCGCTATCACCACGACGGCAAACACAATGTCATGGCCACCTCCCTACCTTTCGAGATTCGCATCGGCAGATTCGATGAAGACGACGTCCAGTTTGATAACATTGCTCTGGCACGCTCGGCCGTCGAGCAGGCCCTGCTCCCTGTGGTTCAGAACTGTTTCGATCGCGACTCGGAGGTCGCACCGCGTACTGTTGATGATGTATTTGGCGATGGACTGGAAAGAGAAGGCAGATATGCCAGACGTGTCGTCTTTGCCATTCACCAGATGTAAGCTTGACCCTCGACTATCGGACGGACTATTGCTGACATGCGACACAGGTTTGGTATCGAATTCGCACCTGAAGTCGTCTTGGCAGATGGCAGTGTGCAGAACCTAGCTTGGAGAATTTGCAACGCTAAGAAAGTGCTTGTAAGTTATCGTCTTCCACGTCCACTCGGTTATCGGTGACAAGACTAACTTTGTGACAGGCACCTTACAGCATGACACCTAGCCGTGGCCGCTCGACTCCCGCGGAGTTCAAGGCTTGATTCAGAAAATCAGTTGAGAGAAATATCACACATGTACAGTGTACATAATTCAGGACAAGTAGAAGGACGCTCGTTGGACAAGGTCAAAGAAAACACCGCAGTAATGGTAAATTGGAGTTTGGGAAGGAGCGAAAAAAAAAAGAAAGGTCACGGACACGATACGGCAAAGTTGGTTCAGAATCACCATTTACATATGTTAGGTTGCAAATCAGAGAATACCACGTCTTGGATATTTGCTACTTCCATGTCCTGTGCTGCTCGTCCTTTCTCATACAATACATCACTTGATTGTTTCTCCCCCTATTGAATGTCGTCGCTGCTTTCTTTCATCGATGAACATGTCCGTTTGTTGCTGCGTACTTCTTGAGCAATATGAATCACGATCATCACCAGCTTCAGCGGAACGGCAGATGCATAAACATCGCTCTTTAATTCTGTCTGCCTTGTGATATAATGTAAGACAGCAATGTTATCTAAGTACAAGTACACGTTGGAAGAACAGGCCTCTGATGATTTCCCCCTTTTCTCATCCTCATCTCTATCATTTCAATCATTCATGTACTGGCGCCATTCTTTGCCGCTCTGAACATTATTGAATAATCCCCGCAGGTAATCCATCCCATATCTAATGAGTTCTACGCTTCTTTGCCTTCGAGGGTCGTTTGTTGGACATGGTTGCTTCGGTCTTGGTCTCATCGTCAGGGCTTGGATCAGGCTGCATCTTGCCGAAGTTGCCTTGGGTCAGACGGATGACGTCGTCACCGTCCTCAGTAAGATCCATGAACTCCATTCGACGCTTGCCCAGTCTGGCGACATCCAGAGGAGTGGCCTGGCCGGATGACTCGAGAGTGATGCCATCGGTCATGGACTCGTCACGGCTAGGTGGCATCGGAGCTTCAGCACCACCGCGAGTGTTATCGATATAGTTGGCCTGTTGAGCCTGAATTAGCTCGGTGTACTCTCTGCTGTACTGCTCAGTCATGCTAGTAATGAGCGCTCCGAATTCAGGATCTTGCTCTGATTCTTTACACTCGGTACAATGGACGTAGTAAGCGTTGCGCTTGATCGGGTAGCCCAAAACTTCGTATTCTGGCAGTGTATCGCCTAGCAGATCAGCGTTAGGGTCAAGGCAGTCTTCGCAAAAGCCCTTATGGCACCAACGACAGCGGTAGATCAAACCGCCGGCATTGGCTGTGCTTTTGCCACAATCATGGCAGTCGTGTTGAGAACAGTGGAAGTTCATCTTGGACTTGGCCTTGGCTTGATACTGCTTGCTGAGGCACTTCAAGTGGTATGAACGAGGACAAGCTGAGCAGAGATAGATTTCGCCACCATCGAAACAGCTTTGGCAGATTTCTTGATGAGGAACAGGCGCTGCTTTTTCGCGCTTGGGTTCCGCCAGTCGGGGGTCCTTGCCTGCGAATGTTGGAACGGCTTCCCAGGCTTTGCAGTTCATGCTCTCCTTGTTGATAGCGTACCCATCGACCATCACGGTAGTGTTCTTGTCTGCCCTACGGTCTGCACGAGACAGAACGGGGGCGTCGGCGGTCTTCTTGTTGATCTCCTTCTGATACCTGACACCGTCGAGCACAGCACTCTCGACTCGCTCCATCTTTGCTAACCACTCTTTTTCTGTAGCCTCTTCGGATTCACCGTTGACGTGAGGATCGATTGGTTTATCTTTACACTTCTCGATGATCGTCTCGAGGTCCCAGGTGACCATTTCATTCACATCGATCTCCGGGTGACTCAAGGTCGTTGCACCACGACGAATCAAGCTCTTCAACTGCGAGAACCCAAGCTCAGGACCATTGTCCATCGAACTTTCGTCTTGTTCAGCGCCGTTTGATCTTGACAACTCGTCGGGACCGTGTAAGTCTCTCATGGATTCGGTGATTTTTGCAGATAAATACATCTTCTTTCTGATTCGGCCCATCATCTGCTCTTCCACGGTGCCAGAACTCAATAGCTTGTACACGGTGACAGGCTTCGTCTGTCCAATACGGTGGGAGCGTGCCTCTGCCTGGAGTGTGACCTGCGGATTCCAGTCTTCGTCCAAAAAGATAACGTCGCTCGCAGCAGTAAGGTTGAGGCCCAGACCACCGGCGCGAGTAGAGATAAGCATGACCTTCTCCGCCGAAGATGGATCATTGAACAGTCTGATTTGCAAGTTGCGCAGCGCTCTCTGCGTACCACCATCGAGTCTCACATGGCGGAATGGTGCTCCGTGTCCATTGCTGCCTTTTGTTAGGAGGAGATCTTCAGTGTAGTTAAGAGCTGAAGTGAAGCCCGAGAAAATAAGTATCTTCTTTTTCTGCTTTATGACGAGCTCGTCGATTAGCTTACTCAATACTATGAACTTGCCAGAAGCGTGCATGATGTGGTCTCCAAGGTTGTACGGCTCTGGCTCAGCGCCTTTGATCATGTATGGGGTAATGCAGGCTTTACGCAATTGCATGACGATGTTCATGAGCTTCTTATAAGCAGAGGTGTCTTTTTCTCCACTTGCTTCGTTCGAGATAGCCTGCTCGATGAGAGCACGGCTTTGGTTGTTGAAGTCGTTGTCGACGGCATTCTTGATATGATCGAGTTGAGCATCTTCTGCGACATCCTGGATAAGCGCGTCGTGTTCTTTCTGCTGTACATTGCCGAAGATATCATCAAGCAATGTGCCGCCGGCTTTTGTAAGCAATCTTGTATACCAAAAGCGTTGGACTGGAGTTAGAGGAATGTAGAGCAGGACCTCGCTCTTGGTAGGCAGCCCCAAATCGACGCCAGCACTGCTTTTCATTCTGCGAATCATGACAAGCTCAAGCAGATGTCGTGCATAATCCATGAATTTCGAATCGACCTGACCACGACCGATGTTGAATGCTTCCTTGAATAGATCCGCGGTCTTCTCGGTGAAAACACTTGGATACAGCCAATGTAGCAAGGCCCACATCTCGTGAAGATCATTCTGCAAAGGAGTTCCAGTAAGCAGCAGACGATGCTCGGCTTGCAGGCCTTGCAAAGCAAGCGCGATGTTTGTCTTGTCGTTCTTGATCTTGTGTCCTTCATCGAGGATGCAATAACGCCATGGAAAGGCGCGTTTCAACCAGGCACTCTCTGACACAAACGTTTCGTAGGTGGTGACCATAATGTCAAAGACTGTTCCAGAGTCTTCGTTGGTAGGAGCAGAGATCTCACCCATCTTCGATTTGTTGCGACCAGTCGCGTTTCCATATCTGTCGGTAGCTCCAGATGCCATCAACTTCACCTCATCGCGCTCAGAGTTCGTGCCATGGAAGCGGAGAACCTTGAGTCCTGGGGTCCATTTCCGGGCTTCATCACACCATGATCTCAGAACGCTGAGGGGGCATACGACAAGGTATGGTCGAGCAATACCGACCGGGCTGGGGTGAGTCTCTTCAAGGTGCTGAATCAGCGACAGGGTCTGTAGCGTCTTTCCGAGGCCCATCTCATCTCCAAGAATGCAAGGCATTGCGTTTTCATACATGTTGGCCAAGAAAGAGAGACCGGTGAGCTGATACGGCTTCATGGTTGCAACAACGCCAGCCGGCTGCTTGCTCATGGGGGTGAATGGCACGTATTCCTGATGCGTGCCCTCGGCTAGTAGCTTCGAGATGTAGTTGCTGGAAGGCAGCAAGGGCAAGAAGTAGTCTTTGTGGTGAACGAGGAAGGCATCGCGCTTTGCTCTTGTCGTTGTTGCGATGTCATCACGCACTCGGTTTCGCACAGTGTCGGTTTTGACCACGCGCGGAGCCTTAACTCTGGCCTTGGGTGATGCGACTTCGTCAGTGATCATGTCGGAATCCATGACACGGTTGTCGGCGATCTGTTGTCTCTTGGATTTGCGCCTGGGCGTGGTCGATTTAGGGGTCCTTGAGTTGTATTCAATTTTGGTCCGGGCAGCTCGAGGGGGCAAAGATCTGGTTGGCGTGATTGCGTTAAGCTTGATTGGACTCTTGACATCGATGTTAGATAACATGTCTTCATCATCGTCGTCGAGAATGTGGACGACTGCGGTGTCTTCATTTTCAGACTTGGTGTTGCAAGAAGACTCTGTTTGCGGCAGATCTTCTGCTCTCATATGATTCACAGGAGAGATTTGACTCGTGGGTTGAGCAGGACTCATAGGTACCGGCAAGGGTCTTTGTCTTGGTTTGAACATCGACAGCAGTCCAGAAGCGGACAATCGCTGCCTCTTGGGTGCTGGTGACTGGTCCGCCATGGTTTGAGAAGGCGGAATAGGATCGAGTTGTTATGAAAGCAAAGAGATGAGAGCAAGGCTCTGCGGTCACTTGGTTAATTGAAGCCAGCTGTATGATGTTGCCGGATGGTTCTTGATGAATGTGATGAGTCAAAGGAAAGAAGGTTAGAGTACGGCAAGCGTCAAAACAACTTCAGTGACGCTGGCAACCTTATAATCATGGTCAATCACTTATGCTTTCTTCATTCACTGCAAGGAAGGTACACAAGAAGGTGGTCAAAGTCGCGTTCACTTTCCAAAGCGGAAGACGCGATTCGTTGACGCGGGAGTTTCTATCAAACGCATGGGGTTTCCTACCCGACGCACGCGAACTCTGACTCCTCTCCTGCGCAGTATGATAGCCAATGTTACTATCGTCAAAATACACAATGTTCTTAGGAATTTCAAGGGGGTGCATGATCCTCGCTCGATCTCCGAGATGTTATCGCCCTTCGACAGCGTCAAAACCCGATCATAACTGCTGCCGGGAGATGCTTACGCTGAATAAACAAACTACAAGCGCTTGATATCAACTCCCCTCACTTTCCAAACGACGCGATTCGTGAAACCGCGCCCAGCCAATGAGTGAATTGCCGATGGCTGACATTTCCAGATGCACTCGAGTCGCCGCCCTTGAAAGTGTCTCAACGTAATATTTCCTAGAATAACCATTAGACCCCCCTACCTATGCGCAGTGCTTTTATCAAGTCGCTGTCCTCAATTCGCAGCATCCCGCGTACTGTCAACCGTACCCGCACATTTGCAACAACAAGCACAAGATCGTTTACCAACAATATGGAGAAACCATTCGAGCAGATGGAGGAGCAGATCCCTAAGGTCTCTGAGCCTACGAGTGCTGCCGCGCCCAAGCAGGAAGAGCAGGACTTGCCGAAATTGTCGCCGCAGGAGTTCAGGATATACAACAGAATGGCAGAGCACATGGATATGTTTGTATGTGGTCTATCTATCGACTTTCTGTTCTACCGGGCATGAACTAATGCTTTGAAGCACGAGAACTTCCGTAGGACGTGGAACCTCTTGTACGGCGCATGCGAGAGCAAGAAGCGACCAAGCGGTATGAGCATCCGTCAATTCATCGGTGTTGGCGACGATTTTTGCCATCATCTCACTATACACCACACTATCGAGGAGCGCCACATCTTCCCAATCCTTGCTCGTAAGATGCCAGCCTTCAAGAAAGAGCTCGAGTTGCTCACTCAGCACAAACAAATCCACAATGGACTCGACAAGTTTGAAGAGTACCTGGGCCAGTGTCGAAGCGGAGAGAAAGAGCTGCGCATGGAAGAGATGAAGGCCATCCTAGACACGTTCGGTAAGGTCCTTTGGCAACATCTTGACGACGAGGTGCATGAGTTGAGGGCCGAGAACATGCGCAAATACTGGACGCCAGCTGAGATGGCGAGGATACCCATTTAGAGGGGCATCATTCTGGATTATACCCATAGACTTCTTTCATTGCTCAAGACGGCTTGCCTTGCTTTCTTGCGGCAGCGAACTTTTCGTGCCATTTTCGTTTTCCGGCAGTGGCTTTCGCAGCTGGTTTGGTGGCGCCGGTGGTGGTTTCTTCCGCGACTGCGACCATCTCGGGTGCAAATTCGATGCGCTTGCCGCCTGTCGATAGCTTGTATGAACCCTGCTCAGAAGTTAGTGATGTCTCTTGCAATGTCCGGGCAAACCTGCCTTGAGTATATCAAGGGTAGTCTGAGCTCTCCACGCTTCGGGAAGAGCGTCCTTCCAGGCATCCAAGAAAGCCGACTTCTCCATAGTAGACTGTTCTGCATGGCTCTGATGGCGGCTCTCCAGTAAATTGTGACCCACAAACTTGACTGTAGCTTGTTGCTGGAGATTTAACGACTCTTGACCGTGCTCGGAAAGCTTCAGGAGAATAGCGTCAACTAGACTCCTCGGCCATTCATCTTCTCCGTCAAGCATCCTGTCGATCGACTCTTTCTGTATAGGAGCAGCCAGGTTGACGGCATGAGCGTATGCAATTTCCAGTAACCATTTCCACACTTTTACAAGGGCAGCAGCGGTAGGACGGAAGCTCTGACCGGCGTGCTCAAAGGCGACGAGATGCTTCCATACATCCTGGCACTCGCCATGACTCATGGGGGTTTGCGCAAAGACATGATGTTTTGATCGTGGGTCCGACGAGCGTATGTCTGCGTCCTGGGGTTCGGCGAAGGAGATCAAGAGGGAACGAAGAGTGGATGCGGCATGACGGGTGGGTGCAGGCAGGCATTCAAGAGCGGAGCCGCATTGAGAGATGGCAGTGGTACCAGAGGCATCGAGCGAAGGAGTGGTGATATAGACGGTGTTGGAGGTGTGGACCTGGCGGATGAGATAGGTCTTGTCTTGGGTGGTGAGGAAGGCTTCAGGGTCTGTCGCGTCTTTGGCTTTGAAGCTGAGGGAAGGCGCGTCGGATGTGCTGAGGTAGTCGAGTAGGTCTGGAGGGAGCTCGAGCAGGCGACATGGTTGCAGGTCAGCGGCGATGGAGAAGGGAACGCCGGCGCTTGACTGGGTCGACATGGTGCAGGCTTCAGTGGGGGACAAGTTTCGAGAGCATCATCCTTGATCGCAGCTTCCGGCGACTCCTCTGCCCCGCAAACAAACAATCGACGGCGCCAAACTTGGACCAGGGAACGAGCTTCGAATAGCTTGTCGGCAGAGCGGGCCGAGAGATCAATATCAGAGAGCCGACCCCGACGGTTGCAACAACAAACGGTGTGACCAGTCAATTGCTGAACCCAGCCCTACTAGTATACAACAAACTCCTGCGACCCTTCTCCCTCGCGTCGCCGTCTTGTTGTTTTTTGTTTCCTGTCGCTGTCCGCACCCGCGCCCATCTCGCTCGCTCTCCCCCTCCGCCGGTTCGAAGGCTGGTCCTCGTCCGCTTTGTTTACTTTTTCCACCACCGGCCATGAGCTTATACCGCGACTCCCTACCAAGTGTCTGAGATCCTCCCAATGGTCGTTGTTACTCCGGCCATAGCCGCCCTTACCGGCGAGCTAACTCTCTTCCACACCACCGACCCACTTCTCTCCAATTCGCCCATCCTCGTCTTTTACGGTCCTGCCCCCTCCATCTCTGCTGCCACCTCGCGCATCCAGATCCACGTCTTTACTCCTGCCGGCTTCGAATCCTATCCCCGCGTCAGCATCTCGCCCAATGCTCCCTACTACGCTGCCGTCAATTCTCTCCCGCGAGAAGAACAGGGCGATGAGGTCTGCCGTGGACTAGCTTTCGGGCTGTCAAAGTACTTTGCAGAAGTCCCTAGGCCCTCGAGAGATGCCTGGGTCGCCCAAGCATGCCCCTCTAAGAAGGCCGCTTCTGCCTTTGCGCTCTTCAGCGACGCCCACGTTGCTATTCTGGCCACACGCATGAACAAGGTCGATAACCTTGACGAGATTATCAACGACATACAACGCTCTCTCAGTGAGCAAACTGTATCATGGCTAGATCTGGATGTTGTCTTGCCTCCTGGTTCCATCGAGCCCGTCAAGCTGGAAGATGAGGAGCCCGAGCAAGAGAATGTTGACGAAGAAGAGCTGTGTGCCCGCCGATATGGAGACTATGCTCCGTTCATCAAGTTGTTGGGCGAGCCTGCCTTTCTGCCCACCTCCAAGCTGCGCAGAGCTCCATCCAAGCCCACTGCCATTGGCCGTAGTCAGGCCTTTCTCAGAGATCAGCGAGAGGTCACGAGGAAGGAGATGAGCGAGCTTGTCGACACCGAGTCCAACTACATCAATAAGTTGACTTTGCTCGTTACCGACATTGCTTCCGACTTGCGCCAAATCGTCCACAACGATGCTATTCCCGTCTCGAATCCCATGGAGCGCACGATTAATGATCTGTTTCCTCCCTTTCTCGACAAGATGCTGGAGCTCAACTCTGCCTTTCTCGAAGCCATTCGCCAAGTTCTGGATGATACTGAGGATTCAACCATTGTGGATCTAACAGACACGACCGAAGAGACATCTCAAGATGAACCTATAGAAGACACCATCGGCCTTACAGAATTCGCTAAATGTTTGATTGAATGGTTCCCAAAATTCGCAGAGTGCTACCCTTCATACATGCAAGCGCATTCAAGGTTCCCACGTCTAATGAGAAGGTTGGCGCGTATCGGGGATGCAAGCATATTGGACAAGATCCAGTCATTTGGAGAGAAGCGTCTAAATTCTCTACTGATTGAGCCAGTTCAGCGTCTACCTCGCTATACCTTATACATTGACAGTATCGCAAAGCAACTTCCTGTGGCGCATCCGGCACTAAAACTACTGCTCAAAGCTCGAGACATAGTTTCGGAGATTTGCTCGCAAGATGCACCTGGCGCTCAAGAAACAAATATATGGGAACGCTTGCAACGAATCGTCAAGTCTTGGCCGGAAGAAATTGAGTCAGTGGGTCGATTGATCACAATCGTGGATGTTGTTGAGATGTTTCCGCCCTTCGAGGATGGTCACAGTCGTGGAAGTTCAGGAGTGCTCCTTTTATTTACTGACTGCACTATCTTCGTCGAGAAGCGATCTCAGATGGCCATGTCCGCGCGTGCGTTATTATCAGAACTCGGAAAGCCATTACTCGAGGACCGCCGTGATTCGACTCGCCCAATCACTCCGCCATCTCTACACTTTGTAGACTCTTTCAGTTTGAAAGACACAACCGTGACAGAGTACCTTGACAATCGCGCGATTACCATCATGCCACTTTCTCCTGGCCCGGATCCTGGTATTGCTTCTGAACAACGTGTTTACTTGCTCGAAGGACCGTACTCTGGAAAGGCCTCGAAGTTCCAAGAAGAGTGGACAAAGGCTCAGGTCGAAGGTCGCTTCACTGAAGAGGAGCGAGAGAGTGGCAAGTGGGAGGTTCGCAGCGCCCAGATTGCTGGTGGAGAGCTCAATCTCTTCAACGCCATTTTCGAAGGTTGCCAACGACATCACCAGGAGAACCCATCCGAATCGGCACGTGTCCGCATAATTATCGATCCCAGCAAGCATGAACATCGCGCCGTTGTTGGCGAAAATGAGCTAGAGGCCAACGTGTCGCTGGAGAAGACAGAGAAAGGACAATGGCGCATTTCAATCGAGAGCGCCTACTCGATGGCAACACGCGACAAAGTCGATGAAGGGGAGTTTCTCTCCATTCTCATAAGGCGGCTCAGTGGTCTGTTGACGTCTCGCTTTTCGACCAAGAATTCTGCCATCACTTCCTCGTTTGTCCTCCGCAATCAACAAGTCTTGGATGACTTGCATTTGGAGTTTGAAAAGAAAGAGGCTGAAGTATCAGTCGCACCGGAGCCGACTTCGAGCCAGGAACACCATCGTCCGAAATCCCCTGTTAAGATGATCTCGAACTTCCTCTCCCAGTCTACACATGGCCGTCAGACTCCAACTCCCAGGAAACTCCCTCAACCTAATGCTTTCTCAGATGCACCGTTACTTCTTCCAGGCAGTAGAGACGGAAGCCGGCCGTCTTCGCGCGACCAGCCGTTGCAGCTATCTGTGACACCTGAGAGAAACAACATCGTGCAGAGTCCCACCAAAAGACTCGAAGATGCTCTCAACACCTACCTTCTAGCGCTCCTGGCTCGCAAAGGCAATATTGTTGGCAAAGTCGTGCAAGGAAGATCGCGTGCCAACGAGCTCTCTGTCAACGAACTTTACAACTCATTGCTTGAAGATCCAAACATGATGGTGGTAGCAGCCCAATCATCCATTGATGTTCTTTTTGCCGCTTTTGAGAAGTTCCTCAACGTCGCTTGGAAGGAAGGTGTTGGTGCGGTGATGACAGCAACCCAGTTCCAGACCATTCAGACCAAGGCCGAAAGCTTGTTCCCCGTCGATTTCGAACGGTACTTCAAGGACAGCTTCCATAACATGTCGCCTCCCAATCAACGAGCATTGAGAGGGATTGTAAAACTACTAGCCGAACTATTGGATGGTACCGGTAATGACGGCGATCGTGGTATTTTGACGGCAGCGTTTGTCGAGATATTGGTGCCTGATGGTAATCCATACGATTTCGTGTCACTGCTCGATAGATTCGTGGAGGATATCGAGTCGTTGTTTGGTGAAGTGGTGCAGCCTAGGGAGACACGTCCTACGTTAGGAGGACACGGTCGCTCACGTTCTACAAACACTGCTTCTTTGACCTCCAACACTTCGTCCTTCCGAAAGAAGTTCGGATTCGGTTCCAGTACTAGTAGACCGGAACAGGACTACAAAGTTTCGGTGTGGCGAACTTTGAGTAAGAGCACAAGACTTCCTGATCAGCCCTCGAGCTTGTCTAGAGGAACAATGCAGCGTGCGAAGACTACGGACGGCCACGGTGGTCTACCCGTCAGACCTTTCTCACAGGAGGGCCCAAGCAGGCAACCATCGCCACAACCTCCGGAGCGACCAATGTCGCATGACTCCATGTGGCACAACAACGGCCCTTCGCTTGGAAGTATCGGAGAGACACTTAGTCCGCCTAACCCTGCGCCTCACCGAAAGAAGCGGCGTAGCTCGCTGTCCGACCTCAAATCTCTAGAGCTTACTCTGAACGAATCGCCATTCATCTCGCCGTCAGCAATGCGCTCCTTCGAGGATTCACCAAAGGAACCAGTAGAGAGAACCAAGTCACCTTCACCCACACTCACCAGAGCTACTGGCATTCCCATGCTTGGATCAACTCTTGGATCGCCTATTAGCGATCGACCCCGTTCACGATTACCATCCGCTTTCCGCAAGGAAAACTCGCCATTAAATCAACACCAACCTAGCCCGTCACCTTCCTCAACTAGACCTAGGAGTCTGAGCAAGCAACCTGAAGAGTTTGATGCTAGCCCTGGTCCTCTTGTGCGACGTGGCAGCAAGCAAGTCGGTGATGTATCAAATAGCCCCTACTCGATCGGTAGACGAGGTTCGAAGCACATCGATGAAGCCCTTTATCCGCTGGCTCGACGAGGCTCGAAACAGGTTGAAGATGGACACAATGTTCTCGCACGTCGTGGTTCTAAACAAGTCGATGATGGCAGCATCAGCAACTATCCAACACTTCGACGCAGTTCAAATATACCATTGCTATCGTCCAAAGTCGACCGGCCGAAGACACCGTCTACTCCATCAACAGCAAGAGCAGGACTGTCAGAACGCCCTACAGCAGGCAACGCAATGCGCATCAAGACAGGTCAAGCAGGCACGCCAGGTAAAGTGACGATAAAATCACCACCACCCAGCGGCACGCCTACCAGAAAATTGCGCATGCAATCACCCCAGAAGTTACGCGAACGTCTCCAAGACGAGCACCGTGCCCTAGATACCGCACATTCAACCCTTCAAGACGAGCTCGGCCGCATAGGCGAAGAGATAACCATGAATCGTCACAACAGCGTCCTCCGCAACCATGATTCTCCTGCTCAATCCCAAGCACCCAGCCACGACATCCGCACCCGCCTCTCAGCACTCGAAAGCTCTCTACCGACATCTGTGGATGCCGTAGCTGCACGCGTAGCCAAAATCCACGCCGACGCACTTTCTTCCCTCGCCGTGTCCGAATCCAAAGCCAAAAAATTGGATGAGCTGTACCGTGAAGCCAATGCTGAGAATGAAGCTCTGTATGCGCGATTCAATGACGAATTGGCCAGAGTGCTCAAGGCTGTGAGAAGCGGACAAGGTGTTGATGAGTTGAAGAACAAAGTCCGCGAGTCGCAGGACGAGGCTGGAAGGTTGAGGAGGGAGAATGCGAGATTGAAGCGTGAGGTTCTTGGGTTGAGGAGTCAATTGAAAGATTGAGGAATGTAAAATTTTACTTCACGCTTTAATCTCAATCTAGGTCATGAACGAATCGGATGACGGGTGATCGGTGGATCTGGTATTGGAAGGATCTGATGGGAGGCTACGGAGAAGGCAAGGATCAGGTACGGGAACAGAAAGGGGTCAGGATGAGGAAGGAAAGATGGATGGGTGGAGAGGAAAGGACGATTGAAAGACCTCTCTTTGAATCAAGAAAGAACGTGGTCACAGAGCGCGTTCACAACTGCCCTACCTACCAAGGGTGTTGTGTTGTTACCATTGCAGTGTATTAGCGGTGGCGTCTCTTCTTCAGGTCGTGTTTTTGTTTTGCTCTACAGCACTCCAGCATATTGTATCTTTGATTCTTCTGAAAAAGCGTGGTACATATTTGACCAATACATGTTGACTTTTGTCATCAGAACTCCCAATATCTCTTTGGTCTCTTGGGATTGAATGCTTCATCTGCTTCGTGCGCGGTGGTTTCACAACCATCGTCGTCACCCTCTCCGGAACAGCAATCCCACCTGAAGCAATCAGGATGGTTCTCCTTATTCTCGGCTGTATCTATCGGGCCATCCTCTACTGAATCATGATCTTGCCATGCTCGCTCATCTGGCTCTAGTTCTCCTGAATTCGAAGCACATCAGCAACGACGAGCGCCGGTCAAATCGGGTTCTGAGAGCACTTACCACTATGATGTACGCAACTGTTCTCTGCATTCTCCGTGACGTCGAACTCGGTCTTACATAATCTACACATTTCGAACCTCGGTCTCTTGTTCATTCCCACCGTGCCTTCATCGACGCCCGAGTCAATTGGTTGTACTGTCAGAACCTCCTTCTCGAATATCGCCCTCGCTTGGGGCGAAGAGTTTAGTGTTTTATAAACCACCGTCCGTAACCGATTGAATGTGAGTTTGTCAACGGCTGTCCGTAACTCTGGCTCTATCTTCGGTCGTGGGGGTTGATGTGGTATTGGTGTCAATGTAGTAATGTGAGGTGATTGTATGGTGAGAGTACGGCCTTTTGCTGCTTTTCGAGCTTTCCGGGTGGCAGCTTCACTTTCTGGTACTATTGCTTTGATGGCTGCTTTGAACGCTTCATCAAGAGA
>ERZ794946.392-NODE-392-length-18015-cov-3.617261_pt1 | contig 18015 bp, 17 predicted proteins | sample MGYA00433072_ERZ794946 | MGnify/ENA primary metagenome ERZ794946 (study PRJEB30137, sample SAMN04331413) | food metagenome | isolation source: Y3 must sample point D1 replicate A | place: Australia: South Australia | collected 2014 ...
GATAGGATGGCGATGCGACCCTTCTGTGTTGCTATAATCACAACACCCAAACTGGGTATCTGTGCATACATGTTGATGCGGCCGAATTTGCCGGACTCGAAACATGCGGGCACTTCTTGCCGGAAGAGACGTCTCATCGATGGCATAGGGAAGTGTTCCCAGGCTTTGCTGTTCGGCGCTGGTTGGTAGAGGTAGACGTCTTTGAATGAAAGTTGTAGTATTGGACAGGGGAGGTCGCCGCACATGCTCTCGCCACGTCTGAATCTGGCTCCTGGTCTGACAGTCTCGATTAGCAAGGCCCATGGAGAGAAGCAATTTCGGACTCACTTGGGTTTCTCCACTTGGAAAAGGCTTCCATCTTGCCTTTGAACGGTTACATGAGACTCCTCGGCCGAATCGTACCCGACTTCATCGTCGCTATCATCACTGTCCTCGGGCATTCGGTCTTCACTTTCGTCCTCTTCTTCTTCCTCAATAGTGCTGCTGATCTGAGAGTGACTTCGCCGGGAAGTAGTCCCACTTGAAGATACGTTGGCAGTTTGCCGTGACATCTCCAGGGGGTCTGCATAATTGCCATTTTTCACTTCAACTGGTTTGCCGAAGTCCTTGAATGGTCGACGCACGTTCTCAAGTCGATCCACAGTCCTGCCCAAGTCCCAGATGGCGGTGTCTTTCACCTTTTGCAGGTCCACACTAGGCTGGTCTTCAGAGATGCCCAGTGCTTCTTCTACGGTTTCTGTGTTCCTGAAAGATAATGGATCAAGAAACAAAAGACCCCACACTCCGTTGCGTGGATCCATCCAGCCAGAGGGTATTGAGAATACAGGAGGACTCAATGCGGCATTGACGAGCTGAATCAACTGTAGATTATGTACATCCCATGTCGCCACTTGTCCGAGGATGTCGGCAGTCAGCAGCCACCTACCGGCAGGATCATTGCCAGTATTACAAAAAGCGATGTCGGGCAGGTTTTGAGATCCCTGAGCATGAGCCAGAATACGAACGTCGTTCTTGCGCCGATCGTTTGGCGGCTTGACTTCATTCATCGCATAGTAGTAGACCTCATCCTCGTCTGAAAGATCAATCTCGTCTTCCGGCTCGCCATCGGTGAGTGCAAAGGTGAATACGGTTGTTGCGTGTGTGTTGGAGCTGGCAGCAATCATGCGAGCTGTACTGTGAATAGCCAATCCCCATGCACTGAGGCCCACATTCCGTTGAAAGAATGGCTTGACATCGGTCCCGAGAATACCAAGAGTATTGTCGTAGTAGGCTCGCTTTTCAATCGCGCTGTAGATATGCCGGATGTAGTATGCTTCGACATCGCCATCATCTCTAGCTACGGCGATTATCTCTTCGGTTCCAAGTAGCTGTACCAGAAGCCTGTTGATGGCTCGTGTGCCTCGATTTGCGTAACGTCCATAGTGTCTCTGATCTTCAGGAGATTGTGGTTTCGTCTCTGTGTCTATGATCAAGACAGGCTCTTGCTCAATATTCTGGGATGGGAATTGCGGCTCATAGACATATATCCTGTCCACGTAGGCCACAAAGTAGAGATTGTAGACGTGCGAAAGACCGGTCTAGCCAGTTCATGAGCGATCAGTCTACGTTGTGTGTCGCGGTCGTGTTACGCACCACATTGCATGGAATTTTGAATCGTCCCGTGGCATCCTCAGAGCAGCCTGGCACGTTTTCATCGTGTGGTTTGCTTCCCGGGAAGCGATCCTTGAATGACTGCGCCCCGGTGACGGTAAGGCTGACCTCTTTGAACTGCCGACAGCCTGACAACATCTTGGTTCAGTTAATTAACATGCTGGCATGTCAACCAAGAAACGAGGTGACTTTAAGCGCCGAGCTGGCAAATCAGTGCGGGATGGCTGATATGTGTTTGACTGCAATATGCTGATATCAGCTTGTGAGGATGACAGCGAACAAACGAGATATGTTATTTTGCCAATTTGTCAGACAGATGTTCCTTGATCTTTACTGTAGTCGGGAGGTGGTCTGCACATCAGTCGCTACTGCCCTCTGCTGATTTTATGATGATGATCCCCGGTTGTCGGATTCTCAAGCCCGCCGATCATTGTTGGTGACACATCCGAGCCACGTTGTCAACCGAGCAGCGCGTTGCTGACGCCAAGCGCGGCAATGTGGTCAACAATTTGGTCCAACTTTCTTGCCGAACATCCCCACCATCACTTACTGCTTTGCAGGCCTTCAATGTTCTTCACTGCACGTGAACGTGCTGCAGCGAGCGTCTACTGCAGGCTGTATTCATCTGGCCCGCTACAGGATCACGCCGCTTTGATCAGGCCAATAGGCAATGCCCCGGACTATCAGCACTCGTCAAGCCACAGACCTCCCACTGAATGCATACACTATGCATGTCATCAATATGGCTGCTTGCAGAAGAACAAGTCAGGTCGTTGGAGTGAGTGGTTTGCTAGAATCAAGCACCTCTAATGCTTCGCCACCCGCGATGCTGCAGATATCCGCTTGACCTTGCATCAACGAAAATGACATGGGGTTTTGTACATTCTGGTCTTGGTCAGTGCTTCAAGTCTAAAGACGACTAAATACTATTACTCGCCTCTATGGGTTTTTAGTCCTCGGAACAAATGGCATTGGCGCAATGACCGGAAATGCTGTACGACACGAGGTGCATTCGTAGCGTCCTCACCGGTTCTGGACTCCGATGCAGCATCTGGTGAATTTTACTTTCTGGTGGAGTCACGCCCGGTCGACCCAATATCAATATGCTATGTGGAATGCCGCAGCTCTCCCCCTATGTTTCGCGCAGCCGAGCGGTCCGTTTGAAGACGGCACGAAAGTCATCGTATCCATGGATCATGATTACTATCGAAGTCATGGGTTGCCTGTCTGGTTAACAGTAGGTCCATTCAATCTGGTAGGGAGGCGTCTCGTGTAGATTCCGCTCCCGTCTTGAATTTGTGACATGTCGGAAGATACAACTGCCAGAGGTACTATACGCCTCACACGTCTGTCAATAAATCCATGCTGTTACTCTCTATGACCGTTCCAGGATCAGGTTTGTCATGCTCATAGACGAAGTTTCAGCTTGGCATATGGTGGACACTGCCATGTTGCCCCACTTTGTTTGCGCGACTACCCACCCTGCATCGTGCTCGTTCCTTGGTCCAAGGTCGACCTCTTCGCCGATCTCAGCCACAACGTTGAAGGGCTCTTCTGTCAAGTACGAGAGAGGAAAAGACCGTTCTTCCGATGGGGAGATCATGGCTCGAGGCTTGATGCATTGAATGCATGAACGATTGCCCGAGCAGATTTTTCAATTGGTCTACGGATCAAGGATACCGTCATGGTGCTTATTGACTACCTGGCCATAGTCTGTGAGTTTCAAGACTATCTCAGACGCTAGACTTATAAGCCCAGGAAGAACTGCGCTTTCCTGTTTCTTTGCTCTCTTCAGCACCACTCTCGAGAGTTCAAACTTTATCTCGAAATATTCAAACAGTCTTGGACCCTTCTTCAAGCCTTCAATGTCCCTGACTTGGCAATACCGCCCTGTCGATCTTGGAACATCAATTATGGCTGATACTAAATCAACGTTGGCTTGTACCACTGCCCAAGTCCAATCTTCGAGTGTCCGTTTCATCCAGTCTTCTTCTTCCAGCCTGGAAGCACTCGGCTCCCTCCCAGCAGACCAACTCGTTATATTATTCACACCCGCAATTCCAAGAGAGGGCAGCCGTGAGGACCCCTTCGAGGTCCTCGGTCGAGCTCTGAGCAAACGACATGCTAGGGTCCGACACGTCCCATTCGTCGCAAAAGTCGGTCTGACAGATCTCCATGCCGCGTGGGTTCGGAAAGCAGGAGCCATCATTGTTGTCAATTGCGACCCAGCCCTTTTGATCGACACCAAAGCCACTGGCAACATGTCGTCTCAGACCAAGTTTGCGGCCCAAGTCTCGGATACCCTGCAAGCCCTCCGTGGATCGTCAAAGATACCGCTCTCCTGTGTCCACATCAGCCCTTCTTCTGCAGCACCAGCGAGCATCACTGGTTACGACAACTTGATCGTGTGCTCTTCTTATTCGGTAGCGAATATGGAGAAAGCTGCATCCATGTTGATGTGCTAACATATGCTTGAACCCGGGGGTATGGCAGAGGCCTGGGCCTTGGAATTAATGTAGATCATCAACACGCCCCGAACGTGACGGGATTGGTTGTGCAAAGAACGGGGCGTTCCTGCCCTGGTCAGGATGTAACATCTCATGATTGCGGGAAATGGTGGTTGTTCACTGTCTCGGAAAATGCTGTCCGTCCATCAACTAAACATCCTTTGATCATAGTCTCGGCCTTGAAAGCGGTATCTCTAAAACTGTATCCACGTTTTTTCCAATTCAACGTTTGGCTCGAGTACACAATTACCTCATCCCGGAGTGATCTCCATGTCAAACGTCTCACCGTCGCAAGGGGTTTCCTGCGGTGCTTCACCCTGCATCAAACAAAAGCCCATCCTCTGCAGCATGGGAAAGCCCAGGCCTGCCCATGCCATTCTTTCCACGCAGACTCTTCATTCTCTCTGACAAACATCTTGTACATCTCTACTCGATGTGGTCACAGCACATTCTACGTGGCAATGTTGAAGCCTGCAGGAAGGACCAAACTCACGGCCAGCTGCTTGAGACGCCCTTTGCCAAAAACCTGCATGCGTTTGCATGACATGCAAGTCAGCCTCATGCATGCGAAACATTGGGGCGATTTGTCCAATGTCCATAGTTGGGGCGATGAGGCGAAATGAATGCAACACCGCTCGCGGCGTCACGGCCGCCATCCGAGGAGAAGACATAACAACAGATCAGCATGCTGTATTTCCTCTTTCTGCGTTTCTCTGTTCGCTTGTCTTTTTGTCTTTGCATGAGGAAAAGAAGAGCATGGTAGGCGATACGACTCGCTAGACTTGTTTGTGATGCATCGACAAAGACGACTAAGGGGGGCAAATACATCCGTCGGCCGAAAAGGCACATTCTGTGTCTTATTCCCTTGGATCTTTGGAGAAGGAGCATAATGCACCAAAAGCTCATACATTAGCGAGCCATGCTATTCAAACCACGAGACATTCGGCAGGCAGGCACGTACGTAATGCAACCCTACCATTCGCATACCTTCGGCCAAGCATCCATCACCGATAGATGAAGGATACCAACCAAGGCCGGCTCCCTTTCTAACACTCTAGACATTGTAACCGTGCGCCACATCCCGCCCTTACTCCCCCGGCAGCTATGCCATCTGCCGAAGGTTAACAATACCGATGCCACAAAACAGCCCCACATGAGAGAGAGAGAGAGCCACATGGCTTGCTTGCATCTCCATTCGGCGTGAGTGATGTTACGTGGGTACCTCTCCAAAACGCCTTTCGGACCAGCTGCCGTACCAGTCGAGACACCCTGTCCAAAACCGCCGGTTAATATCATAAAACAGAAAAGGGCGACAGACACCCTTACCTTATCTGATCCTTTACACTTTCGGCTGGTCCGCCGTGCCCCGTTGGAGCGTGATACCAAAGAAAGGGTCCCGAAACCGAAGCAGATCCATGATTGTGACTGGCTTGAGGGGTGGAGGGTTTCCGTACACCTTCGGACCAGTGGCCGTCTCCGATGTGTGCGAGGGCGACGGGAAGGGATAGCTAGCCGACGTCATTCCTGCTTTGTTCATTGGACGACAGGCGTTTAGCCGTGCTGCTTGCTGGCTGCTGGTTTTCCGCACTGGCCTTTTTCCTATCAGCAATGTTTGCAGGTATGGTGATCGTCATGATAATCGATCTCTTATGCATTCCAGGGAAGACATTGCCATGTTGGTCTACTCACCGGTCGAGGTAGGAAGATGGTATTGGTGGAATCTGCTTGGTGGTCGTCATATTGTGGCCCCAAGGGTCCAGCGAACGTCTTTTGTTGTCACATATAGGTCCGCTTATAGGGCCTGTTCTCGTTGTCGCCATCTCTGCCCTAACTGATCGCACATGAAGGGAATACTGCTGTGTATTATAACCTCGATCCCGATAGAAAGGGTGTTCAAATGTCGTGCTTGGGTTGGGCCTTCACGCTCGGAATGCACACTTTCTGTCGAATCTAGTTCTGTATTTCTCGTGGCGTCTATATGCTTGTGGCTTTGGGATGCATCTACATACATCATTCTATCCGTGAGCACGGCTCTCTAGAATTCAGTCCAGGTTTAGGCGTCCATCGGTATGCATCGATCTCGTACTTGGCAAGCCCTTACGGCCGAACGGCGTCAGTGTAATATCCTGATGGAGATGCAATGACCAGCGGTATATTGCTCGGTGACGACAGCGAGCGAAGCTTGTACTGGACGATTAGGCATGATAGCCGGTTTCTTGGCTCCATGCTGCTGACATGGCAATAGGTGAAAATGTTGTTAGGTGTGAGATCATTTCTGGTTCCACTCCAACTTCATTCTACCTTCGGCGTTTTGGTAGTTCTTCAGCGATTCAACACATTCGGCACCAGTCTTGGCTTCGATCATGATGTTGGAGTTGTTGTTTGCGATGAAGCCGCTCTTGACGGCAGTGCGCACCCATTGGAGCAGACCGTCGTAGTAGCCCTCGACATTGAAGACGATGACACCACGAGCGTGGATGCCCAGCTGGTTCCAGGTGGTGACTTCCATGAGTTCTTCCATGGTGCCATAGCCTCCACTGAGTGCGACGAAGCCACCACCCTCACCACCATCGATGACCTCACGAGCCATGGCTTGCTTGCGCGAGTGCATATCTGCGACAACGGTGGTGCGACCGAAGGTTGACTCGTCAATAACGGAATCCAGGGGTGCGCCTTCCTTGTAGTCGCGCTCGTACTTTACAAGAGCCTCGGGGATGATACCGTGGACAGCGTCCGGACCGGCCAGGGAGACCAGAGTCTTGGCGACTTCGCCCATTATGCCGACAGTGCCACCTCCGTATACCAGTTTCATGTTGTTCTCGTGGAGGGCTTGGGCGAGTTCGCGAGCGGCGGCAAGATGAGCGGGGGAGTTGCCTCCGGAGGCACCGCAGCTAAGACGGGCAATGTCAGAGGCTTCACTCTATGACTCGAGCAGGAACACACTTACAAGACACAGACGACAGGCTTGTTCGAAGTGGCGGGCGAGGGGGTTACGGCGTCTCCTGCCTTTGGTTCCATCTTGGCGTTGATTGCCATGTTGCTACGTGTAAGGACGGTGTGTATACGTGTGAGTGGTTAGTCGAGGAAGGAAGTGTTCAGAGAAGAGGAAGGAGCGAAGAAGGCAGAAGTGGAAGGAAGGAGAGATGACAAGTTGATATTGAGGCTGAGAATAGACTATCGAATGGAGCACATGTTTACGATCGGCTTCCATCATTGGCGGCGTGCATGTGAGGGAGTCATTCGGCCCCGGCTCTCAACCGTCGTCGCCGAAACACAGACTCGGTGTATCGCTCTTCCCAAGTCGTGAGGAAACCTGCATTCTCGAGGTCAGAGAAGAGAATGAGGAGGCGACTGTGACTTCCTTCAGTACATCGTACAGGGATCAATTGGACGAGAGATGCAGTGCGGAAGGAGCAAAAGTTGCATCTTCACCCATGTCCAGAATGACGACACAGCTGACGCACAGGGCAATCCTTCTCCAGATCTGCGGACAAGGCCGCCGCAGGAACGACCCAGATGTTTGATTGTTGCTCCTTTCCGATTTGTCCCCATTTCTACACATCAATCAAATCACAATCATGGCGCAAAGTTGGGATTATATCGCCAAAATCGTATCGCTAGGTGACTCTGGTTGCGGAAAGTCCAGTGTATGTAGTCGCTCATACCATGTCCTTCCCCAGCAACAGCAGCTTACCCGTACCGTTTACAGCTCACGATAAGACTGTGCGAAGGACGCTTCTCCCCTCACCACGATGTAACCATTGGTGTCGAATTTGGCAGTCGCATTGTACCTGTTGGTCCTCCTGCCTCATTAGCTCTCAAAGTCAACGACCCGTCCGCCGACCCTACCATCGAAACACCATCAAATACCGATTCGCAAAACCAAAAGCACATGAAACTATCGTTATGGGATACCGCTGGACAAGAGACGTACAAATCAATCACACGATCATACTTCAGAGGTGCTAGTGGTGCTCTACTGGTCTTCGACATTACAAGGCGTGCTACTTTCGAAGCCGTGACAGCATGGTTGAACGACCTCCGCCAGATTGCAGAAGAAAATATCATCGTCGTGCTCGTCGGAAACAAGAGCGATCTTGCTGCTTCAACGACAGTGGCCGAGGGAGCCGGCTCCGAGAACAAGCGTCAAGTCACACAGGAAGAAGCCGAAGCGTGGTGCAAAGAGAATAAGGTCATGCAATACGTCGAGACCTCGGCAAAGAGCGGCGACAACGTCGAAAGAGCTTTCCGTGAGGTCGCAGAGAGAATATACCAAAACATCGAGGCTGGAAAGTACGACCTGAACGACAGACGGTCTGGAGTCAAGGGTCCTGGAGCTGGTGGCGGCAACACTGCGAGAACCATCAATCTGGGCATGAACGACGCTGCTTCCGTTCAGAAACGCGGCAAGCAGGGCGCATGTTGTTGATATTGTTATACTACCAGCGTTTTTGTTTAGGGATTCTGAAGCATAGCGGGCGTTGCGGGCATGGCCAAAAAGGTCTTTGGGCGCTTTTGAATCAGTTATTGACACACTAATATCACCTTCTTTACAATGCTGAAATGAGCTAGGTCCGATTCCAAGCTTTCGGTTCACTACCGTCTATTGTCGCCTTTGATGCATTTCGACAGAAGGTGCATTTTCACTGTCCTCATACTCTTCACTCGTGTTGAGCTTGTCTACACTTGTTGCGGCGCTCACTTGCTAGCCCACACCGCTTTTTATCGTCTTCTGCAGTGAGGTGGGCTGTCTCTAGACATCTCACCTTGTATATCCTCCATTTCACACCATTCCCTTTCACTCGCACATTTAGATCAATCTGCTTCCTATATTAACCTGCCAGCACTGTTCCACCTTCTTAGCCTATCGTTCATATGGTTCCCTCTGTTCGTGGCCACTACGCTCCGCTTCTCAATTTAACTTCTTCATCTCATCTACAGTCTACCCAACTACCTTTATGGTTATAAGCCTTCGGCGGTCCCGACTTTTTACCTATCCAGCACAACAATCGCGAATACCGGTACTTGACAACATCGGAACACTGCACTCGAACATTCACTGCTTCGGTTCTGTTCACAATGTCGAAAAGACAAGCAGATTACGACTACGATTCGTCTGACGACGACGATGAAGAGATCAGCAGCTACGATGCTACTGCGGTCGAAGAGGCACCCAAGACCCCAGCCAACCATCCCTCGTTTGCCAAAGCCAAGGAGAAGCACCGAGCGATCATACAGCTTCTGGAAGAGCCGCTCAAAGAAACCACAAGCACTAGCAGCAACGTCAACAAGCTTTCCAGCATGATTGAAGAACGTAGGGAATGCTGCCCTATGATTGAAATCCGTATTACCGTTGCAGGTGGCATGGGGTCCGGCAAATCAAGCGTCAGCAATGCCCTTATCTCTGTGGGATTACTGACTCCCACGGTACGTCAAGAAGATCCTGTACGCAAGCGTCATCACTGATCATTGAGCACAGGGCGATAGTGGCTTGAGCGAGACGCTGGTCATCCATGAATTCAGGAGGGTGCGGCCTGACCAGACACAACCTTTCAGGGCAGAGATCGAATACTACCGCGGTGCCGAGCTGGAGGAAATTATGGCTACTGAGTTCAAGCAAGCCTATGCCGCCGTCGACCCGTCCGAAGATAACGTTTCCGACTCTGAAGATATAGATTTTGACGACTCCGAGAAGGACCACGATGAGTATGGGCACATACAGGCTATCTCCAATCTTTTTTGCAACCGTCCCGAATGCGCTTCTGTCGAGGCGACCAAAGAGTTTCTTCGCCAAGCTCACAGCGAGAACGACAAAGCAGCTATCGCTCGCATGGTACGTTGGTCCGAAGAAATTATCAGGAACTACACGGAAAAGAGTGTTGGGAGCACTGTGGTCATGGAGTCTGCAACCACAGCGGATCTTCTCCAAGATTTGCGAGGGTTCACTCACACCACCGTCAAAAAGGGTCAAGACTATGGATGCGAACGTGCTTGCTGGCCCATTGTCAAAAGAATCACATTCTGTCTCGACACCCCTTTCCTCAACGACGGGATTGTTCTGGTGGACACACCTGGCTTGAACGATTGTGATCCTACACGAGCTGCCATGGTCAAGAAGGAGTTTGCGAGAAGCATCTTCGTTCTTATCATAGCGCAAATCAGTCGAGCAATCAACGATGATACAGTCCTGCGATATTTGCGAAAGGGATACTTCTCACACCGAATCGGAAAAGTTATCCCTGTTCTTACACACACCGACTCTCTCAGCCAGTTCCAAGGTTGGGGAAATGCCAATGACGTTCAGAAAGACCGATTGCAAGAAGCCGAAGATGAAGTCGACCAGCTTGAGAAGGAGCTTGAACAGCTCCGTGCCAACAAAAGACAAAAAATAGCAACGAGCGAGATACCGTACCGCGTTCAAAAAGAACAATTGCTGTGAGTAACTTATCCGCAGAAAGTGATCGTCGGCTGACGGTCTTTTATAGGCGAAAACTACAGGTAGCCAAAGCTCAATAAGTAGGCGCCCTATATCTGCACCTCTCCGCAACTAACAGCATTTTGACAGGAAAGATCGATGTGGTATCATGATTCGAAATGAGTACGTCACCGAGACTTTGCAGAATAAATACAGGACAACAACCAGGGATGTAACCCCCCTTCCTGTCTTCTGTGTGTCCACCTTGGTGTATGAGAGCCACCGTGCTGGGTTCAAAAAATCAAGCGTCCCGGTCCTATCTGTGGCAGACACCCAAATCCCTGCTCTTCGTCACTATCTGCGACGCGCAACTGGAGAGAGACCTTTCAATATAGTCACGTTCCATTACGAGAACACCTTGCCCTCAATCATCAGCAGCTTTGAGATGTGGTGCTGCAAGGCTCACCTGAATGGCAGCGAAAGGTTGGAGGCAATTGTGACCGATCTGAAGCCGGTGAGTACCAGAAATACAATGCTATGAACTGCGCAACGCTGACAAATCGTAGATATGCTCTGCAGTCGTAGAAGATTTCAATGACATGGTCAACAACGAGATTAAGCGCATTCTGGATGTCCTCATACTCAATGAGCAGACGCTGAATGAGCAGAGCCATGATGTTTGCCAGGGATGGGAAACCATAAGTCCTCCAAAGTATCGCAACCTGGTAAAGAAGAGGGGCTTCCGACTCAAAACCAAAGCGCTTCCCGGATTATACTGGAACGGAGACCTCATCAAGATATCAAACCCCCTCATACTGGCCAGATGCCAGAGCCTGCTGGACATGATTATCAATTCGGAGATTAACATTGCCATCGCTTTGGAAGAGCATGTCAACCAAATGAGTACCAGCGTCCGGGAAGATCGGCAGTCAACTTTCGTGAAGCTCGAACCCTTCTCCCATCTGGTTGACCTGAAGAAAACGGAGATGAGAAAAACGGTCGCGGAATCCTTCAGCTCACTCAAGGCCGAATTCGAAGGTGTCATTCACGAACTCATCTCGCCACACCCAGACGAAAGAGATGCGTCAATCACCTCGCGATGCATGGTTCCGATATACGAATCAACTGAAGCTATCAAGGGCAAAAATTCTAATGTACGCAAGCCTCAGCATATGAGGCGTCAACTTCGCATTATGGGAGGCCTGTGGTCGTCTGTCCATGAAACAGCTCGTTCTGAATTACAACAAGTCTTGGACACGCACTGCACCGAGCTTTCCAGCAGTGTCCAGGCCAGCCTGCAGGAAATCCAAAACAGCTTCATCAACTGTTATCAGGACAAGGAAGTCGAGCCTGAAGAGGAGAGAAAGATGAGGGGGGAACTCACTCGTCGCGTACAACTTGCAAAGGAGATACTGCCGCAGATGGGAGATGACATTGAGAAAAGCAAGGAGAACGAACCCAAAAAAAGTCGACCCCACAGAAGCACTACGAACACGCCAGGAGCAGAATGAGATCTTGGTGAGGAAGAATTAAACATGTGTAATACATCTCGATAAGATCACGAACACAAAATGCGAACAATGACAAGACTTTGACGAGCCCTGTTTCTGCTCCCAATCACATGGTCATGCACAAACTTGCATAGTTGACACCATCAGAATGTAGCACACTGATCTCTCTGGACCATCTTGCTAACTACAATAGTGTCTTGAAGTTTGATAGCTAGATCTGAGGAGCGATTGAACGGCTGAGATTCTCAAGTTCAGTGTGAATGTCGTTGACCTGCAGTCAACGTTACAGACTCTTTCTTCCTCTGGACAAGCACGCTGAAATAGAAAATATCTTGCGATCTGATGATTGGTTTGGAGGGCAGTTGCGACGCTGAAATACTTCAGCTTTGACATGGTCTTCTGTGATCTACAGTTTACGTTGGCTAGTGCTCCATGGATATTGATTCTTACTATGAAGAAACATTATGCATCTTTGTAGTTGGGTGGGTCCTGAGCGAAATGGGAAGTTGAGATAGCCTTTTCAAACATAACTTTAACTGATACTTCTCTGGTACACGTATGAACGTCGAACCTGTCTTCCATATACAATCTAGCTTCAAGGAGATGTTCTGAGTTCTGGAGAAGTGTGTGGGCAAGAAGAACAATTTCTTGGGCCTTCTGAAGGTAGTCACGACTCGAGGGGCTTTCTTCACTCGACAGCGGCGTTCTGACAACGGGTTCGTTCAACCTGGCACGAAAGTCATCCTTTCCTTGAACGCATTCACTCCATCTCGTTTTTGCCAGACTCAATGGCATCTCCCTTTCATCATCCACTCGCAGCAATATTGCTGGATTTCGATTCACTGAGGGTGGACTACACATCTTCAGTGTACATTTTATGCTCACACAGCCTTCACCTTTGCACCTCACACCTTCACCTCGACCTCCGAGAGGTCCGACTAGCTATTTAAATAACCTCCGCCATCTCTCCCAGACCTTCTCCTCAATTCATACACACATCCCACCATCTCTCCCACTTCTCAACCTTCTCATCTTTCGGACCAATCTCTCTTCTCTCCTCCAACTAGTCTCGACATCTTAACCACATCATCTTGTTCTTGGACTGGTTCACAAGACGGCCGGACTTTCTCAAGAAATACCTCATCGACTCACTCTTACATCGCCACCAAATTACCTACCCCTCCCTTTCAGGTGATTCACATTAGCGAACTCAGCCGGACCGTCTTCACTCGCAGTCCCACAACAGCCTTCATATCGATACCTTCCTCTGCTGTCAACATTGGCCTAATGACCTACTCTACTCCAAACCTTGTTTATGCACAACGACAGTATCCTCAAAAACACATATCATGATGCATACTACTGGAGAAAAGATCGCGGATCTCAACACACCTGATAGAATGCTTGCTGCTGGCGCCCCTCACCGATCATGCCATCAGCGCGCTCTGAACTTCGCAGGACAGATCTCTATCACATTTCAGAAGGTGTTCCAGAGAAACCAGTACACCGACTGTCATGTCGAGGCCCTCGTCCAACACGTCAATGGCATTCTAGACGCTCGTCCTTCGAATGAGGTCCGCTTCGCCTTCATCGGCCACATGGGTTGTGGTAAATCATCGTTGATCAATGCCATCCTGGGCATCTTTGACATCGCCCGCAAGGTAAGTCAGACAGATCGCAATTTCCTTACATGGTGCTAAAAGTATGCATAGGATGGCAGTACGGGACTTAGCTGTACCTGGATGATCCAAGAATTCAGACGATCTTTGCCTAACCAAACTGCACCTTTCCGAGCCGAGATCTTGTTCTATGACGAGATACAGCTGGAGAAGCTTTTCGCTACCATGGTTTCAGAGCTTCTCAGAGCCATCGTCTCCGACAACAACCGCGATGCTGAACAACAAGAGGATGATGAAGTTGAGAAAGTCGCCAAACGTGGAACCGCTCATATCAAGACATTTCGGGCCTTGTTTCACCACAAGCCTGAGTTCGAAACAGACCATACTACCAAATCATTCGTCTCCCAGGCCGAAAGCGACCAAGGCAGAGATATTGTCAGCATGATGGTCATGTGGGCTGGAGAGCTCATTCGTCAAGCAAAGACGGAGTTCCAATCAACAACACAAAGTGAATTGCTTCAGCAAATGCGCAACTACACACATGGTCCAGTGGACTGTGAAGACGATGAACATGTGTTTTGGCCTTTGATCAAGAAGGCGACATTCGGTCTCACAGGCTGCCCAGTGCTTGAAGATGGTGTAATTCTTGTTGATATGCCGGGATCGCACGATTCGAACTCGATCCAGGCACTCACATCCAGGAGAGCACTGAGGGAGTGCAATTACTATGTTCCCACTGCAGCAATCATCAGAGCTTTGAGCGACGACACTCTGAACGATTGCCTTGAAGAAGGGTTCAGAAGAAAGAAAGTCTTTGTCGTCCTTACCAAGATCGATGACATCGACACAAGTCTGAGTGGAAAGCAGGCTGAACTAACAGCACGGCTTGCTGACCTTCGTGAACAACGCCTCTGTGCCAAAAGAGAAGGCAAGACTCAGGAGAAGGCAGCTATCGTTGAGCAGGAAGAAGAATTGGAAGAGGAGTTACGACTGGTGAGAGCAGATGAGTCACCGTCGACCGCCATCATGGAACGCAACAGCAAAGTGGCAAACAATATGATCGATGACTACAAGCGTCGGACTGGCGACCAGCGCCCTCTGGATGTCTTTCCAGTGTGCAGCAAGATGTCCGAACAATATCAGCGTGGCCTCGCTGCAAGACTCGATTTGACTGACGAACAGACTGGCATCTCAGCCGTACTTGACCATCTAATCAAGACAACCCTCGAAGGCCGTTTCAACGACGTCAATTACCTCTATCAGGACCAACTACCTCTGGTGCTCAACAGGATTGAACTCTGGTGTGACAAGAGGCATTTTGCCCGTAAGGACGTGCTGGAGAGAACTGTCGAAGGGCCTGCGGCTGTGAGTGCTTCCCAAACAGGTTTTTGAAATCAATTGGCTGATCATGCACAGAGATACACAGATCACATCGAAACCTTCCTCAACGAGGCACACAAACGCGTCCAGAAGCTCCTGGACAGTATGAAGAGCAACGAGCATGCTTGGACCAAGAGAGCCACGAAGCTTTGCGACACCTGGGAATCCAAGTACACCACGCCGCAATATGCTTCACTGGCCAAATCCTATGGAGTGAAAAAGAAGATAAAGCTCATCACCGAAACCAATTGTAACAAGGATCTCGCACAGATTCTCCAGCGCAGCATAACTGCTGATATCGACCACCTAATCGGATTTGCCGACAAGCATAAGGTTCATATGTTTGCGCTCTTCAAAGAACCTCTGGCCAGAATGGAGGCCGACTTGCGCAACCACGAAGAGCTAGCTTTGTTGCTTCCTCAGTCTCTGCTACGCCAGTTCGGTCTGCACAAGAAGGCCCTGGCAGTGCCTTTGGACAAGTGCTTCGCAGTCCTGCGAGAGGATCTCAGAAACATCGGACGCGATCTGACCACAACTACAGGAGATTCGATCATCGTGCATTGCATGAGACCTGTGTATGTTGAGGTGATGAATATCAAGGGAAGAGGATCTGGCACACTGCGACCAGAGAAGATGCGGGAACGTGTTGATCGTCTTTGGTCCGACGTCCGCGACCAAGCTAAGAAGCGATACGCCAGAGCTTTTGAAAAATGCTCGAGAGATCTATTGGCTGTTGCAGAGAAAATACTCAAGGATATCCAGGACAGCTTCGACGGGTTCTGCCAGGAGAAGAAGTTCGAGGAGCCGGGCGAGATCGAATTGAGAAGAGAGCTCACCTTGGTATTGATCAAGGCAAGGGATATCCATGATGGACCGTTCCGCGAGATCATGGAAGATTACAGCCTGAACATGGTCCCGGACAGAGTGAAGAAGGAAGAGCATTGAAAAACCTGACCTGACGTGGACAGCAGCAGGCGAGATGCACCCTTCCCGGGTGCTGAACTTTGTCACGTGCATGCTGTAGAAAGGCACAATGTTTTTGAGATCAGTGCAGTCTTCCACTGAGAAGCGCTGACTTTCACACTCTCAGTGGAAGGCTGCACTGGTCTGAAAAACACTGTGCATTCCTCCGGTCCGGACAGCCTTGGTTGCGGTCCCGAGAGGTTGCTAAAAGTGACATAGTTTAGCACATGGGGAGGATATCTACGAGATAATCAGCATCAGACTTTACGGAGGTCGGACACGCTATGATATAGCGGACATAGTGGCCACATCGAAGGGGCTGTACAATATAAGACTCAATATGAGCACAAGATATCAAAAGAATACTTCATCCCATTCGTTTCGCGAACAGCTTGATGAACCCGGATCGGCATCGGTGAATAGCTGTCAGAAGAGCGAGCAGCGGGTCGTGGACTGATCGTTGCTCCTTCTGAATTTGGAATGAACATTGATCGTTGAGAAATGCTGTATGATTACATATAGAAACTGGTCAAGCGGAAGCAAATTCCATCCGGACGTTGTTGTAGGAAAGCAAACGCTCGTTGTAACAAGCTACTGAGGGCATGCCTTGACCCCAACTCATGGACCTTTTGTTTCTGCGCCACCCAAACGCCACGCTAAGGATAAAAGACTCAAATCTCGAAAGACAACACCATGTCTACTTTGGAAGCACGAAAAGGCCAGGCTTCATGTTGATTCTGCAGAGCTTTGCAACACAGCCGGAGAGTTGGAGATATGTCTGCACACCCTCGAGGATTCTCATGTGGGTGAAGCCGATTTCTCTGATGAACTCGAGTTTTGCGTGCTCGGAGAGAACAGGAATGGTCTTTGTGACTTTGAACATTGTGCTGATGATGTCGTGGCACGAGTAACCAGAGTCCCTGGATGTTGCGTTAGTTTGATGAGCATTTGGCTTGGGTATAGGAAGAGGGCATACCAGAGTTCCTTGAGCATGGACAAGGCAGCATCAATGTTGCACAAGTGGCAGTTCTTGATCATGGTCTCGACCTTGTAAGGGTGGGGTTGGTCGACGACCCTGAAGACGTTGTTTCCATCGACGAAACCGAAACCAGCATGTGTACTCTGCAAGTTGTTGATTGCTTGTCTCATGTCGCCCTCTGCGCTGAATACTAAAGCAGCAAGACCATCCTCGGAGTATTCAACCTTCTCAGCCTCACAGATCTGTGTCAGACGCTTCACAATTTGAGCGTCGGTCAGACGTGAGTATCTGAGAATGGCACAACGAGATTGTAGGGGCTCGATGATCTTGTTGGACTGATTGCAAGCGAAGGCGAAGCGAGTTGTGCTGGAGTAGATCTCCATGGTTCTTCTCAAGGCTTGTTGAGCGCCGGATGTCATGCTGTCGGCTTCATCGAGAATGACCAGCTTTTGGCGGCCGGCGGGCAGTGTGACTTTTTTCTGAGCGAAGCCCTTGATACGGTTGCGGACGACATCGATACCGCGCTCGTCTGAGGCGTTCAATTCGAGGACGGCTTCCTTGTAGGCATCCCCAAGCAATTGTCTCGCCAGACACAGGATCGAGGTTGTCTTTCCGATACCAGGCATGCCCGAGATGATGACGTGGGGCATGTTGCCATCTTTGGCGATGATCTTGAGTCGTTCGATTGTTTCTGTGTTGCCGACGACGTCGTCCAGGAAGACGGGTCTGTATTTCTCTACCCTGCGGATGGCGTCAGTTCAGCCCATGCATCGAGAAGCATATCTCGTACCAGGGAAGTTCGTAGCCAGGTGCAGCAGAGCCTGTTGCGCGTGCTTGAGCACCATTTTGGGCGGATGAAGGGCCTGCAGTCACCATTTTGGTATAGTTGTAATAGTCTCGACCTTTGAGTGTCTTCTTGCAGCTTGATCGCGTCTTTGAGGCACGCGTTTCCACTTCACGCGTAAAGTGGTCACTAAAAGTGGGTCCGCGG
>ERZ794946.393-NODE-393-length-18007-cov-4.681818_pt1 | contig 18007 bp, 8 predicted proteins | sample MGYA00433072_ERZ794946 | MGnify/ENA primary metagenome ERZ794946 (study PRJEB30137, sample SAMN04331413) | food metagenome | isolation source: Y3 must sample point D1 replicate A | place: Australia: South Australia | collected 2014 ...
GACGGCTATGATGAGCCTGGATACACTGGCAACCACTTGTACGCTGTCCGCGAAGTCGTCGGCCGCTGCGTCGATCTGCTCAGTACCTGCCCCGCTGTTACCGAGAACGATTGGGATGTCAAGGGTTCCGACTGGGCCATCTTCCGTCATCGTGTTCGCCGCGAACTACAAGACTTGCAGGACTTTGCCGAGGCCGATAGCCGTGACAAGGACCAGTATGCTGCCGCGCCATTCGGAAGAGCAAGCTTGAGTTTCAGCACTGCTAGCCGTCGCGCCGAAAGCAAGGTCCCTTGGCTGATCTATGAGAGTCTGAAAACCTTGTACGGCCAATTGTTGGGCAAGCGAGACGAGATTATGGTCGCTACTCAAGACTGGCTAGAGGCTGTCATCTTCCTGACTGCCTGGTGGGACGGTGAAGACGACGATGTCATTTCGGATGATCTTGCTGCTAGCAGGCGTTCGATGCGCCAATCGCAGTCTATCCGTCAAGTCGACGTCTCTCCTCTTTTCGCCTACAAGAAACAACTGCTCTTAGCTTTCGCCGCCACTACCGACAAGCCTGATGAAGATGAATTCTATCTCAACACCCTCAATCCTGTCCACGTTGGCCTCGGCTGCGTTTGCGAAGATGACATGCAAGGTATCATTGGTATCTTGAGGTCTTGGTCTTTGCCCATCGCATCGGCTGTCGTCGAGCTGGCCAGTGCTGCAGGCTGGATGCCATCTGCAGCCACCAACGTTCTGGATGCCTTTGATCAAGATGACTTGATGGTATTGAGCCATGGCCAACCTTCAAAACTAGACGAGATTAAGCGCGACGACGTGCTGATTCAATACGCGACCGCCCTTGCCAAGAAGGATTCATTCAAGAATGCCGCTGGCAAGCCTGTGCAGGAAGGCTGGGATCTTGCTTGCCGTGTTCTGGGCCGTCTCGATAGCTTCGAGACAGCCAAGTCTAGGATCTCGGAGCTGCTGAACCAGATCACCCTCGACTCTACAACACGAGTGGACAAGGTACTCGCTGTTCTCAATGAGATCGGCTTGCCTGACCAAGTTCGCGAGATCGCGGAGCGCTATGCCGATGATTTGGCAACTTCTAGCCAGGACTTTGGTAGCGCACTCGTCTACTATGCTCGCGCACACGCCTCGCAAAAGCTCCGCAGCACCGTCGATCTCCTCATCTCCTTTTGCTTGGTTCAGAGTGCAGCATTCCCTCCACAAGCAATCATCGACCCGCAATTAGATGCTCTGCTCAATGATCAGCATGCCACTCTTCACCAAGTCGCCCGTCAGGACGTTGCAGCTGCTCAACTATTGGCATCACAACTCAGTGGTTACGCAACTCTGCGTCGCTTCTTTGACCTGCGCGATGCGGATGCTGCAAAGGATGCCACAGAAGTCGATGTAGAGGATGACGAAATTGCTGCCAGTCGCAAGCCCGGCATGCTGAGACCATTGGCAAGGAAGCGTGAAGCCGCCAGAGCATTGATGGCTGTTATTGAGTCTGCCGCGGATAGTATTCGTGGTGGTTTGTATGACCCCGACACTCAATCCGTGGTACAAGTCGATGCTCTGATGGCTTTGTTGTGCGAAGCCTTGCCTCTTATGAATCGTAAGCGCTTCTTCTTCCCTTCCATTACAACATATTTACTGACTTTCGAAAACAGAATCAAAGCAGATCCTCAAGACACCACACCTCCTCACCTTGATCCGCGCAATCGAAGATCTCGAAACAATAACACCCGGCATCTACGCTCAGAATACCGCCCTCTTCACCGCAGCAATCTCCGCCTACAATTCTTCTTCCTCTCCCTCAACCGCTGCAACAACCGCCACACCCCCAACCATCGATCTGAGCAAATCCATCGCTGGCCTGAAACAAAGTGTCTCCTGGAACATGGTGAACAGTAATGGTAGCATTGCCTCTGAAGGTCAAAGCAATGTAGGTGGACAAGATGTCTTGCAAGGGTTGAATGTTAGCAGAGCGTGGGATTGGAGGGTCGGTGCTGTGTATATGAAGGGCAAGAGTGTCAAGGCAGAGGACGTTATGAGGGTCTTGAGGTGTCAAGTCGCTGTTGAGATGGGCAGGGTGTGGATGTAAAAACCCGCCTTCTATCTATCTCTTTGACCTCTTCTTTCCAGGAGATGACGATCGATGGTTATGGTGGTGTGTTCACTTTGCATTGGGCGCTGGAGGGGAATAATGAAGTGGAGTGATTGCGTTTTGCACGCTCCCGACTATATATTTCGGACATCGCATGTTGGCCCGCAGATATGGCAGCTTCGACCGTATCAGAGGTTCTTTCCCCAAAGTTCTCACTTCTTCCCATGCTGTGCTTCCGTAACTCGGCTGATATGTTTATATTCCGTGGTTTGCGAAGTAAGGTGAACGTTTTCCCTTTCAGCCGACAAAGAATCGACAATTAAAATGATCACGCACATACATGACCTTCCCTCTTGTAGAATTGCTTGACTAGATACCCGAAAGAGTCAACTCAACACTGCACGATCTTAGAGGCTTCACTATCTGTTATATTGTTTGGCCGAAGGACGACATGGAAATATGCTCCGGTCGATGCAAGTTGACAGGGTTGCCCTGCGTACATGCCATCTGTGCCTCTAGCGGTCTCACGGCTACTGTACCTCGCTTGAAGTTCTGTTGGTTGTATTCGCGTCACTCACATTCACCAAAGACATCAGAAGGGCAATGGAGGGAAGTTGATCGTCAAACGTAACGTGTCTGTCTATGTTTCCGGATCTCGAAGACATAAAGCGCAGGTGACTGAAGGGAGACTGCAGTCAATCAAACCCACTCCGATTTCGAAACCTGCAAAGATCGGATAGTGAGGGCCAGTACCTCGCGTTGGAATTCATAAGGTGAGGATGCTGTCCTAGGAAAATGAATAAATCTTAGTTCGGATAAGTGATGCTTGCTCGATATGATGCGCTCAAAGAGAAATAGAACATGCAACAACAGAAAAAGACCATGCCTGCCCAAACCCAACGCTATGCAAATCAAGAAAATGATGCCATAAACTCCTTCCTCTCTTCCTTCGATTCTTGTTGCTCCACTACAGCGCAATCAAGTCCACGTTGGCGAAGTCGGGCGGGCTTCTTCTAAACACAACCTTGCCCTTCGCATTCAACGCAGTACCCTCGTTACTGATCCAGATATTCGTCCTTGGCGTCCTCTTCTCTGTCTCCGGGTCAATATCCTCCACAGTGCTCATGCGCTTGGTCCTTTCAATTTCGTCATCAGAGATTCCAAGATTGTCTCGTGGGATCCACACGACCGGTCTACGGGCGCGGAGGGCGGAGTGTTGGAAGGAGTAGCGGATGAGAGTATCGCGTTCCTCGGGTGTGAGGTCTTCGAGTTCATCGCTGAAACCGCCGAAGAGCACGTCACCGACTTGTTTTTGAGACTCCATGTCCACGCGGACGGCTTGAGGGTCCACGTCGATGGCAGTGGGTTTGCGGCCGTCCATGCCGTGGGCGTGTGGTCGGGCAATCTTGCGCAAATGGCGGACGGGCTCGCTGACCTGCTTGACCTTTCTCCATCGATCGCCGCTGTTGTTGTTGGCAGGCTTAGTGTCCATGATAGCGGGGTGGGGATGATCTGAATGTGCGCCGGAACCGTAGCTTGACATGCGAGTACTGGTGCGCCTATGCTCGCTGATCACTCTACGCTCCTCGGCAAGGGCCCTTTCCTCTTCTTCGGCTTCCTTTCTTTCTCTTTCTTCCATTGTCATCTCAGGATCGGCTTGTAGCCTTTCAAGTTCGCCCTGTTGTTCCGCCATACTCTCCCATTTGACACGCTGAGCGCGAGCGAATTCTTCATCGCGAATTACAGCATCGTCTTCGAGCGTGATTGGTAAGTATCGGAACAAAGGTGCAAATGCATCGTTGATGAGCCATTGGAAGATGGCTGTCGCCACAAGCATAACAATCATGATAATTGCTTGTGCTGTACATTTGTCATCACCCGGGAAAGCGAAGAACAGACCAATCATGGCAATCTCCATGATGTATAGTCCGACAAATAGTTGATTAATGGCTCTGGGGAACAGCAGACCACCAGTGTCGTGTCGGAACTGGTAGACATACAAGGCGTTATACCTTTGTGTGATCCAATAGATCGAGAACACAATCAGGTTAAACACCATGACCAAAGGTGCAATGATGGAGAAGATGATTCCGATAACTGCGAAGTTGGTGAATGGAGGGAAAAAAGATCCCCACTTCACAACTCTCAGCTTGGTCTGTCTAGCCCACTTTTGGCGTGCCGTAGTGTCTACTATGGGCGCCCACAAGAACCATTCCAACAGAGCAGCGACTTGCAACAATGCACCTGCACTGTTGTTGAGAGCTTGGACTGTAAGGTAAGAGAAGAAGTAGTTCGACGCTCTCGGCAAGTTCGTGGCAAGAGTCTCGGGAATCTTCGTGGTTTCGGTCGCGACTTCTTTGAAGAAAGCAGGCAGACCAGATGACAGTGTGACGATGAGGAAGACCTGGATAAAAAGGAACGCGAAGTAGTAGACCTGGACTCCCATCTCCCTGCCATTCCCTGTCGCGACTCCTGATTGCTTAACCAGGAGTCGAAGAATGATGGGAACTAGCGCGAGGACGATACTCAAGAAAACTGGCGGAAGGATACCCTGAACCAGGTCGACAGCTTTGGGTGGTAATTTGGAGATCCACGATAACCATGAAATGGTCTCCAAGGTGTTCAGAGTCGAGAGGAAACCAGAAATCGTGACCACAGGCGCCCAGAGGAACAACATACCGACAACAGCCGCGAACACGATGCCACTCCGCAGATAGCGCTCCCACCACTTCATTGACATGTTGTCCCATAGAACGTCGGTGGGAGAGATCTCTACCAGACGAGGTGTCATGTGCTGTGGCATATGATGACTGACAGACTGACAAGCCATATGTGCGGCCACTTGGTGATTGAACTGGATGAACGCCGAGTTCATGAATGGGTATCGCTCCACATTCTGTTGGTCCTCCTCTATCTCAACGTTCAGTCGAGCAAGCTCCTTGCGCAAGTAGTAGATTTTGTCTATCTTCTTGCCCATCAGAGGCAAGCGAGGCCACCACGACCACTTGAAAATTGGCTCGCGAAGGGTATCACGGTCTTTCGGATCAATGTACAGCTTCCACAAGGGCTCACTTTCCTCCGCATCAGCAAGTTCCTGGTCGAAAGCTTCTGGGTAGACCGGTTTCTCCTCTTCTGGTCCACCTTTCTTCCAGAACTTGAGCCAGCCAAACTTGTTGGCCCATTTGCTCTTAGACATGTCTTGATCAGGGTTCTCGCTCGGATCAGGATTGTTGGGTTGCCCAAGTGTTCGGAGAGGGTACTCGTCTTCTTCTACAGCGTGAGGCTGGGGGCTAGGGATAGGAATCGGAGTGGCTTGCACCTGTTTCCGAATCGCATCCCACGCTCTTCTAGGCGCGCCTCGCGGCTTCGATGTATTGGCCTTGTCCGGCGTAGTTGATCCTTTGACGCCTGATTTCGGGCTATCCGTCCAGTTGTCTTGGCTATGAGTCTGTGTGTTCGCAGAAGAAGGCTCGCTCCAATCCGAACGCCTAGTCTCTGAAGGGTCGGCTCGATCCAAAACTGCGACATCGTCAGGCTTCCTGAGCCCGGTCGGACGCTCTGGTTCGAATTGATCATTTTCCATCTCTGAGTAACTAGGATTACTAGGGTCACTGGGGTAACTGGCGCGACTGGTTTGACTAGTTTGGTTAGGGGGAACACGAGCAGAAGAGGGTATAGGTGCAGACATAGGCGCAGGAGCAGGCGCGGGTCCAGGTGCAGGTACAGACGAATCAAAAGCAAGCCTTTCGGCAGGCGCTGGCTTGTTAAGCTCATCAACGTCTGCGTAGAAGCCCGTCATGTTGTTGGCCTGGTCCACGGTCTCGTTGACGTTGCGGATGACGCGATTGACGTCGTCAGCGACCTCACCCACGACCTTGCGACCGAAATTTCCAAGTGCCCCGAAACCATGGCCGACGGCACCAAACCCTTGACCAAGTTTGTTCCGTAGCCCTTCAGACGAGTCTCGTTGCTTGTCATGCTTGTGCTCGTCTTCCTCGATCTCCTCAAGCACTTCCTGCAGGTTGTGTGGGACTTGGTGAGGGTCGCCAGAGCTAACGCCGTTTCCTTGTGCAATGCGCTCGGCTTGTTCGTCCGCCCTGGTCATGTCTTGTTGTCTTTCTTCTTTCGTCTTGCTGCGCCCTTCTTCCTTGGCCTTCTTCGCTTCGATCTTCTTGTGCTTCTTGATACACTTCTGAATAAGGCTGGTTTCCGCTTCTTCAAGGTTCTGAGCGATGTTGTCGCGTTCTGACACTTTATCGGCGAGATCATCGAAGTTTCTGTTGATCCAGATATTGCGAATACCTCCAGGGAAGACGTCGTACAGGCCATTCAGAGCGTCAACGGTCAACCACTTTCTGGGTATACCACTGACAAGCACAGTGGTAGCTGAGGCGCGGATACGGTGCTCGGGAGAAGCCAGGTATGCCTGTCTGATACGGATGTAGCCACGTAGTTCGGTGTACATAACATAAAGTACCCAAAGAATGGTGAGTACTGCCAGAATCAGGTGGGCCCAGGTGCGCTGGGCGTGGTCAGAAAGTTGAATGTTTCTCCAACCCAGCTGATCAGGACCTGTTGTACAACCTCTGCAACTGAGCTTGTTGATGGGCAAAAGGATGGGAAGAATGACGACCGAAAGGGGCACGAATATCTTCAACAGCATGCGCAAGAAGCGCAGGAAGAAGTAGGCGTCAAGGCCACATTTTTCGATAAAGGTCTGGTTCGGAGTGACGAAGAGAGGGATGGTCCATTGCCACACACCTTTGGGAGGGGCAGGAACTCGTTCGCGTTCGGCGACAAGATAGGATCTGGGACGGCTGCAGTTCTGGTCAGCTAGGAGTTGGCATGTTGGATGCGTGTCAAGCGGCCTACTAGATTCTGCTGAGTCGTAGGCGAAGTAGGACGAAACCAAGAAGTTGGGCGCCCAAAGAGACCAGGGCAACGACAATAGAGGAGAGAAGGGTGCCCCAATCTTGGCCAACATCGCTGAGTGCAGCACCGCAACCTGCGTTAAAGAGACCGCCGCCACAACTGGTGGTAGCAGATGACGCCGCTGAGGTCGTTGCAGACATGGCGAAAGACTATGTCTCCTGCAAAAGGAGGCTCCTTGTAGAAAGACGCTCACGACCGAACGAAACGTCCCATGTCAGTCAGGCGTGATAAAAGGCGCGTTAGATAGCGACTGTAACGGTAGAGGGGCGTGTTGGGTTCCGAGTAGGTGTGTCAAAGGCAATCAAGTCCAGGTCTTAAGGAGTGAGTGGGAAAGATCCAGTAATTACTCGTCTCCAAGAAAGTCGCCGTATGCCATACGGACATGTTGCCGACTCCTGGGCGCCAACACAAACTCTCAAGCGCAACCGAGATCAAGGTTTAACTCGCGCCTGCCACGGCTGGAATCACCAACCACCAATTACATTGCCGCCTCTCAGCCCTGAAACACATCTTGGCCCACGTCAACATCAACACGGACCCTGATTTCCACGTCGATACGCGTAGATCTCCATCAAACTGGAACAGACGAACAGACGAACAGCTTGATCTGCTGGATGGACAAGACTGGATCATGGTGATATAGATTGACACCAAGTATTCACACAGAACATGGCCGCCTCTGACGAAGTGGGCGTTTTGCCGCACCTCGATAAGACCCTGCTCATGCAACGTACAGTCGACACAACAACAGTCGTGAAATGTGAAGATCCAATCAAACCACTCGATTGTGCCTTATCTACTCTAGTCTAGCAATTGTTTACGACCAGATCTAATGTCCCAGGTCTCAATAACATGTATAAACACTGCTTTGCCTTACACACCAGCAGGTTCGAGGCTCTCAGGGAATGCGTTCTCTCCCAGACGAGCACCACAAGCCTGTTTCCAGTTCTTTGGTGTAAACTTGTCTACGATGCCCTTGAAGGCTTCCAGGGTACACAGGCTTTCATCATCGCCATAGTGCTTTCCAGCTGGTCTGCATCCGGGGACCTTCATGGCGCGATCGTTGTAACGCAGTCGTACGTAGTAGCCGTCCAGCTTCTGCTTATCAGACTCGGAAAGATCTGACAGCGGGGTGCGAGGGGAGCCGTTAGGTGTCAGTATGCTCTTTGCAGGAAAGAGCGAGCTCCACCAGCTACCAGTAGTGATCGCAGGTTGGGCAGCTGTGGAGATTGTGCGATCTTTAAACAATTCAATAGCGATGTGGCTGGTGTACGGGGGCCACTGTTCGCCCTGGAAGGCGCCCATACTGCTGAGAACAGCAGCCAGAGTTGTGTCATGACAGCCAGAAAGAGCCATCTGGATGTCTCTGTTGCTGCTGGTCGGAGCTCTGGTTTTTTCAATCATACGGCTTACAACGTCACCCATGAGTCCACCAATACCTAGCAATCGTCAGTGACAACCATGACTCGTTTAGACTTGCCCCTTACCGAGTTGACGATATTCTTTAGACTCCATATATCCTGAAAACCACTCCTCGACGCCGATCTTGTCAATGATCTCTCTGCCCTTCTTGTCATAGAATTCCTTTGGGAGGCGAGTCTCGTTGGGATGAGCTAACGTTGAATTGACAGTGTCCATGATACCACTCAATCTTGGGTGACCGTCAACCTTGACTGTAGGTGAATCCTCGGGCATCCATTTTCCGAACATCTTGTTAAGATGTGCCATGTCGGGAGTATCATTCCAGCGGTCTGCGGTCCTCTGAGCAAAAGCCTGACTGAGCTGAGCAAACCGCCGACAAGCGCCCTCGTTAGGGAACAGCGTCTCATGATTAGGTTGGCGCTGGATGATTGTCGGCGAGACAAAGCCAGCGGCTCTTGATGAGGGGGGGTACAGGCCGTAAAAGGTCTGCTGTACGGATTCTAGAGCTCTGGGAATAGGAGTTGCCCGAAGGTACATGTGGTTTGCATCTTGCAGAACAGTCGGCATGAAACCGAGCTGATCAACATACAAGCCCCGGAGACGTTGACCTAGAGCAAGGGTGGAAGCACGACCTTGATCGGTAAGTTCGCCAGGAAGACAAATACCATCAGTCTCGCGTCCTGGGCCAGTAGACAGCACAGGGCTGTCATCGTTTTCATCGAACGTCTCGAGCCTCCGCCTGTAAGCCAGTTCGTCCCAAGAATCATTCGCCGACATGATTACGCTACGAAGATGCTGTGCAGCATTGCAATATGGCCAATCTTGGCATCCAAGTCAGTCGGTCGTTTTCAAAGCTTTCGAGTTCAACATACTAGCTGCGAGGCCAGCCTGCGTTTGAACATGTCAGCAGTTGAGGATTGATATATGTAGTTCTGTGTAGAACCTACATTCTTAAATCTGGCAGAGACGGGTGATCGTTCGCCTTTCCATGTCAGTCAGATGATTGGGAATCTTGGATTGGAATAGTAGTCTAACCATGTCTGAGGAGCTGTGCGAGGTAAGTATAACAAATCAAATGGGAAGTTGGGCTCTTGAACGACTTACGACTTGGACTTGCTGCAATGCGAGCTCCTTGGGGTACAAGCGGTGGAGCTCGTCGGCGGTGTACGGCTCTCGAGGTACGAGGGTCGTCATGGTGAGCGATCGAGAGAGGTAGGACTTAGGTGGAAAGAGACAAAGGATTGGAGAGATACGAGGGATGAAGAGTGATGACAGGAGGTGGGTCTCGTTGCGAACCAAGACGTCGAGAGATGGTCGGGGCTTGGCGGGCTGGAAACGCGGACAAAGTCCGACTTGGAGATGATTTTGTCACAAGCCATCTCAGCAGTCATTCACGGTCCACATGTCAAGCACCTACGTCTGCTCTCAATGTTGTCGCACTACGGCGCGGAGAGCGGTACGTCTTGTTCGACAGCAGCCATGTTCTTCGCACCCGCAACTGCGACGGGCCTCTTCTTACCACCTTGATGATCTCGTTTCGGAACTGCCGCGCAGTACTCGCTACTCACGACCTCGACCAAAGCCTGCTACTACAACTCCCACCCGGCCCGAGAGCTTGTACGACTACGTAGCCGCAAAGACGACCCCCCAGCCAGCTCGACGTCCCCGGAACACACCTGCTCCAAGCAATACCGTACCAGACGCTCAGCATGCGAGTTCCAGTATACACTCGTCACCACGCACGAACAGCAAACCCGACGCCCACCTCGTCTCATACACATCGAACCTTCAGGAATTGGTGTCGAAAAAGGATGCGAATGCTGCGTGGTCCTACTTTTGCGCCCACTATACCGCTCCCGACTGTTCAGCCTTGGATCCTGCCTGCCTCCCATTCATCGACGTCCCGAAACATAAGAGTCGTCTCGTTTATACAGAGCTGCTATCCCTGATGACTCGTCACTGGATTCAACAACTCGAATCTCTCGGATCTCTTGAAAACATAGCCTCACCCTCCCCTTGTGACGTACTCCAAGCCTTTGATCGTCTCGCCATATCTTCTCCGTCCATCACTTCCAGCCTGGCATTCTCTTTGGCCATTCATCTTCAGCTTGCTGCTGCAAAAGGCCTCGATGTCTTGCATGACCCCACAACCAAGCCTGTCCTTGTCCAATTGATTGAACTGTGGCCCCTTTGTTTCTTTCCAAGGTGGGAGACGAAGGACCACAAGGCTTTCCAGAGTCGTTGCGCCGCCCTCGTCCGGGCGCCGACTCAAAAGCCCTCAGGTCTCGTCATATCCTTGTTGCTTGTGCAGGATCTGTTGTGTCGTGCCAAGTCTTTCCCACCTGACTTGGAGCAATACCGACTCCATCTCCGAGCCCTCAGCCGGACCACTCCCTTTGCGCAGTTCTCTGGCGCCGCAGTGCGTCACATTGAGATGCGACTGAAGTCAGAATCTCCGGATGACGCCTTAGGATCAGCACAACTCACCGCGAAACTGTGCAACCTTCGTTCAGCATCTGTGCTAGTCAATGTGCCAGCCAATGCCACGCTGAAGGACCAAAATCGTCCAGTCGCTCCCGAGACTGTTGAACAGAAAACAAAGCGACTAGTTGCTTATGTCTCGCATGCTGCCGACAAGCAAAACCTGGATAATCTAGAGCGACTCTGGACGGAAGCACAAGATCTTTTTGCTGACGAAGAATCGCGGACAACTGACAATGCACCCTCCACGCTTCGCTTGTACGAGGCTTTCTTGAGCGCATTCTTCCAGCTACGACGCCCTCAATCTAGACTGCAAGTCTGGAACAGTATGCTCAACTCGGGCTTCGAACCTACTGTTCGCACCTGGAACATCATGATGAAGAGTTGTCATATTTCACGAGACATCAACATCATGGAGTCCATGTGGCAACGAATGAGAAACTCTGGTCTTCAACCTGACGTGGTATCCTGGAGTACGAGGATTTACGGCCACCTTCGTGTTGGCGATATTCGAGAAGGCATGTCTGCACTGGACGAAATGGGAAGAGAATGGTTCGCATCTCAAAATAAAAGAAACCCCAAGTCGGCTGCCACAAATATCACGGCCGAGATACCGGCTCCTAACATCGCTATATTGAACACGGCCGTCTCGGCACTTCGTGGTAGCAGAGCACATCACATTCCCAATGTTTTAGCTTGGAGCCGATCCTTTAACATCGAGGCGGACGTAGACACGTACAACATGTTGCTTGCCGTGGCTCTGAACGGAGGGCAGGCAGCAGATGCGGCGAGCATCTTGAAGCGCATGGCAGCCTCCAACATTGAGCCCAATTCGTCTACCTTTACGATTCTCGTCAATTCGATGCTGTCGACAACGATGCTAAACGACTTGACGAAGATGGAACAAGAGGCCAAGATCATGGGTCTCATCTCTTCGTTCGAAGAATGCGGTCTGAAGGTCGATGTTCAAGGATATGCACTGCTCATCGACCGTATGCTCAAAGAGCACGAGAACTTGGCAGCTGCTCAAAGCGTACTGGGACACATGATGGCCCGCGGAGTGCAATGTACACCTCACATTTACACCATCCTCATGACGCATTACTTCGACGCCAATCCACCTGCGCTCTTCGCGGCGGATGCGTTGTGGAATGATATCCAGAAGACAAAGGGCCACACGCTGGACGTGATATTCTACGACCGAATGGTCGAAGGATTTGCAAGACACGGTGATGTGGGCAGGACGATGGCATTTTTGAATCGGATGAGCAAGGAGGGCAAGCGACCAGGTTGGCTAGCCATGATGGCCGTGGTACAATGTCTTGCACGCAACAACGAGTGGGACAGAGTAGCACAAATAGTCATCGACTGTCACAAGCAGGAAGGTCTCCTGAGCGTCGGGCTACGAGGCAAAAAGGGACAGAAGGACTTTTGGTATTATGTGGGGAAGCTGGCGGACAACGAACTCTACGATAGCGAGCATGGGAAGGAGATATTCGCGATTGTTGAAGCTCAGAGGGAAGCGCTGGGAATGTGAGGATAGCAGAAGACAAAGTAGTACAAAAGGTTCATAATGACAGGAGAAATGAATAGTAACAGGGAGGACTCAATATCGCGTAAGAAGAAACGAGTTTGGCGGGTCAAAGATAAGGCGGAGGGCCACGAGGGGCGGAGAAGACGGCAGTACGGCGAGCGGCGTTTTTAACTCCGCAACTTTTGGCACCCATTTGCAAGCAACAGCAGCCATGTCAGAAAGATAAAAAGATGCGCCACTGCACATGACAGCCTCTCACACACCATGGCTCTAGCTGCGATCCGCTCAAGTCGCAACCTTGGGCCTTTGACTAGGCGCCTCCGCCCGACCAGGCGAAGCATCGCGACGGCCACGGCACAAGCACCCTCATCGGCCAGCCTCGATCAACTGCCACACCATGTCGGCCTCAACGACAGACGACAAGCTATCAAGCAAGCAAAACCCTTTTCCGACTTTCTGACCGACAAGTACAACCGCCAGCATGACTACCTGCGCATCAGCGTCACGGAGCGTTGCAACTTGCGTTGTCTGTACTGCATGCCCGAAGGTAACCCGCCTGCATCTTGTATCTTGTGCCTACCCGTCCCAGAAGACTGACTTTCTGATTAGAGGGGGTCCCGCTTTCGCCGCAGAAGCATCTTCTCACCACTCCTGAAATCGTCTACCTCTCCGAGCTCTTCGTAAACCAAGGCGTCACCAAGATTCGTCTGACCGGAGGCGAGCCAACTGTTCGGCCCGACATACTACCCTTGATGCAACAGATTGGAAATCTCAAGACCAAGGGACTGCGCGAACTTGCCCTGACCACCAACGCCATCTCATTACACCGGAAGTTGGACAAAATGATCGAAGCTGGTCTGACTGGCGTCAACATCAGTCTCGACACTCTAGATCCCTTCCAATTCCAGATTCTGACTAGACGGAAAGGCTACGACGCCGTCATGAAGAGCATAAATCGTGTATTGGAGGTGAACAAGCTGGGTGCTGGCGTCAAATTAAAGGTCAATTGCGTCGTCATGCGTGGCATCAACGAACGCGAGCTCGTCCCCTTCGTCGAGATGGGCCGGGAGAAAGACATCGAAGTCCGCTTCATCGAGTACATGCCTTTCGGTGGCAACAAATGGAGTGAGCGCAAGATGTTGACCTACCAGGAGATGCTGGACATCATCCGTGAGAAATACCCTGCGCTTCGCTCCGTGAAGGGCCATCTCAACGACACAAGTAAGACATACGAGATCCCAGGCTTTGTCGGCAAGATTGGTTTCATCACCAGCATGACGCATAACTTCTGCGGTACCTGCAATCGCCTACGCATCACGGGCGATGGTAACCTAAAGGTATGCCTTCATGGTAATACCGAGGTTTCGCTACGAGACCTCATGCGAAAGAACAACAATAATGACCCTATGGATGAGCAAGCCTTTGAGGCTGTGAGGGAGATGGAAATGAACAGACGCCAAGGGCTGCCTACAATAGACTCAAGACCAGGCTGGATTGAGCGAGAGACGGAGCTACTCAATCTCATCGGAGAGGCAGTAAAACGCAAGAAGGAAAAACATGCTGGCATGGAGGAACTACAAAACATGGAGAATCGGCCCATGATACTTATTGGTGGGTAGGTTCCACAACCCCTTTTGATCTTTCCGACATTCGTAGCGTTATCGTCTTCATGCGACCGCCTTTCCGAATTATCAAATGGACCTTGCCGATGCTGGACCTGATACTGATTTGGTGGTAGCTGAGGGTGACCAACGTACGAGGCCTGCGCCCCGAAACTTCAATGCTCGTCCCACAAACTCTAGCCGATTAGGATGTACCATTCCCTTCCACCTGTTACATCCAGGGATCTCCAACTCTAGTGGAGTGCGCATGTACTCTTCTTCCTCATCGTCTTCATCTCCACCTTCAGCTGCGGATGATAAGACCTCCGAATCCGAAGAACATCACTCTGATGCCGTCTCCGCTCCATCGACGGCAAACAGCGAACCGCAACAAGAGTTCGCAAGCCTCAGAGGTCTTTTCGGAACACCGAAAAGGACCTGGTCTCAGCCTTCAGATACGACAGCGGACGCCCATGCAGTTTCAGACGCCCCGCCGAGCGAGCCGCCGCAACAGCCTGCGGCTGTCGATAGCTACTTTGACAACAACCCGTTCGAAGACGAGCTCCCTGACTTGTTACCAATGAAAAGAGAGAAATCAGAAGCACATTATGTTTCATCCGGGGGTGAGAAATTCGACCAGCCCCATGTCAACGTGCCTTTCAAAGGACGAAGCGATACGGGTGTCTCACTGGGACCTACACTGGAGACGTCAGGCCCATCACCACCACGCTCTCAACCCCATAAATCTGCGCCACTGCAAGTGCGGTATCACAAAGTGGCGAGCAAAGATGGATGGGAAAATCAACACAATTCACCCCGGCTTCAAAAGCTGCGGCGTACCAGGCATGCTCCAAATCAAGCAAAGCCTCTACCAACTTGGAAGGTCGATTCAAGTGCTTCTGGATCACCACCATCTCGGCAAGATGGGCAACATACCGAAAACTCCACCTCGCCGAGATCAGTCAATCTACGCAAGGCAGTGTCGACTGTCGCGACGGAGCAGAGATCGTCCCCATTCTCGGACGGGATGCCTTCGCCTGATCTACAACAAAACAACGCATTGGAAGCGGAATTGACCCAAGAATCTGGTGCGCAAGCATCAAAGGACACCTCAACTCCTTCGAGTGGACCGAGAGAAGACGCTCCTGCTAACTCAGGGGTCACTTTGACTCATCTCACTTCTACCGGCGAAGCCCATATGGTTGATGTCGGCCAGAAGGAAGCGACAGATCGAGTCGCCGTGGCTGTCGGCTTCGTCCACTTCAGCAATATAGAACCCCACAGACTCATCACCGAGAATCTCAACAAAAAGGGCGATGTTCTCGGTATCGCACGGATCGCAGGCATCATGGGAGCCAAAAGATGCTCTGATATCATTCCCCTCTGCCACCCCATCCCGATCACCAAAGTCACAGTCAACGTCGGCACGCATTCCCCTAGCGATCCCACCGCCTTCAAAATTCCTAACAGATACGGATCGGTGTCTGTCGAAGCACGAGTTCATACACATGGCAAGACAGGTGTCGAGATGGAAGCAATCTCCGCAGTCACTGCCGCATGCATGACCGTATACGACATGTGCAAAGCCGTAGACAAGAAGATACAGCTTGGAAGAATACACCTAGTGTACAAACACGGTGGCAGGTCGGGCACGTTCCTTTGGCCAACATTCCAACAGCCCTTGGACAGGTATATCTGGACGGATGAGGAGCCGCAGCCGGAGTCACAGAAGGCTCGTGGTGATGGACAGTAATTGTGTCCAGACTCTGAATGTTTCGAATTTTCGTTATGGAAGAGTTTGACGGGCAGATTGTGGACCATTCCCACCGTGTGTCCTAATTGTACAAAAAATCTCTGTATCATATATGCTCATCAAGACAATTTCTGGAAATTTACACGTGAATTTTAGGTATTTCATGACCACAATTCACTGCCTGTCAAGCACCAAGAGAAGCATTAACGACGAGTGCAGACTTCTGCGAGAGCTGCTCAATCAAGAGCTTTAGCTGAATCGAGTTAGCCTGGATTTTTGCTAAAGATAGGCAGGTGATGCCGAGAAGTTGAGAACAGTGTCGGGCGTGGCGAACGTGATTGTGGGGAAGCTGGCGTTGGCAACGACACACTAAACATTATTGACCTCAATCCAGACTTTTGGGAGGTGACTCCTGGCTTGATGCAGCATTTCTACAACCCCCCCTTGTCTGAACCAGCGTTCAATGATGCTTTAAGGACACCGGAGATGATTGCTATCAGTGTGATACTTATACAGGATGACCTTGATGCTCAATCTCAACCCACACCCACCACCCCGAGACATCCTCATACCGCTCTCCTCCACCTTGCTCATATCGTTTACTCCTCTTCGCCCCTCTCTCGTTGAGCCTCTTCTACACCCCGAACACTCGCGCATTCCTTCGGGGATCGCCTCTTCTTGGTGAAACTCTCAAACGACCTCACCATTGACAGTTTGTCTGCTCACTGCCCTCTCCATTCTGATGGCTGCATCCTCCTCCTCGGCCAAGTCTTGTCTCTCGTTTGGCAACAACACAGCCCGATCAATAGCAATGGGCAAGCCTCTGTGCCTTCCTCTCAGCATAACAGCACAAAGGATCAGCTTGCTCAATTTGTGCCAGGAGCCAGCGAAAGAGTATGCATTGTCTGGGACTCCCACGCTTATACCAACTGTTTCATTCTGATTAGCATTTGTTAAACAACAAAGCAGAGTGAAATAGGATATCACGAACCTGTGCCATAGCCGGAAACGACTTCGAAGATGACGTTGAAAACTGAAAAGGTCTTCGGGTCACGCTCAAATTGACCGCCCTCGATAATCATGATGAGGAAGACCGCAAACACAATCCACCAAGCATCATGCGCAAGCTGCGCCCTCAACTGTTGCTGTAAAAAGTAACTCTTACCCTCACTTAACCCACCGAATCCAGTAGCAAATTGTTTCTTGATACCTCGAAATTTGCTGTAGATGCTGTTGGGGTCTTTCGAGGCTTCGGACAAGTCATCCGGGTCGTTTTCATCATACACGCCTAGACTTCGCTCTTCGTAGACGTTGGAGTTTCTCATGGTGATGACAACAGGATAAACTGAAATGTACATCATGATAACATAGAGGACCTGGAGTGAGATGCGCACCGTGGGAATGGAAACCACGTAGAAGCCACCGGAGCGAACGGCGAAAGCTTGGAATAGACCGTCAAGAACACGGATGTGGATAGGAATGGTATCATTTAGTACGCGATTGCCAATGTTGAGGATCTCGAAAGCAGCCCAATCAACGCCATTGAGGACGAAAACGGCAAAGGCTAGCCACCATGTGTGCTCTGACGGGAAGAGATTGGTGTAACAACGACGCGGATGGTCGAGGAGGAAACGCAGAGTGTTTCGATGGTCGTCAAATCTGGCAGTCTTGGGCAAAAGCTTGTAAATTGTCCAGACGATCAAGCGCAGGAAGATTGGATAGCATGTGTTTCCGGCAAGAATCATGACACCCATGGTAAGAAGTAGGTAGTACGACGTCTGGAAAGCGACCATGTTGGCGTCGAGCAAACTCATACCAGAGTTGTTGAAGGCAGATATCGCGTTGAAAGCACCTACCCACCATGGGTTCAGACCATTAGCTCGAGCAGTGTCTGGGCGGTTATAGGCGACCCAGGCAGCACAACCTAAGGCTCCGAGCAGTTGCCAGAGGATCAGATACAACGGAACGATCCAGGATAGCCACAACAGTGCTTTGTACTCCACACCACCCAGCTTCTGACGTTCGGCCTCTGTCAGGTTGTGGAACGTTGAGTTGCGGGAAATGTAGCCAGAAGAAGGAAAATAGTCGGCAGTAGACTGATTACCAGCAGCGGGTCCCTCCTCAGCGACAGACGTGCGTGACACAGACGTGACACGGTGGAGGCTCGCTTCAGATCTGGC
>ERZ794946.397-NODE-397-length-17918-cov-4.283155_pt1 | contig 17918 bp, 13 predicted proteins | sample MGYA00433072_ERZ794946 | MGnify/ENA primary metagenome ERZ794946 (study PRJEB30137, sample SAMN04331413) | food metagenome | isolation source: Y3 must sample point D1 replicate A | place: Australia: South Australia | collected 2014 ...
AAGAACCGATCAAGGCTTCCAATGAGGATCGTCTTCACCAGTCAGGTCGGGCCTGATCTGACCCCCCTCTAACCACGTTTTCATGCGCCCGTACAAGATGTTGCGCTCTGGACCATGCGCGTTGAGGTTCATCTTAGGTGGTTGACTGATCTTGTTCTCGGCCCATGCCAGATATTTGTAGCCGCTAGGATATTGCTTGACTTCATCTTCGGGGATACTGTAGATGCGCTCGGGGTTGACCGGTGTGAATTTGTCCTTGTCGAACAACAGCGTATAAAATACTACTCCCCATCTCTGTCCCCTCTTTTCGAGGAAGAAGAAAAAGCGGCAGTCGGCGTCATTGTCCATCTCGATATCGTCAAAGGTGAATCGGCAGGTAATCGTGATTTTCATCTTGCAGACTGCACGAGTAAGATCGGGGCTCATGTCGACTTGGGAACCGATGATGCGATGCAATATGTACATGAACCTGGATCCTTTTTCGAAACCAGCTTTGGAGGCTTCGATGAACTCATCGATGTTGCCCTGTTTCCAGCTGGTCGCGATGTAGGCGTCGTCAAAGAACATGGAGCGATAGTTCTCCCATCTGAGTGCATGCATGAGTAAGTCGATACGTGTAACAAGAACGAGAGACTGGCTCACTCTGCAGCGTCGCGATAAACCCCCCACCCTTCACAAATTTCGCGAACCTTGAAACGTTCAAGAGCCTCCTTGTCTAGATCATGACCTTTGGCATTGTTCCGGATCGCATCTTTAGGGTATGTGTCGAGAGCTGGTTGTTCAGTGTGATAAGGATCATCGGGGTTCTTGCTCTTGTCTTCAGGCATGTTGAGTCACGAGTGATGTACAAATGGCGCAAGATTGTTGTCAGCTGAGCTTGGAGAAAGAGCAGTTATACCCTTTTATAATGCTAGCTTGAGGCGGACTTTCGGCAGTTGTTCTTGAATGGTCATTATGATGTACATATTGTGAGCTCTCAAAATGGAGTTTCTTATGCTCATCCACCAAATGTTCCGGCCTTCTTCCTATCGTGTTTGGAAGCTTAAACTCTGTCTACGGTATACTGTCGCGACCTTCCAGCTTTGTTGTCTTCGTGGAGCTCATGAACAATACTCTGTTGACAGCACTCGTTGCTGCGCCATGACGTCGACAATTCTGGTCACCCTGTCATTCTGCAGCTCCGCAGATTCGATCGCCTCTCTCACCTTCCAACAGCCTAGCCTTGAATAGAGTACAGTACATGAAATAGATTAAAAGGCTTGTATACATGGATGAAATACGTGAGAATCAGGTATGGCGACAGCCTGCCTTGTTTAGGTCGTCTTTTTGCTTCTTGTATGGAAGTCTTCTTTGATTACTTCCCAACACATTCTTCGTCGAGCAAAACGTGGACTCTGTGTCTTTTCCGTAACAACAAAGCGCTACTTGCGTTCTGCACAATAGTTCAAGCTCGAGCAAAGGAGACAGATATTGCAGCTGTGCGATTTCCGTTTTCCGAGCTGAGGCCTACAAGACAGGTTCGTCCGCTGAAGACTCTCGTTGATTCATTCTCGCGGAACAGTACTCTTTTTGAACACGTTGTGGCATGGCAGAATTATGTCTGGTATTGTGATGGTTCTGAGAGGTGTGTCAGCCTTTGACAAAGTCGACGACTGACTGGAAAGCCAATCGCAGTTCGTCCTAGATCCGCTACTCCGCCATATCAATCTAGTTACTCATAACGTGAGGAAATACAGCAATGCTCCGTACGCTCTCCTATCGCATTGGTATAACCCTCCTCAACATATTCTTCCCTCCTCTTGCGGTAGGGCTTCTCGACAACTTCAACACCGATTGCCTAGTCAACAGCATCCTCTTTGTCTGCGGTGTCCTGCCGTCTCATGTCCACGGATTCTATATCAGCTGTGTGTATTTCTCTCGCAGGCATAAAGTGCGAAGAGGTAGATACCCTGGTGGATCCAAGTCGTTCATCTATACGGACACAATCTTGAACGGCGGTGCAAGCAATGCGGAGGTGAGAAGGCTGGCCGAAGGAGATAGGGTGAAAAGAAGAACAAAGAGAGGACGGGCATAGATGTGCAAGGAAGATCAATCATACCGGAGGTTGAATAAGATAGGGATCAAGAGATATAAGAAGCAAAAGCAAATAGGTGATCTCGACACGTCACAGCAAGATGGCAACTGTTCATGATGGAGCAGTGTATGTTCACGGAATAATGTTCTTAGGAATGTGCTAATGCTACTGTTGGCAAGACTCGATATTCAAAGACCAGACTCAGTGTAGAAGACCTTCCTCCCAAGATAAAACCAAAAACGCCGGACCAATGCTGCGCTGGAAAGAGTCGAATGCGAGAATACGAAATTTGTGAGTGGGAAAAAGTGGCCGACTACTCCATCTCCTCGTCGGTGAGGTCCTGGTGGCGGGCAAGGACATTGCGCTTGAACTCGTCCATGTTGGTATCCCAGAGCTCGGCAGCCTGACCATTGAGGGGAGAGGCACTGAGAAGAGAATCAGTAACGGATATTTTCAGGACCGTGGTTTGACATTACTTGTTGGGCTCGCCGAGCAAGCTCTGCAGAGACAGAAGCACAGAGCCGACGTTCAAGACGGCGCTCCACTTGTCCTTGAGAATATCCAGGCAGATGCGACCCTTCATGTCGACATTGGGGTGGTAGATGGGAGTGGCGAAGCGGACCTCCGGAGGGACGTAAGGATAGCGGGCAGGGAAGTTGAAGCGCAACTTGAGAGTGAGCCCGGCGTAGGGAGTATCGGCGGGTCCCACGATGGTACCGTCCCAGACAGTGAGGTCGCCGTTATGCGGGAATGCACTGATACCAGGGGCGGGGGATGTCATCAGCGTCATGAGCTCGCCTTGCAGGCTGTGTTGCAATCAGTCAGTGGACTCGGGCTGAGCGAAAGGGCTCGAGGAAGGCGACGAACCGCTTGATGACATTGCCATTGTCCTTGGACTTGGAAGGACTTGCGGGTGCATTCGAAGCTGGGGCGACAGCAGCCATGGTGTGAATGTTGGTGTTGACGTGGGAGTGCTCGAAGATTGCGTGATATGAGAGAGACAGCGAGAGCGAAGTGTCCGAGGCGCTGGAGTGAGAATGCGAGAAGAGCTTGGTGAATTGAAATCTAGGTGGAAGAGTGAGACGGAAGGAAGGATGTATTGTGGATGCGTGTCGAGAAAAGTCAAGAGGGCCGTATAAACAGACAGGCCACCCGTGTTATCGCCTACAACAAGTACTTGATGCAATGCATAAAGGGATTGCTTCTTTTCTCGACATGTAAACACGCCGTTGCCGGGGTTCTTGTCGACAAGCCCGCCCCACACCCGCGTCAGCATCCGCGCCTGGCGAACGCGCCCATCGAAACTTCTCACGCGTCATCCAATTTAACCTTCCATGTTCAATGTGTACCTTATGCACAGGCTTGTAATGTTCATAGCTACCGAGTATATGAAGAGCTTCAGAGCAACGCTCGCAGCTATTTCTCCCTTCTTCCTTCAGTAATCGTGCTGCTCGTAATTAATTATGCTTTTCCCTGTAAGTGCAGTCAATCCACCTTGATAACCACCCCAGCAAATCCCCTCATTCGTTGAGATGCACTTGTTGTGTTTAGAGAACCTGTTGGCTGGTAAGCATACATGCAACTTCACCAAGCTATCAAACACTTACGTCTGCAATATTCTGGCGCACAATGATACTCTTCTGTCTCTCATTGCGACTCACGCGGTAGTAGTAGTCAGTGTAGTCGGCACAGTTCATGTATCTCAAGAACTCCTCGTCGTGCGTGATGACAATCAGCTGGAAGTTTGACTGCTGTCTTCTGATGCGAATAATCTCGGACAACGATTCTGCCAGCGAGCGGATGTTGTCACGATCAAGGTTGGTCGTGGGTTCATCCAGAGCAATGAGACCACAATTTACGCCGAAACATTCTGCCAAAGCCAGGCGGATGATGATAGACGCAAGCACCTTCTGACCTGCCGAGCAACGACCACGCATGTCCATCTCCGCGTCTTGCTTGCACATGACGACACGGTAGTTGTAGCTCTTGTTGCCCTTTTGGTTGTCATTGTCGGAGCGAATGAGAATCGAGTCCACGTCCGTGCCGCGATAAGTCTTCTTCCAAAGCTCTTCGATGATGCGGTTAATCTCCTCCATTTTCAGGGCATGATACCTCATGATGGCCTTGTCGAGTGCACCACCGTAACGGCCCAGGTCTTCGACGGCAGCCTTTGTCGTCTCGACCTTGACGTGAGCTTCCTTGTACTTGTAAGCGGCGTCCTTGTAATCTTGCTCCCAGTCTTGGAGAAGTTGTTGGAGCTGGTCGTCTTTGCTCTTTAGCTGGCCAGTAATCGAGGCTTGCTCGGCAGTGAGTTTGTTGCGTGTCATCTCCCAGCGATTTCCTTCGCGTTCGTGAGCAGCCTTCTCCTCCTCAGCGTTGTGGGCCTCGAGCTCTTTGATTTCGGCAGCGATCGCGTCGACAGCAGCCCGATCACGGCGGTATTCTTGGTTGTCTGCGATTTGGCGCTTCGTCTCTTCAACGTTCTGGAGATTGGTCTCGAACTCCTTGACCTGCTTAGTGATGGTTTGCATTTCCTTCTCCAGGCGTTCGATCTCTCGCTTCATGTCCTCGATGGCGCTCTTGGCTTGCGACAGCTGAGCCGGACCATTTCTCTGGATATAACCGCTGATTTCTCGCTCGACCATCTGCAGCTTGTTCACACTGTCATTCAAGGCGGCTGTCTCATCACGAAGCTGTCTGTCTTTCTCTGCACCGCGGCGAGAGATGTCGTCGTATTTAGATTGAGCTTGTGATGTTTCAGGAATAAGTTCAGAAAGCTCCTGCTCGAAGGTGCGTTGGGAGGCCATAAGTTCGTTGTTCTGTGCCTTCAACTCGTTGATCTGCTTCTCAAGAGACGCCTTCTCCTTCAAATGGTAGACGGCGGTGCTGAGCTTGGATTTGACGTCACGAAGTTCGAGCTCAAGTGCGTTAATGGTTCCACGAGCCCCATCGCGCTCTCCAATAATCTTGGTCAATGCGATCTTGGATCCACGAGATTGTTCGTTGATTGTTTTAAGATCATCTTGGATTGTCTCAATGCCTCGCGAAAGACCCTGGCTCTTTTGTTTGGCAGCCAACTCTTCAATCTGCTTCTCAAAGTTGACGACTTCTTGGGCATACTTGACGATATTCTGAACAGTCTTTGTGAGACTTTCAACTTCTTGCTTGGCTGATTTGCGCTCGCTGACAATACGGTCCTCTTCTTCAACTTCGCTGGTCAGAGACAGCACGCGAGCCTTCAAGCGTTCCTCCTCCTGCTCGAGCTTTGGGATATCCTTACTTTTGAGGCGATCCCAGTTGTCGTAAGTAGAACTGATTGCTCTGACCTCTTGTAGATAGTTCTCAGTCTCTTGGAGCTCTTCGACTGCGCGACCAGCTTCAGCTTTACCAATTTCCATGCCGAGGAAGTTGATCAGCTTCTCAAGGCCCTGGCGGTCTTTCTCGTAACCACGGCGGCACATGAGACAGCATTTGTTCTCTCTAGCGGCTCTCACTGCGCTTTCGTAGTACTTCTTGAGATGTCCGGCGTATTCGCTTGAACTCTTGCGGTCATCACGCTCAGTCTCGGTCTCCTCCAAGACCTTTTGATACTCTGAGGGATCGGTTTCGATGACGTTGCGAATCGTCTTTTGGCTGGCGTCAAGCTCTCGACGTCTCGCAATGAGATCAGATCTCGTTTGCTTGAGGCGATACTCGAGTTGCTCAAGTTCACGAGCCTGGCCATCTCGCTGACGCTCGGCTTCAGCCACGGATTTGCTGCTGCTGGTGAGAGCGCCTTGGAAGTCGCTGTCAAGCGATGTGGGTTGCCAATCGCCACCAACGATGGTGTCAATTTTAGCTCCATGGGTTTTTGTCATGGTGTCGAGGCTGCGCTGGCGGTCTTTGACCTCCTTTCGTAAGAAGTCGAGGCGTGCCGAGTCTCCAGCCTGCTTGGTGGCCTGGACAAGTTCCATGTCTAGTTTCTCCTTTTGGTCGTCCAGTCGGCGTAGAGTGGCGTCGACCTCATCAACCTGCTTGTCCCAGTTCTTGATCTCGTAGTCAGACTTGGCAGTCTGCAGCTTGCTTTCGGTGTCATCGACGGAAGACTCAAGCATAGTCTTGGCTCCCTCGTCGACTTCGATGTTATTGAGATCAGTCTGGAAACCACCAACACGGCGCTCATTCGCGGCATGGGTGGCTTTGGCACTTTCTTTCTTCTGGTTCAGAGTAGATCTCTGCTCGCTGATACGGTTGAGGACACCCTGAGCGCGTTGCAATTCCTCGTGAGTCTCGCGTCTGGCACGTTCGAACGTGGCGTTTTGCTCCTTGGCCATTCGACTGATTCGCTCAATGAACTCTCGAGCCTTGTCCTCGTCAACCTCGAGATCATATCCACGAATGTTGTGTCTGCGCGCAGTCTGCTTGACCAGCTGCTCTCTGTTTCCAAGCTGACGCTCGTAGTTCTGTTGATCTGATTCAAATGAACCGACCTGGCGCTCTTTCATGCTAAGTTTCTCGCGATTACCAGTAAGTTCTCGGTTGAGTTGTGAGTATCGGCGTTTCTCGTCATTAGCCTGATCATGAAGCTGTTGAACACGCTCTTCATACTGCTGTAGCAGAGCTTGGAGTTCTTCATCCGAGTCCGCCATTTCCCGGAGGTTGCGTCGGAGCTTCTGAACACTTTCCTGTTTGGCACGTTGCTCGATCCGTTTGCCTGAAAGTTGACCAACGATACCGCTGAGAAACTTGATTTTCTCCCAGGCAGTGTTGTAATTCTGCTTGGCCTCGGTAATCTTAGCAGTCATGTCCTCACCCTTGTGGCGCAGAGTTTCGATCTCCTCGTAAAGCTCATGAGACCGTTTTTCGGCCTTTTCGCCCTTGTCTTTGTCTTCCTTCGCATGCTGCTCGATGATCTTGTACTTTCCGAGCTCTTCTGTCTGCTTCTTCTTCATGATTTTGATGTTGTCGATGGCCTTCGTGTACTTCATCGCCTCAAAAATTGCATCAAAGCGGTCTTTGAGCTTACTAGGCTCGCTGAGTGGCCACAAGCTTTCGTCCTGGTGGCAGAAGATGACGGAATCCAGGACGGCTTTAGAAACACCAAGATATTGAGGCATGAGCTGATCCAGCTCGGCGACACGTGAAGAGATGGACGTGCGCTCTCCCTCTTTGATCATGAGAAGTTGGCCTTCGAGTGACTTTACAGAGCGTGTTGTTTTCTTGACTGTAAGTTGTAGGCTGCGAGTTGACACCATCTTTGCTCCAGTGGTGGCTAGAAATGACATCTTGACTTGGGCGAGAACCTCTTTCTCGCCGCAAAGCTATGTACGTTGGTCAGAGTGGTTCGATAGTATCCAGTTGACACAAAACATACCTTTGGATCATGGATGAAGGCACCACCCTTGCTGTTGGGCGGCTGGTCTCCTGTTGTGGCATATTTGAGACATTCAATGATAGTCTTTGGATGTTGTCAGTAAATTCAACACGGGCTATGCATCAACAAATTCTTACAGTCTTTCCAGAGCCGTTGTGTCCTACAATCAAGGTGAGAGGTGCGTAGAATTGAATGGTTTCGCTGCGCCCATTGTCGAAGGATCGGACTCTATACCATAGTCAGTGACTGTCTGGTTGCAAGCGGATGTCATTGGCTATGCATACCCCAAAATGGAGAGTTTGTCAATCTTAGCTGAAGGAACAATGTCAATGAGTGGGTCCGATCTGGAAGGACACGGCGATTTACATACACCTGTTGGAGGAATTAGCTTCGGGATTGTTGACCAATGCGGATCGTAATTGAACTTACATAGTGGATCAAGCGCGGAGTCTTCTCCGGCTGGAAGAAACGGGTGGTCAGGAAACCAGAAGAGAGCAAAAGGCGAATACTTATGTCGGGTTGAGGGTGTTGTATCGAAGTCGGCACCAACTCCAATGTTCCAGTAGGCAGAGACGGAATCGTCTAGATAAACGCGATTTCACGTGCGCGTTTGCTCGAACATGAAAGCCCGTTTGGGAAGTAGGAGGGCAAAGGCGAAGTGACAGCGGACAAGCGCGGCTGCCTCCGTCAACTTTTCTGGCCCTCGCAGCTCGCAGCCCTAAGCAGACCAACTCGACGACGCGCACAATTAATTACTCCCAAAATGCATGTATATTGTGACTTGTGGGCAAAGACTTGAGGCGATCATATCAAGAATCTGCTATATAGATTCTACGGTATTCCATGTGCCCTGAGAAGATGTAAGAAGGAATCTCTCTCGTGAGCTACTCCGTAAACATGATCCGAAATCGAAGTTCATGATCAGCGATGTGCTCCCAGGCCAACGTTTTGGCCAGCACGGTCGCGCTGCGCGACACTCGGTCAGAGGGGTGCGGATCGAGCAACTCTTCCTGCATCGTAATTTTGTCTGGTGGGACTCCCCGGACAAGGCTGCGTTTCTGTACTGAGATTCTTGACCGGGCCTAGGCAGGCGGAGAGCCACAGGCAACTGATGTCCTACCTGTCGTCGGTCGATGGCTCGCTACCCCAAAATGTAAGTCCAAGTGCCACTGCCAACGACGCATGAGCCAAATACACTTCATGGCATCACGGACTAATCGTTGGCTCTGTGCATCAGATGGCCGGGGGCGTGTCCGCGTCCGATATGTTGGACCCAAGCGCCAATCTGATGTCTGACTTGCAGGACCAGATTAATATGCTGCCCATGGACCTCGATCTCAACGACCCGAACCTCGATGTCTCCCTGAGTAACGTGCCCTTTGCCGACCCCTCGGCCTTTGGCAACAACCCAAACTCCATGTCACTCGCTCCCCCGAACCATCAACAACATGATGATGGCCAGCCCCATGCTAATAACATGTCGGCTATCGGCGCTGGCCCGCTGCCCACTGGCTTCGGCATGGGTCCTCCCTCCAATGGCGGCAACACCCTGACCGAGTTCACCAAGCGCAGAAACTGGTCTCAGCGTGTCATCGAAGAGCTCAGGGACTTTCTACACATCCTCACACCCGACGGTCGCATACTCTATGTCTCGCCTTCTGCCAAAACCCTCACGGGCTACGAGCCGCGCTATCTCGTCGGCAAGTTCATCGGCGAGTTTGTGCACCCTGAAGACAGCGGTATTTTCATGCGCGAATTCAACGAATCCATAGCATCGGGCAACCCGCTTCGCTTCTTCTATCGCTTCAAGAGAGAGGACGGCACATACATCATCTTCGAATGCGACGGTCATCCACACATCTCGTCCGACCAAGGCGCATATGGCCACATGAGTGGTTCGGGTCAAGGCGCTATGAGCGCTTCTGGTCTCTGTCGTGGCTTCTTCATGATGGCGCGACCCTACCCAACCAAGAATGCCGCCCTACTCGACTCCTTCCTGGAACACAAGATTGAGAACGAGCGTTTGAAGAAGAGGATAGAAGAGTTGAAAAGAGAGGAGGCTGAGGAGAACCAGGTTCAGGAAAGACAATGGCAGGATCAATCCAGGCGTGACCCATCCGAGGCCGGTCGTGTTGATGGCTCGAGCGAACACGGCAAGACGCCAAATTACCAGGGAATGCCGCCACCTGCAAAACCCCCAATTTCAAACACTGCTCTTACTCGACAAAACCTGGACAGCGCATTATCGGCCCAACAACCTGACAGCATAGCAGACAAGATGTCTCGATATGAAGGATCAAATCATCTCGAGACCATCGAAATGCTCACTGGACTACGCTACCGCGATGGTGAGCGAAGCCACGGTATTTCCACAGGTGACACATCGCCTGCGCTTATAAGAGGCGACGCTGGCATCGCAATCTTGCTCGACAGAGATCGCGACGGCAACAAGGAGAAGAAGAAGAAGCTCAAGGTCGCCGAGGAGTACGTCTGTGCAGATTGTGGAACTCTCGATAGCCCAGAGTGGCGCAAAGGTCCCAAGGGCCCGAAAACATTGTGCAACGCATGTGGCCTACGATGGGCCAAGAAGGAGAAGAAGAAGGCAGTTGGTGACAGCGGCGCGAACTCGAACGCTGGTATGACACCTGGAGGTGTGCCATCATTGTTGCACAAAGACAGCAGTGGAAGCAACTAAGCAAACTTATTGATCATGATCTGTCTCATTGGAAACCAGATCTTCTTCATGACATGGGAAATGGGCGTTGGCATGCATTTCAGTTCGAACTCAGAGCTTACGACCAGCCTTTATTATTCTTCAGTGTAAAGATTTCTCAGCTAGATACCAGAGGGCATTACGGAGTTTTGTAATATATCATGGCATGTTCTTGGTATGCATTCTGTGTCTGACCCGACCATCTCAAAATCCTCCAGCGGACGTCCCTCTCTTGATGTCGAAACATCAAAAAGGGTCATGTCCCTTATCGTGGCCGAAAAGTATACGACCAGAGCGAGAAGTTTCAAAGGCAGCATGACAGCCTCACATGATTTGTGTAGTAACAGTCATGCAGGTCAAGCATCACGCGGTTTCATCCGAAGACCACTTCGATCACTAACGCTTATGACCGTCTCTACTAAGCACTGTATTCGCCCAAAACCAAGACGCAGTCAGCCAATGAATCCGGATTCCAGCATACGATGCCCCGAACATTGATTGACCATTTGTTATTTGTGCTTGTTGTTACCTGTTGAGGGATCAAAGTAGACCAGCTCCACACTTTTCCGCGATCACTTTGTTTACTTGTAGCGACGACCGGTGCGCGTGCACGGAGTTGGGATATTGGAGGGGGGTAGATTGCAAGATGAGAAACAACTCGCAAGCTGGAGATTTGATGTGTTTTAAATTTTTTGTGATTCAATGCTTGCTAGTATGTACAGAAGAAATGTTCAGTGCATCAATGATTTTACGGGAAGGGAGTCCCGATGAGACACGCGACTGGCTTCAAAGCCACACAAGAGCTTGCAATAATCACCCAGTTTACTCGAGTACTTATTTTATTAGAGACAGAGTTGTTGTGCGAGGATTGTTCTAGAGCACTGTCCAGCTTGGCTGTCTAGGTATCCGGGCAGCGTCCAGAACCAATAACCAAATGATGCTCATCATATTCTTTAAACACCAGCCATGTGCTCTACACCGCTGACAATCGCAACGGGGTCAGCGGTCATCCGTGGTTGTCGTTGAGACTTTATCTATACGTTTGAATTTCAGGTCCAGCAGATGCGCCACCAGACGCGTCCCGAGCAGCCGTATTCCATTTTGGGGTGTTGATACCGGCCGTCACAGGGCACCGAGAATAATACCTAATCAGTGATAGACAGCTCGGATTTTCTTTAGAAACATGCTCGAGTTACCTGTGCGAATCCGGGCTTGAGTGCAGGTCGTCGTCAAGAGCATTTCGCTGCTCAGAGCCATCAAGGTCTCTCAGGTTCCACGCATAATTGGGAGGCACGAGTATGTATATGGCTGCAAAGCCCTGACCTGATCGAGGCTAGTGGTGCGCTATATCATGCCCCCCATTTTTGGCACAAATGCATGAGCCATCGACTTGGCTCCCTGCGCGCATCGTTCGCCTTGCACGACGCAAGATGCAGCCAGCCGAGCCAGAATCCTTTGTCCTGGAAAGGGCATTGACGCTGCTTGCCAGAAGTGCCCGAGACAGCGTGTCTCTTCGAGTCTTGCCAAAGTAGAAGGTCGGAAGCAGCAGAGACGAGTCTGAGAGACAGGCAGGGTATGGGTAACTGTAGCCACAAACAACAAGGTTTTGCGGACGGGCAAAGTGGTGGTCGCCAGTCGGAGCTGTAAAGTGCACTCTTGAGTCTTGTACTCGCGGGCCGGAACTAGTGGCCCTCCTTGGCGAATGTGGCTCGCTCGCTCCTCTTTGTGACTTTGTCACCCCACGGCTTCCGTTGCGCCCTTTGTCTCTCTCCGTCTTGTTGCTCGCTCGTACCTTGTCCCCTTCCTCTTGCTCTGCCTGATATACTTTCCTGTATTATCAGACGTGTAAGATGCAGGCTGTGTCCTGGCATTAGGTGAGTTTTACCCAGCTTTGTTTGTCCAACAAGATGCATGCTCGTTGCTCGTTGCTCGCTGTCTGGCGAGGGACGTCATATCATATGGCTGGGGGAGGCCTGACTGGTTGCATCTGCCAACAATCCGCTGACAACGCTCCTGTATAGTAGATGCGCTGTGTGTTCGTAGCACATGTGATGCAGCAAACACCTCTACCATTATTTATCCCCCTCGATATCGTTGCTAAGACGTGGACATTTTCGAAAGTCCCCCTCCGCTGTTGATCACCACCATGGCTTCATCCCAGATCTCCGGATCGACACTCAGGCTTCACGGTGCCCCGAACCAGTCGGAACACGAACAAACCAATCCGTCCCTCTCGAGGACGGCTATTCTGGTTAGATTGAATGATCAAGTCATACGTGACTTGCAACAATGTGCCCAAGGGGGCAAGGCGGTGCAATTGCTGGGCGGAAAGACACCGGTATGCCCTTGAACCTGTTCAAGAGCCCCCGATGAATCCCTTTCTGACGCTTGCAGAAAATTCGTTATGGCGCAAAGTTGTTGGAGCTGAATGTTCGCCCAGAGACATTCCGTCATGAAATTTACTCGACCGACGGCTCCAAGGACCAACTCGGCTTCGCGGCCTTTGTATCGCACCATGCAGAGCTCAAGATGCCTGCCGAGAAGAAGGCACAAGAAGACGGGCTCGGCGCTGAGGCTGCCTTGGAAGCTCTGAAACAGTCACTGGCATCCATGGCCAAGGAGAAAGAGGAAAGGAAGTGAGTGTGAATGCCTTCTACATTCACTAACAATTGTTGACTTGTGACAATAGGACGACAATAAGTGGCCTTGTCGACGCTGGTGCCAAAAACTCGAGATATCTTCAACCCTCTTCCGCACGACCAATCTCTCTCTCGCATCGTTCTGCTTCATCGTCATCCACCCCCCGACCCTTGGCTCCCACATCTGCTCCTTCTGACCCCAACACTCAAGCCAGAGAAAAGGGTATGCGATTCGCTCTCGTCCACTTGCTTGCCGTCAGACCCTTGTCCGAACAGGCCATTCACCAAAAGACCCATATTCCCAACTCGCAACTGTCCTCCCTCCTTCCCAAGATTGCTGAAAAGCAGGGGCTCGCCTGGCAATTGTCCAACAAAGCGTACAAAGAGCTCGACCCTTGGTCTTTCAAATACACCACCGATCAACGAAACTTGGCAATCGATCACGCCATCAGAGCCTTCGACCGAGCCAGGATACCCACCAACGACAAAGCCTGGCAGACCCTATTGCCCAAAGAGGAACGCAACAAAGGCAAGATCCTCTCGCGCCTTCACCTGACTACCGAAAGGATGGACCAAGCTGGCACACCTGGTCTTGCGCCAACACCTGTTCACGCCAGTGCTGCCGGTACGCCGAAGACTGGAAGCACCGGAACACCCCGGGGTACCAATGGTACAACTGGAAGATCTTCTGGTGGTTTTTCCATCGAAAAGCGGTTGAAGGAGGTCCAGAAGAAAGGCGCTTTGGAAAAGAAAAAGCAAGAAAAAGAAGCTAAAGAAGCTGCTGCTGCTGCAAGTGATCGTGAGAGCAAACCAAGAAACGTCACTGTTAAGAGATCGATACCATCCAAGAAGGTTGCCCAGAAGATCAAGTCCGAGGAAGTCGTACACAGCTCAGACGACGAGGAAGAAGGCGAAGTCAAAGACGAACCCAAGCGCAAGAAGGACGACCTGCCTAGGAAGGAGCCACCAAAGCCCATCGCAAGGCCACGGCCTGCAGCAGCAGAGAGACGTGAGTCTTCTGCCAGTGAGGCTGCTGGCATGGTCAGGGATATCAAAGCAAAGTCGAAGCTATCGACCTCCGACAAGCTCGCCACAGGTGCTTCTGTGAGGAAAGACAGCGCAATTTCCAAGGTCAAAACAGATGCACAGCTTCCGGCCAAACCCGCTTCTCTTCCAAAGAAACCTGAAAGTGCAATGGCAGCAAAGACAGCCACAAAAGCAAGAGACACTCCAGTCCAGAAACCCGTCAAGGCTGCCCCAACCACCCAGAGACCAAACATCAGTCCACGAAGACTCACAGACACTAAGCCTAAAGTACCTTCTCCATTGGGCACGAGTCCTCCGCGAAACGCCTCTGATCACGTTGAAAAGCTTACCAAGCAACCACCTAAATCAGCCGCTGCAAATGTCACCAAGCCTGTCAGACCTACGGCCGCCCATAAATCGTCAGAGCCACTGAATTTCTTCGGCGGTGTCAAGCCCGGCTCGCAGTCCAAGATCATCACTAAGAAGCGCCCTCTTGAGTCTGATACTGATTCTGCCGAGCCTGCCAGGAAGGTAGTCAAATCAACCACCTCGACTCCAGCCAAAGCCCCATCCAGTGCGCCGGTAAAGACTCCTATGGTGAATGGCTCCGCTAAAGCATCAGTGGCCAAGGTCCCGCCTACACCTTTGGTGGCTAACACAGACAAATCTTTGAAGCGCAAAGCTAACGATATCTCCTCTGGGATTCATGATCACGCCGCTCCTCCTTCATCAAAGCACCGCAAGACAGATTCAGGAAGCACACACTCACACGCGGCGACAAACTCTTCGGTCGTCTCTCTTACCACTGCTCCCACCGTCTCGCCTCGCTCTTCTCCTGCAGCCTCGGAGTTATCTGACGACAATCTCGCCGGTGTTCTGAACGATGACTACGAAGGCGGTCCGCTCACTTGGGAGCAAACTCGTGCTGCTGCTGAGACGTTCAGAAGCAAGCTATACCCGGAGTACCTCGAGCTTTACCGTCGTATCGAGCGGACCCCTAGTGACAAGGTCGCCAAAGAAGACACTGTACGTCTTTGGCAGCTGCACAACCGCCTCGAGGCTATCAAGCATCGTATCGAAGTTGCTTGTCGCAGTGGTGACAAAATCGAAATCTGAGAACACAAACGTTCATCTTTACATTTGCATTTATTTGGAAGCCGGAGTTTTGGGCTACCACGATCACTGGATGGAAAACATGGTGGATTGGAATGGGGGCGCAATGCATGTATTTGGTTTCTGATACAAATGGCTTCTGCAATCACAGTCTCACGACAACACAGCATGGAGTTTTTCCTGTTCTTCGGGGGTGGATATCATCGTTGCATAAACACAGATCAATAAAGACATTACTTCATCTAAACGCTCTGCTCACGTTGCCGCTGACTCTGAAAAATTGCTTGTCCAGAGTTCGGCACATTCAGGTGTCAGCGCGGGCTTGAGTGAATGCTACGTCTCTGTCAACAGATAGCTGTGAATGAGTATGACGCCATTTACGAGGCGATTCAAAACCATTATTGCAGTCAATCGCTGCACGAAACACCAACTTCTGAGTACTGCAACCATGGCAGGACCAAATCACATTTTTGACGGCCTATACAAAGTATCAGGGTCACCCTGGAGACAGGGCAAACTTTGGCTAAGCCACATGCGCAGCACGCGCAAGACATCCGTGCACGCCGATGCGAACGACGAGCAATAAGTCTTGGCCCATTCTGTCGGGTGACAACGAGCAAAGGATCATTGCCGAAGAAGTATCCTCTTTGCCTGGTTACCTATCTTCCTACGCCTCTTTGCAAAACTTGTCCTGAGCTGTGCGCGCATAATATCGCGGCTGCAAAGTCGATCTTCAGCCACCGTGCCGCTAGACCACTGCACGAAACACAACATGCTGGCCAGCATCGTTTTGGATCAGAACTTCCCATCCTATACAAATCTAGACTACATCTCCGGAAAAGTTTTCGTGCGGACACAGACAGCAACCACAGTGTCCAGCATCGTTGTCAAACTCGAAGGAGAATCGAGGACGAGACTATTGCCACCACCAAATCCGAGTAATGATAGACAGAAGCCTCAGCTGGAGTTTCACAAGGTTGGTTAATCATTTCCTCCGTTGGATTGCTCTGCTTTCTTGAGCAGCGTCTCCATGGGATCCAGCGAATGGGGACCTCGATAATAGGTCGAAGTTGTATACTGACGGGAACCTAGATTCTCTATAAAACTGTAGCCGTGTTCCCACCTCCAGAAGTTGCAGGACAACAGCAAGGTGCCTCAGGATCGTTGTCTGGAAAGACAGCATATACCCTGCCAGCGGGACAACACGAGTACCCGTTTCAGTTCAAGGTATTAATGCTACACGGCCCGACCTAGAAGTCCTTTTGTTAACAAATAGCTAGTTTCCCTTCAACAATGCATGCGATCCATCATCCAACTCCAACCCAACGATAAGCTTGTTTGGGGGCCTGAACGTGGAGATGTACAAGACACCGCATAGCCACGTCAAGAAGACACTGCCGCCAACGCTGGTAGGATTCCCCGGAGAGGCTGAGATTCGTTACTACGTCAAGGCAACTGTAAACCGACCCAGTCTTTTCAAGGAGAATGCTCGCGCCTATGTACCTTTCAACTTCTGCCCCATCGAGCCTCCACGCCCACCACCATCAGACGCTTTGGGATATGCACGCCGCCGACATCAATTCAACGTGAACCTTCCAACCACACCGACAGCAGCTCCCAGCAAGTCCAAGATGGCTTCATTCTTCGGTGGCTCCAAAAAGACCACTGAAAGTGCCTCTGGAGCCACGACTCCCACGGCCCCATTCATAGCTGTCGACATACGCATTCCAGAGCCCGCCATCTTGACTTGTGCTAGACCGGTCCCCGTTCGACTTATAGTCACAAGTCTCAACGGCACAACTACTGCATTGACGCTCTCCTCGCTGCAGCTCGAGGTCGTGGCAATCACGAAAGTACGTGCACAAGATGTTGGCAGGGTTGAACGCAGCAGTACAGTATTGTTCTCTCGAAGTGGTATGGCAGTACCCCTACACTTTGGTGATAGTGCCACCAGAGGTGCATCTGCACCTAACACTAAGGAAACCGAGCTGGAGGCTGAAATTGACGCTCGACTCTGGAACGAGACACCTTTACCGAATGTCGTACCGCCCAGTTTCGAAACCTGCAACATTGCTCGCACGTACGAGATTTTTGCTCGTATTGGCATCCACTATGATGGTCCTGGATCCATGGTGAGCTCATATCGTCCACTCTATGCTCACTATCGTTCCAAGAAGCTGACAAGCCACAGCCACAAACCACAACCATAGATCTGCGCCTACCCGTCCAGATCTTCTCAGGCATTACACCACCGCCCGAACTCCTAGATGCCATGGCACGAGCTCAGGCTCACAATACAGGCGACATCTCTTCTGCTCCACCGATGCCTCCTCGTCCCAGCTATCCAACAGACATCAAGACCCCTTCAGGAGCACCACCCCTGCCTGCTCGCAAACCAGTTGCCTCTGCAGCAACAGCGGAGACTGTACCCCAGCCACTCCAGCAGGTAGACCACTCGGGCGAGGAGCCACCATATGGAGATGCGCCACCCAGCTATGAAGATGCCATGGCCACGGACGTGCAGCCCATGGAAGGTGTTCGAAGAGCGGATTATGCGCCACCTACCGTGGCCGAGGATCCTTTGTTAAATTCTGGCAGAGGCGAGAAGAGCGGATGGCATTGAGAAGGCATCGTCAATAACGGGAGGACAGGAATAAATCTTAGCGGATACCCAAGGGGTTTACAAACACACTAATAATTAATCTCATCACCATCTCCTTACCTCAATAGAATGCGGTTGAGCCAATCAAAAAGCATCTGCCTCTTCTTTAGGCCGGCGACAGCAGAGTAGGTCATAGGAGTATCAGTAAGAACGTAACCAAGCATCACAATCAAGTTGAAATCAGTTCTAGACAAAGCAATCGACTTCTATGGGTGCATTATTTTCGATACTGAGCTAAAAAGACCCAATACTAACGTTGCTGGGGTGTTTACCCGACGACTGGGAGTGAATGCAGTTTTTTCTTTCGGCGTCCAAGCGAGCCTTGATACCACGAATTG
>ERZ794946.399-NODE-399-length-17915-cov-4.186898_pt1 | contig 17915 bp, 17 predicted proteins | sample MGYA00433072_ERZ794946 | MGnify/ENA primary metagenome ERZ794946 (study PRJEB30137, sample SAMN04331413) | food metagenome | isolation source: Y3 must sample point D1 replicate A | place: Australia: South Australia | collected 2014 ...
GTGCTGTTGTCAAGAAGGAAGTCACCAAGAGAGTCAAGAAGGTCAAAAACGAGGACGAGGTCAAGACGGAAGTTGGTGCGGTGGTCAAGGAAGAGAAGGCTGATGAAGATGCACCTTCTCTTGACGTTCCACTTGTTGGTGCAGGTACCGTGCCCGATATTGAAGGTGTCGGTGCAGGTATCAAGCAGGAGGAGCAGTGAGCTCTCCCTCGTCTTCTTGTCACTACATGTATGATACTACGATGTCAATGTCTATATGCACCCTCAACGTACGATATTTCTTCATAATTGAATACTACAATCGAGCCTGAGTAATGCGAATTTGTGAACCCACGAATCTCGAGCCCGATCATCCACCGACTCCGGTATTCATGACCACTTGAACAGCACCTGACAGCAAGATCAAAAGAGCACGCACGTACACCTCCATTGCATACTACAGAGACCTACGGATGAGCAAAAATAAATGATCCTGGCAATGGGCGGAATCGAACCGCCGTCGGGTCGGCGTTGCTGGAATTTAACCTCCACAACGACACATGCTACCACTACACCACATCACCTTAGCTTGTAAGGGTTGAATCCGGTTGGCCAGATTCAGGATCTTGGTGGCAAGCGGACTCGCAGCGTCTATAATTCACAATATTCTAGGAGCTTGCTGCGGAAACCGGACCATCGTGATCTCTGTGGCCCTCCTGGTCGGGTAGGAGTTTTTGACACTTTTTTGTGAGTGTGGCTGATACTTCCATGTCTATCTGATGCATAATAACCTCAATTCTGACTCGAGTTGAGTTGCTCACTCAAGTAAGAGAGTACCATGGTGTTTTCTGCTCAGAATCTAGTGCAGAAAGACCATCCATCGATATTGTTCAATTAAGCCTCTGCTATAGTATATACAGATGTCGCTCATACGTCGTCCAGAAAACATGCTCAGACACTCTTCGTCAATAAGTTTGTAGCTACGCCGAGTGTGTTTTGCATGTTATGTGATCGTATAACTGCACATACCAGGGTGATACCCTCGGCCAAAATTCACTGAATTGTCTAACTGTTAATTCCCGATCGTGATCACTTATCTTCGAGCTGCGAGTCGAGCATGTCGATGATTTTGAATGTGAGAGATGTTCTTGAGATGTGTGACATGTTTAATACGGAATTGTTGCAAAAGGTGCGTGAGAAACGCTTGGAGCAGGGTGACGTTGAGTGGTCATCGAGGCGGATATTGTAACAGAATCTGATGCCTGACAGGATGAATTCGGTGTGAGTCCAGCATTGTTGTTGACAACTCGATAGTTTATGATAGTAATCATGCTCTGAAAGAAATCATGCTTCTAGGCGATACGTAGTGTACATACAAGTAGATAAGCAAGCATAGCGGTGATCTTTTCAGGCGACCCTTTTGCTGGAAACACATCTCTGCGAGTGGCTAGTCAATGGGCCAGGGCTTGTCGGGCTTTCCGATGAATGGAAGTTGAAAGTGTACTAAGGAATAGGACAGATAATGGATGCAGGAAAAAGATGTGAAACGCGCAAGTCTTTGTTACCTACTTGTCCACCGGATTTGGGGGTTGTCGGTTGTCGTTGTTGGAGATATTCGCGTAGCGAAGAACGCAGTCGGAGTCACTTCAAGTTTACAAGCACCAACACATGTGACGAGAGTTGCTGAAATCGAGTGTATTGTTATGGCCCGGTTGACAGGCCTTTGATCTAGCTGCATAGCAAAGGGAAGAGCTCAAATTAAAAGTTCTTGGCCGATGGGTTTTTTCATGTATTGTCGTGACTTCGTGATCGTATTGCATTCCGACATTCAGACAGCAGTATGCTGCGTGTGTCCGTACTGTGCTCAGATAGGAGCATAAGGACTTCTGTAGACATCCAGAGGCTCGGTAGTCATAGCCATGACATGAGGATCTGGGTCTGCGTACAGGTTGTGATATACAGCAGCGTTATGGTAAGCCGAGGCAAGGGAAGGATCGAGCGCATGCATATGGTGTGAGTGTAGCTGATGATGCGTATGCGGATGTTGGGAGGTGGATATTGTCAAGTCTTGCCAAGGGTCGAGGAGGTGGGCATCGGCAGGGAGCTCAGTGAGGTGGTCAATCGAGACATGTTCAGGCATGTGAAGAGGCAGAAGAGGTTGCTGCGGTAGAGAGTGATCGGGCTCTTTCTGGGCAATGACCTTGTTGGCAGCGCGACGACGAGGAGCGGCATTTGCGGTCGTGGTCGAGGTCGTGGTGCGTGTACGAACAGGTCTCTGACCACTGGCGATACCGGCGCGAGCGATGGCGCGTGAGATGGTCGACATGGATACCGTCAGTTGCAACTCCTTCTGCAGATGGCGGCGCATCTCATCCAACTCCATGTCCGGTTTGGCAGCAAGCAGCCCTTGCAAGAACTTGTCGACTCCTTCGCTCATGGCACGCGGCCTGCCCAGTGTCTTTGTCTGCACGCGACCCACGGTACCATGCTTCTTGAACTTTGCGATCTTGAGATAGACGTTTGTACGCGACACGTTGGGTACAGCAGCGCGAATCGCCATGGCCGACTTGCCCTCGCTCACCATACGCTCTATCGTCGCATTGTCCTCATCTGTGACCATCGTCTACATGGTCAAAGTCAGTAAGTGTCTACGCTGTGTGCAGAATGCATCCTGCCATGTAAGAGGAGTACAGGATGCGCTTACCGACGTCGTTTGCTTGTGCTGATAAGTATGGGATTTTCCCGTCCTTTTTGACAATCACCAGTGCCTTGAGCGTCTCGGCATTGCGATGATGCCGGGGCGACAAGCTTGCCCGACTCTCCACCATAGCTGTGCTTAAACATCGCAAACCATTCAACCAGCTGTGCAATTCCTTTGCTGCGTGATACAACATCACATTGCATTCATGCTGTAACATGTATACGTGTCTGTCCGATGAGGCACGGGTGTGTCTCTTCCCCCGGTCGCGAATCTCGCTTCTTACTCACTGCGTTACAGTTTTAACCACCCAGATGCTCCATCTCTTTTCAGACTTTCTCACATTTGACACAGCTGTGGACCGCTGTGTCTATTGCAAGTGAGCATGGCCTCGACAGCAAGGCCTTACGCTGTCTCTTCGCGCCATGTACTCCTTCAATAAGAATGCACAGCCGGTACACTCGTCAACCGTTTCAGGGACGTCGCTTTCCTTTACGGTACTTGCGGGATCACGGCTGATTGCCTGATTACGGTTTCGCAATCAGTGCAGGGTGCCCTCCTTGCCCCCTCAGACGTCATATGCTTTGTCGAGGAGGATAACAAGACTCTGCCAAGGTAGTATGGCTTGCTGCTCGGTCGTTGCATGCGAGCTCGGTACATGTCCAAGACCCAAGACATGCTCTTGTCTCGAGGGTCGAAGCCCGAGCTGGATTTCCTCGGATGTCTTAGCAATTGCAATACCAGAGACAGGGTGACGAGAACATCTCTCCTGAGCCACGTCAGAGGTATCGACGTGACAAAATCAAGGTTCTAGCTGACATTTCCATGCTAGCGAATGCAGAGTTTCACAAACGTTTTGCCAATACATGCGTCTGCTTCAAACCCGCGCAATGGTCTGAATCATGAAGCCGGGCTACCGAAACAAGACAGAGAAGTCGAGATCTGCCCTAGTCGCAGCAGAAAGGCGCACACGTAATAAACCTAGTAGGTGGATCAGTCGCGGAGTTGTAACAGACGAAGGGCGGGCACCTAGCGCATATAAAGATCATCGCTTACTGTTTGGCGACAATTATATAGGCGCGAATCTTTGCTCACAGACGCCTTTCTAGAAGCACAACCGAAGCCCCCCGCCAAGCTGCCCCTTCCGAGATTGGGTCGCCGTTAAACCTTGAGGCCACATCCACACTGGAATTTACAGGACCCAGCCCTCTCAATTTTAACGTATGCGTGACAGTTCGATAAACAATAACGATGTACATGATAATGAGTCTCTTGAAGCCGACGGATAGCAACTTGTCCATGAGACAGCAGATGCAAACGTCTCGTGCCACGCCGAAAGCGTACAGTATCGATGGATGGACTTCCCGCAATTGAACATGCACGGTTGTTGCGTTCACCATGGTCCCGGCTTTTGGGTTAATTATTGCCATGCTCCCTCATGACTCCTGGCACGTTGTGTCTGTGTCAGATCAAAGGGTACTTTGCATCTAGTTGCTAGGCTGCTATTCCTGCATCGACGTTTCGGCCACCCTCGTCTCTTTAATCGAAGGGGTCGCAAACATTAACATTCCACTCCCCTCTTGCCTTGCTTGATCGCTTTTCCTTATACCACCCATCCCACCTTCCTCTGCACTCGACCACCCCGCCTTTTGGGCTTGCTAAAGATCGACTTTCCTTTCTCGACCCAGCCGTCCGGTACCGACTTCGTCTTTGTATCTACCGCTCCCATCACCACCTTGCAACCCCCATATCATCCGCTCGCGGTCCTTTGCTGCACGCTCAATTCCACTGCCGAGACCGTCTTTCCTCTGTCGAACAACTTGAACATAGCCATAAATAATATCTCAACTTTTGGCTGGACCGGAAAGCTTCAATAATTTCACAACAACAACAGCCGGCAGAACCAGGACACCGCCTTCAGGTCAAAGTGAGTACTGCAATCGAGTCCTGTTTCCTCGAGACAACCTTAACCCATTTAAGCCTTGTCCTGCGACAACCAAAGCTGATTTCACTCTGCCAAAGATCTCACCTTCTGGCCGCGTCGTCACTGCCAGGGCTTGACTAATTCGACAACATCTTTTCCATCAACCCCTCCTTCCCTTTCTACAACCTCTTCTCCCATCTTGGACTCCAAGATCTCTGACTTCCTCCTCGACTCTACTCATATCACACCACACATCACACGCAGCAATGGAAGGCAACGGAGGCAGAAACGGTAGAAGGAACGACTCTATCAGCAGTGTCATGTCGTTGGGTGCAGACAACAACAACAACAACAACGCACCTGCCACCAACCAGAGATCTTCACGTGCAGAGAACACGCACCTTCAGGACCTCGATCACCAGGCCTCCGTCCACATGCTGTCACAATATGCTTCTCACGATCCATCTTTCATGGACAGCTCAGGTGCCTCCGACACCGACCAGTCCATGGACATGATGAGTGATCAAGACATCCGTAACGCCATCTTCGAACTGCTTGACCAGTTGCCCATAACCGCCAACACTGACCTCATCACCCCGTACGAGAGAGCCGCCATGCTCCCTCCCGTCACTCAAGACTCGCTCTGCGAGTTGGACGTTGGTCGCATCATCAACAACCCCAAGCTGCGCCATGATGTCAACTTCGACCGCGAGCTCCACTTCAGACCCAACCTCGACGGTTACAGAGGCAAGCAGAAGCTGAGATCGGCTGACGAGTTCTGGAGTGCCCTGCGTGCCGAGCTGGAGATCTACAAGGCAATCGGATACCGCCTCATGTACAGCACAAGCGCCGAAGAGTTGGAGGAAGCCACCCGCATGATCAAGGCCAACCAGCTCAGACTTCCAGGAGTCTTCACCACCATCTACGAAATCCTCAAGACCCTAGTGCCCGAACGCGACCAGGCCGTTGTCGCAGAGAGACTGGACGTTGATATGATCATGCAGCAGATCACCAAGGGCGTTTTCGATCTGATGGACATGACTAGATGGCTGTCAACCATCCTCAAGGCACACTGCGCCCCTATGAGGGACGAGTGGATCGATCGCATGGTCGACGATATCACCACAGGCGTTGAACAGGGCGATCAGACCGCCGTCGTCTTTGGACTCAGACAGACGTTGGCTATCCTCGAGGCTATGAAGTTGGACGTTGCCAATCACCAGATTAGACATCTGCGCAGCCTGCTGATCGATGACACTGTCAACTTCCAGCAAAAGTATCACGTTCACAAGATCGCCGCCAATCGCTTCAAGGTCAGCGATGCTCGCGCTTGGTTCAAGGACGAGGAGGCTTTCCTCAACAGCTGCAACGTCCCTTGCACCCCTCTCGAGACCTTCGCTTCGGCCGCTCTCCGCTCCTTGTTCTCGCAGAGCCCCCTTCCCAACTTCCCGGGCACCTTCTACCTCGATGCCGAGCGTCTGCGCATTCTTCGCAGTGATCTCCACAACGTCATCCAGATGGACATGTGCGTCAACGCCTTCGATCTTCTTATCAAGAACAACGTCAGCGCAAGCACTCGTGTCGCCAGCAAGAAGACTCTCCAGGCCAACATCGCTGATATCATCGGTGAGCCCCGCCAATACCTTGAGAACCTCGAGAACATCTCTGCCGAGATTGTGCGTTTTGTTCTCCAGCTTGAGGGTGCTACCACCACATTCGACTCCGACATGATGGCCATCGTCGAGCTCCACCTTCGCGCCGAGCTGTCTCCCTCGTCCCCTTCTCTTAGCGCCCAGCTCCAGACAATCCTCAACGCCCAGCTTCCTAGATTCCGCAATGCCGTGAACTCTAGTTCGAGACTCCCTCTTCTGGCTCTTCACGATGCCATGCTTCCCCCAGTCCAGTCCGCCGACAAGCGCACCACTCAGCAAGTCATGGTTGAGCCACCCCTCGATGAGATCCTCAAGCGTGTCACTCATCTCGCAGTCCTTCACTGGCATGTCTGGTCGGGTATCGTTTACGACATCCAGGCTGACGGACCCATGGTCGCTCCCGGTTCTCCCGGCAACAACCCTGACTCACCTCAGACCAACCCCGATACCGCCTCTTCCAGCTCGCTGGCTTCAAGCCCCGACATGCAGAGCCAGAGCGGTGGCTTCGCCAAGCACACTGGTCCTTCCATCACCAACGGTCGTCCCCAGAAGTAAATCGGCTACCACAAACAAACGAGCCAATGCTTCAATCGCCCCTGGCCTTGTAACAACATCATCCAACTACTTTTCGGTCTATTATTGTTTTTCAGCCACCACACAGCGCTAGCCCGGACCAACAGCGACCCTTGCCTCCGCTACTAGGAGAGCAGGTTAATTATTGCTGCTCGGGCTTGCGCAACGTGTGTGTGGCTTACTGCAGATACCCCTTGTGTTTTTCTTTTCCCTTTCCTTTTTCTCTTTTGTTTTTTACATTATCATGAAGCAGTTCAGCAAGGCGCCGGCGGTGTTATTCAAGTCGAATGGACTTGCTGCATTTTCGGGATCAGGGATCGGTGTTATTAGCAAAGCGTTCAATCCTTGTACATACCCATTTCTCATCCAAGTTTTCTTCTCAATCTCGATGTCTTCCCAATATCAAATAAGCATGTGTGCACTGTACAAGAAGTAGTCGAGGTCAATTTGCTCTACATGACCTGCGCCATGGGATGCTCTCGAACCACTACACTTTGCCAAACAACGAATCAGAACCAGCAAAGCTATCTACATGTGATCTATCATGAAAACCATAGGCAAGTCATCAGGAACGAGTGACTCAAATGATGAGAGCCATGGGCAAGTGTTCAAGAGCGAGATACTCAAATAAATTAACCCCCACAGGTGGAAGAAGCTTGATTTCCCCATCTAGCCCAAAATAGTCAAGCCGCAGCTGCCGAACTAACCGACAAGGGCGAGCCGGAGCATGGGGAACATGGATGATATCACACGCGTTTTTCTCGATGTCCTATCATCGTTACGTAGGGGCGGGTGGTGCGGCACTGATAGTAATGTGGTGATGTTATGGGCGGCTGGTAGGAGACGTATTCCGCACAAAACATTTGACATCCATCTGCCGTAACTTTCCGCCAAGTTATAATAGTTTGATAAAGCTCCAGACCTCGTCTCGCACCTGCTTTTTGCAACAATTGTTCATCGCAAACACAAGAAACTTCATCATGGATGCCAAAAACCCCAACAAGGAGTTTAGAACTACTCCTGAGTATGCTGAATATCAGCGTGACAACTTCTGGGCTGATAATGAGGGCAAGGTTCCGCCTTTCAACACTCGTGAGTGGTGCGATTCGTTGGCAAGCAGGTTGGAAGTTGACCTAGCTCTTAGACCCCGATAAACTCGAAGAACGAGCAAAGGAGAAGCTCTCGGAAGGTGGCTGGTACTACGCCTCTTCGAATGCTGGCTACTCTACTACCCATCTTGCCAACCGCCAGGCCTTCTACCGTCATCGCATCATTCCTCGCATGCTAGTCGATACCAACAAGCGCGACACTTCTTGGGAGATTTGGGGCCACAAGACCAGCGCACCTATTGGATTCTCTCCCATCGGCATTAACAAGATCTACAACCCATTGGGGGAGCTTCCGGTCGCAAAGGTTGCAAAAGAATTGAATTTGCCGTATTGTTTGAGTACTGCTGGTTCGCAACCCATTGAGGACGTCGGTGCTGCTAACGGAGAGGGACCTCGATTCTTCCAGCTTTACATGCCGCACGATGATGAGTTGACTGTTTCACTTCTGCGCAGAGCCATTGACTCTGGCTTCACTGCTTGTATCTTGACCGTCGAGTACGAACCTCCCTCTTCCGCTCTGTCAAAGGCTCAACTAACGAATGTTTCCCAGCACATGGCAGCTTGGCTGGAGACACGATGATGTCGCAAACTCCAACTACGCATTCTACCACGGTATCGGCGCTGATCTAGGTCTCTCTGACCCAGTCTTCCAGAAGAGAATGGCCGAAGACGGCATCGACCCTGTCAAGGAGCCCAACAAAGCAGGTGCTAAATGGATTGACAATGTCTGGCACGGTAGAGCTCACAGCTGGGAAAAGATGCCCTGGCTCATCAAGACCTGGAAGGAGATGAGCGGCGGCAAGCCTTTCGCCATCAAGGGTATTCAGAGCGTGGCCGATGCAAGAAAGTGTGTTGAGATTGGTTGTGATGGTATCGTTGTCAGCAACCACGCAGGTATGTGCAGCGGAAATCCATTGCACGAGACAAGCTGATTGACACGTTCATCTACAGGCAGACAAGTCGATGGAGCTGTCGCAAGTCTTGACGCTTTGGAGCAAATCGTCGACGGTATGTTCAATTTACAACTCTTGTGTGTCTTAGTCACTGACCATTTTTCTCCCCAGCTGTTGGTGACAAGATCTACATCATGTTCGACTCTGGCGTCCGTGGTGCCTCGGATGTATTCAAGGCTCTTGCTCTCGGAGCAAAATTCGTCTTTGTTGGTAGACTCTGGGTCTGGGGTCTTTCGATTATGGGTGAGCACGGTGTGAGGCATGTCATGAAGTCCCTGTTGGCCGACTTCGACATCCTCTTGAACGTTGCAGGATACCAGAATGTTGGACAAATTCAAGGCAACCGCGAGGCACTTGAGTCACTGCCAAAGGTGTATTCGCTCATCCAGGAGAGAGCCAAGCTTTGAAGAGCTATGAGAATAATGACATGATGGATATGATGAAAATTAGAACTCGAAGTTGTTAGCCGAGACTACCTCCAGGTTTGCCAAATCGTGTCACGCGTATGACTGTTGTAATGCACGATGGGTTTTCAAGCCGGAGCCATGTCCAATGGGAGCGTATCGGAGAGCTCATTTGTATGAGTGACTATGATTGAAAGAAGACTGCAGTGCATCTCTACAGCTTTAATGCTCCGAGGACCGATAGGAAGATGGATGGTGGATGAAACGTACTTTTACACATAGAAATCTCATGTATTGCCCGAGAAGAGTTTGTACAGTTTAGAATGCATGTCTATACACACGAACTCAAGCATTCTCTACATTCCATTTTGTGTTGGTGAAGGAGGAAAGTTTCGTTCGAGGGAGGACTCGTTGTTTGGAGACTTGTTGTTGATCCGTGCGCACAGATGCTCAAGTTCAGCTCCTCCATTACTTCCACCATCTCACCAATCAAACAACACTTATTCAAATCAAACACACGACCATGGCTCAACCGAATCACAGCTATGACACGATCACGTACGACACGTTTTCTCGCTTGCTCGAGTCATACAAAGAACATGTTCCCAAGAAGCTGGATGAATTAGAGGAGCAAAGACTTAAGGTCATTCCGGAGGCATTGTCGGAGAGGACCGATGATGCTCATCTCAAGAAAATTGAGCTGCAAAAGCTGTTAGAGTGGAAACTGTAAGTTGAAGCGTTGAGAGTCCCACTTCCTATAGAGAGACACACGAGACTTATTCTTCCTGCAATCTCGCAGTGGCCATGGCACCTTCAGACCGTCCTTGCGCAAGCTCGTTGAATCGAACACAGACGAGGCGGTGGAGCAATGCACGCGCGAAGCGTTCGAGACTTACGCAAAGGACAGCGATCAGTGGGACAAGGTGGTGGCAATGTTGGCCAAGGGGCTCCGTGGCGTAGGGCCCGCGACGGCCTCGCTCCTGCTCAACACTTACGACGGCGAGAATGTACCGTTCTTTTCGGATGAATTGCTTCGATGGGTCATGTTCTCCGAGGGAAAAGGCAACGGATGGGACAGAAAGATCAAGTATTCGATGAAGGAATACCAAGAGCTGTACAGACGAGTGGGGGTCTTACGAGAGAGATTGGCCAAAGAAAGCGAGAAGACGATCACGTCAGTTGACGTGGAAATGGTAGCGTACGTACTAGGGCGAAGACAGACCGAGGGAGTGAAGAGAAAGGAGGTCGATCAAGAGGACAAAGAAGGAGATGAAAGAGAGGCAGGAGAAGACAAGAACAAGAGGAAGAAAAGGAAGATGTAGATGCCTGTATACCATGGATATCGTGCAGGTCATCAAGAGAGATGTTGTGCTTTTGCAGCTCATGAACCCTGTCTCAAGGGTCCTCGATTCGAGGTGACTCCAAGGCATACCTACCACCCTCGAGAGTCTCATAGGGCTGAGCACGCCATATTGACAATTGCAGAAATTTTGGCTACCGGCATATAACTCTTACGTGCATGCAAGCCACGATTCTCACCAATTATAATAACACAATCAAAAAGAGGATATCAAGAGGTCAAAGAAAGCAGATCTCATATACCTACTAATGACTGATGAAGTCGAACATATTTACCCGAAGTAGGGCAGAGGTTTTCGAGACCTGAGGTGGTGCAAATGACGGCGGAAAACATTGCCCTGCTTGGTCAAAGATATTATTAAGCATGGTGATGCAGATTTAAAAGCAAAGCAGAGAGCCGAGGGAGGGCGGGGTTTGAAAAAGGTTCCCGTAACTCAATCTGGACTAGTGGAGAGTGGTATGCGTCAAGGAGAACAATATTAGCACAGTTTGAGAGATGAAATAGTTATGACAAAGATGCAGAACAATGATACAAGCGTCAAGGACAAGCAACAGGGCGAGTACTCGGAATGTGGAATTGATTCATCACAAGCGGCTTAAAGTTGAAGGACAAAGGGGATTGACCGATTGACACAATGATGATGCTGAGACGGTCTTGGGTGTGGGCGGAAGAAAGCGGAGATGTGGAAGGAGCGAATCGAGGGCTGCAGTCGAGTGCACGTTCCTGAAGTGGGCCGGCAACGCCGAGTCCCCCCAACGATTGCAAGTCAGGAAGTCGCACTTCCAATTCGGCGCCTGTTTCTGCTCCTGCCCTCACTCCCCAAAAGCACGCAACCATCCCACGACAATCTACTACACCTAGCGACTCTGGAATACGACCTATACAACCCCGCCCCCGCCGCTCCTGACTTTTTAAACAAAATCCAGCGCCGCCGCGCGCCTGTCGCCCATTTCCGCCCGCAATGTCGACCTACAGCGCCCGTCGCGCACCCAACGTGTCGCAGTACATCGCCAACCTGAACACGGTGCCCTCTGCTGCCGACCTGGCCGCCCAGCAGGAACTCGGAACTTTCGATGATGACCTGGCCATGTTCACCAACACTCAATTCTTCGACTTTGATGGTGATATGCCCGCCTTCTCCGAGATGCCTCAGCAGCAGTCCCCCGCCAACATGCAGCCCGACATGCACAAGCCCCTCGATTTCGGAACTCATGGTAAGCATTCAATCTCTTGGCACTCCATCAAGGCTTCATTACTGACCACCAGCATAGCCAACAACTTCCAGTTCCCCGACTTCTCCTTCCAGCAGTCGCGCCCTCAGACCCTGCCGCCCTCGCCGCCTAACGGTCTTGCCATCGCTCCATCGCCCTCAACCCGCCTGGATTTCCCTGCTCAGCATGCTCCTCGCATGCCCCAGCCCCAGGCTGCCTTTTCCCACGCATCCCCCCAAGTAGGCGAGAAGCGCAAGTCGACCGTTGCCGCCATGTCATCGCCCGCCGACCTCGAGGACGAATCTCGCAATGCCGCCGAGGAGGACAAGCGTCGCCGCAACACTGCTGCTAGCGCTCGTTTCCGTGTCAAGAAGAAGCAGCGTGAGCAGGCTCTCGAGAAGACCGCCAAGGACATGTCCGACAAGGTCCAGCTTCTCGAGGCTCGCGTCAACCAGCTCGAGATGGAGAACAAGTGGCTCAAGGGCCTCATTACCGAGAAGAACCTCAAGGGTCCTCTCGCTGCATCAGAAACCTCAGAGACCAAGACCGCCGAGACGATAATCGATTCGTCCAAGAAGGGTGTCGGGACCGAGAACGAGGCGGACCAGACTGTTGAAGCTTGATCATGATCATGCCTGGACACGTCACCGCCGACTCCAAATTTAAAATTCGTTCTGTTGTTTCCTGACGTTCTTGTTTAACGATGCCATCTGACTTTATACATGGTTTGTCTAGTTGAGTGGATTATTATTTTGGTTGGATTATATACATGCCGAAGTGCTAAACGTATCTACTTGTTCACTTCTACAAGCGTGCTGAGAGCCTACCCCTTGACGGTGACCACTTGGCGTAGGGGTGATCTGCCGTTGTAGGCACAAGATGATCCACGTCCAAGCTGTTGATGAGGCCAGGATGAACCTCTGAGAGATCGTTGATGCCAACCAGCTTCATGCTTGTTTCAAGCTCATCTTTGAGGACTGTTGATGCTTGTCAGTGTCATGCCGATCAGGATTCAAGAAGGAATTTGACTTACTGTCGACCATGTGGTCCACTCCCTCGGCGCCGTAGTTGACCGAGTACAAGAAGGGTCTTCCAAGACCAACTGCCTTTGCACCCAAGCAAAGACACTTCAAGATATCGGTACCTCTCCTGATACCACCGTCAACATAAACCTCCAAACGATCAAAGATCTCCGGACAACGACGCTGGCATTCGAGCAGCATCATCACCGACGGCGGCGAAGTATCCAAACTTCTACCACCATGGTTACTCAACACAATACCATCCACACCAGCCTCAGCGGCCATTTTGGCATCCTCAGCACTCTGAATACCTTTCAGCACAATCTTTCCATCCCACGACTTTCGCAACCACTGCAGGTCATCCCAGCTCAAACTGCTGTCGATATAACTGCCCATGATTCTACCCAGCCCGCCGCCCTTTTTGTCGTTTACGGCTTGAGCGCCCGTCATGGGGGCGTTGGTGCTGGCGTCTGCGGACACCCTTTCGTCGGCTTCGCGTTTGCCCGGGACGGGAGCGTCGACTGTGACGAAGACGGCCGTGCAACCCGCCTGGCGTACTTTTTTGAGCAGGGCTTCTGATTGTTTGCGGTCTTTGTTTACGTAGAGTTGGAAGAAGAAGGGTTGGCCTTCTGGGACCGAGGAGACGACCTCGTCGATGGGGTAGGAGGCGTTGCTTGAGACCTGTGATGCTGTATTAGTACCATTGCCACTCTCTACTGAGATACTTCTGGCGTTTTAAGAACTTACGCAGTATGGCACATTTTCCTTGCTCAATCCTTTCGCGATACCCTTTTCACCATCCGGATGCACCAATTTGACCAAAGCTGCTGGGTGCACCATAAACGGCACACCAACCTTATGACCCAAAATCGTAGTTTGCGTATCAATCTTTCTCACATCCCTCAAGATACGAGGGCGGAACCAGATTCGACTAAAGAAGCTGCGGTTTCTCTCGTAGGTGTAGCAGTCTGTAGCAGCTGAAGAGTAGAATGCCCATGTCTTCTTGGCCAACGTGTTTCTGGCCACTTCTTCGAAATCGTCGCAGTTGATCAGGGAGCTGAGGGGCGGTTTCTCGTAGGGTTTGAGAGAGGATGGGACGGTCTTTTCGTAGGTGTCTCCTCTGTCCACTCCGCCTTGGACTGTTGCGTTGGTCTTTGCTGACATGATGTATGTAGTATTAAACGATAACAAAAAAGGATGTAATCTTGAACAGAGACACAAAGGCCGATGACAAGCAAACAAGAAGTCTTTATATTCTTCTTACATGTTTTCTTGCCGATACCGTCGGCTATTGGAATTACGCAGAGAAAGCCGATGAGGTTCGTTTCGCCCCACACCCCTCCATCTGGGGCATCTTGCCCCGAGATATTGCACGTCTTTCGGCATATACTTCCGAGATGTATTCTTAATATTGTAAGATGGTCCGATCTATGGTGGAAATCTAGCTGCAAGTCTATCTCAAATCTACTTCTCACCGAGACCGAACATCTTGATGGAATTGTTCCAGGCGGCTTCGCAAACTTCTTCGACCGAAATGCCCTTGATGTTGGCGATAGCATAGGCCACATTTGGGATGGTGCAGGGCTCGTTTCTGCCCTTTACCATGTTTTCAGATGTCCACTTCTCCTTCTTGACGGCCTTGGGCAACTGAGGTGCATCCTTTAGATATTTCGCCGAAGCGTGTGAAGGTCGCATCTCACACCAAGGCCCGTCTGTCTCGATTTGCAATCGCTCCAGAGGAACTTCTCTGACGACGTCAACATTCTCTTCAGTCTTGAGACTGCATCCGTTGATGCCGACGTCGAAGCCCATGTCCACAATTCTCTTCATCTCTTCCAATGTTCCCGTGAAGCTGTGTACGCATCCTCTTTTCGGTAACTCGTCGAGTCTCTCTTTCAGAATAGCCTCGAAGTCTTCTGCTGCAGCACGTGAGTGCAAGAACAGTGGAAGCTGTACCTCAACAGCGATATCGAGTTGCTTGCGGAAGTATTTGATTTGTGTGTCTTTGTCGGCGTAGTGCAAGCGATCATAGTCGAGACCAAACTCGCCGTATGCTGCTGCGGTGCCGGCGGTCTTGGTCTTGATGGCGAGGTCGCGAAGGGCGGACAATAACGCATCGGGACCTTCGGCGTATTTCTCGAAGGTCATGGCGGAGCAAGGGTGCACTCCTACAGTGGCATAGCAGAGACCGGCTGGAACGCGTAAGCATCTTTCCAATGTCACCAAGTTCACAACGACATACGGTATTGCTCAGCCAAATCAATGGCCTTCTGGGACTCTTCAAGGTCAGACCCTGTGACCATGAGCTTTCTGCATCCAGCTCCTAGAGCACGTTCGACGATTTGTGGTAGATCATTGTCATGAGCCTTCTTGCCATGATAGACGCCTTGGAAAATAGGATCGCTCAGGTTGATGCCAATCTGCAACCACTCAGCATTTGTCGGCCAAAGTCGAATGCTTGCGCCTGCGAACCAACATCGGCAAATTTCAAAGGAGACACTGTTTTGTCTTCATGTTGTACGGGGACTGCACTCAGCCCTGCGGTGAGCGGATCGCTTCCTGCTGTTGTCGTGGACATGGCGGCAATGCGATAGTGGTGGAGCTTCGGAATAGAGCGAGCTCTACTTAGGGTTGAGAATAATCTAGATGTCCTCAGGCACTGCATGCGAGCGTGTTATGCAGTGAACGACTCGAACTCGAGAAAAACGTCAAAAGCCGACGAGTGATGACGTCGCACAAACACGATTTGGCAGTCACTCCTCCGAAGACCGCTCGACCTTCTTAAACAGCGATTGAAAGTAGCAAGTGCAAGTACGAGGTAAAACCCAGGGTTTGTTGATATGACTGAGACTACACTTGAAAACGCCCCTATGGAATATTCGTGGCCATATAAATTGGAACCCCTCTCAAAGAATGACTGCGACGTGAAGTTGAATTACGATTTCGTGTCCACATGGCGGAAGCTCGACAACGTGCCAAACCATTTCTCTAGCACGACTCGACATACCGAAAAACACAATTTCTCGACATCGGACAAAAACTTGTTGATGCCATCAGAGTGAATTGAATCAACCAGCCTTTGTACTCGAGACCAGATGCGGGAGCCGTGATATCGCATTTTCCCCTTTTCAACTCCAAGGAGATCACCGAGATAAAATGCCATCAACTCAGAAGCAACGCAACGAATCAGCCTTGTCAGCAGTCAATGTTCTATATCTTCTGATAGCTTTCCGCATCTGTAATGCTCTCCTCATTCGCACTTTCTTCCAACCGGATGAATATTTCCAGTCACTGGAGCCTGCTTGGGATATAGCCTTTGGACCATCAAGTGGTGCTTGGATAACATGGGTAAGACGAGTTGAATTGGAACTAAATAACAAAATGCTGAGACTTCACGATCAGGAATGGCGGGAGCGACTTAGATCTTCTCTGCATCCTTTGCTTTTCGCAGGCGTCTATCAAGCAACGGCATTTCTCGCTGAATCCCTACATCTGGAAACCACGACCAGAGCCGAGCTGTTGCTAGCAGCGCCCAAAGTGCTGCAAGGATGTTTCGCTGCATTGACCGATTTCTTCATCTGGAAGCTGGCTGAGAAGGCTTATGGCAGAAACTCCCAGGCCTCATACGCTGCGGTAGGTCTTGCTGTTCTTGCGACACCTGTTAGGAACTGACAACGAGCTACAGCTATTCTTGACGGTGTTCAGTCCATGGCAATGGTTTTGCTCGACAAGAACACTTTCGAACTCTGTCGAGACCACGTTGACTACCATTGCTCTTTGGCTCTGGCCTTTGCGCAATGATCCGAAGCAACCGGGCTCCAATGCTAGGAGGTGAGCAGACCTGACTGTGTCTACTTTCGATGGCTGACAAGAGGGTAGTCTTCGAGCCGCTCTGGTTCTGGCTGCTATAGCCACAATCTTGAGACCAACGAATGCGATCATCTGGATCGTTATGGCTCTGTATACTGCGGCACCTGGTGCGGACATCAACACAACACGAGCATTCTGGACTTTGGCTGTTGAATGTCGTGAGGCGCTCATATCAGGGTATGTCATTTCAGGCCGCCGAGTCTTTTTGCTCGCTAATCGCTCTCAGTCTCATGGTAGTTGGAGTTTCGGTTGTCTCCGACCGTTCCTATTATGGAGAGTGGACCTTTCCTCCTCTCCGCTTCATCCACTTCAACGTCGTTCAATCTCTCGCCGTATTTTACGGTAGAAACAGACCCGACTACTACCTAACCGAAGGACTTCCGTTGCTCTTAACCACATCATTACCTTTCGCTGCCTGGGGATGTTGGCAAGCACTCTCTAGCAGGATACCTTCGGCGGACGGCCAGAAACTCACACGACCTTTGGCAATATCTGTCATTGTGTTCATCGCCATCATGAGTCTGATCGCACACAAAGAAGTCAGGTTCATCTTCCCTCTTCTACCAGGTCTTCTTGTACTGGCGGCAGGCCCGTTCTCCCAGTTCTTCTCGCCACTACTACGACCCAGAACTATGGTTAAAAAAGGTCTTCTCATTCTCTTCGTCACTGTTAACGTGGTATTTGCTTTCTACATCAGTCAAGTTCATCAGCGAGGTGTGGTTGATGTTCTGCATCATCTCCGACATGAGCATGAAAACGGAGGATCTTCGAATATCACAGTCATGTTCATGATGCCCTGCCACAGCACACCATGGAGAAGTCATCTCATCCACCCCGCCATCGATGCCCGAGCATTGACCTGCGAACCCCCTCTCGATATGCCCATCGAAGCAAGATTATCTTATATGGACGAAGCAGATCAGTTTTATGCGGATCCAACTACATGGATGCGCGAGCACATGGAAGATGTAACTGCTCTTGCAGACAGAAGATCGAGTGGGAAGATCAACATACACCAGGATAAGGCACAGTGGCCCGAGTATTTGGTGTTCTTTGAACAGTTGGAACCTACCATGACTGATTTCTTGGCAAAGACGTCGTACAACGAGTGTTGGAGGGGCTTCAACACGCATTGGCATGATGATTCGAGACGGCACGGAG
>ERZ794946.400-NODE-400-length-17907-cov-4.214262_pt1 | contig 17907 bp, 10 predicted proteins | sample MGYA00433072_ERZ794946 | MGnify/ENA primary metagenome ERZ794946 (study PRJEB30137, sample SAMN04331413) | food metagenome | isolation source: Y3 must sample point D1 replicate A | place: Australia: South Australia | collected 2014 ...
CCCAAAAGGTCATTTGCGTACCCTTCGCGGGCTTCCCAATCAGCTTCCAACGTACCCAACACCCAGACCAAATCTTCGACGGCCGATTTCTCGCCGCCATCTGCCTTGGCCTTGCGCTCTTTGACATATTCCGAAGAATTGTATTTCTTCACATTCCACGACTCTCCAGTCGTCTTCTCGAACACCCTCAACAGCTGATTTTGGTTGATGCGGAAGCTTTGGATGTAGGCGAAACGGTTCTTGGTCTCTTCTGGCTTCTGCAGGATTGCAGCAGTGGCTTTGCCGATTTGTGCAAATGTGCTAGTACTCCAGTAGACTTCGCCGTCATCGAGAATCTCGAAACTTTTGGCTTTGAGGTCAATGTGGAAGAATCCGAGATCCCAATCGAAGAAATGTCCGCATACGAGGCTGGTCCAGCTGAATCCAGAGTTCTCCTTGGCCAACTTTTCGAGATAGTCTCGTACTTCCGATTTGGCGATGTAGATGGGTGCGAGTTCCATGGCTCTCTTGCTTTGGGAATCGCAGCTTCCAAAATCGGAAGGTATGAATCGCTTCACGCCTGCTTTGATCGCAGCATCGGCGAGACGTTTTTGCAAATCCACCTGTGCACCATACACAGTACTGACTACGGCGTCTTGATTTTGCAAGGCTGGTACCAGTTCATCGATTGGGAAGTCATCTGACAGCAGCTTGACTTGCACACCTTCTGGATAGTTGGACTTTGACTTGGAGGACTTGCGCTTGAAGACCGTGACATTGAAAGCTCCTGTTGACACTAAGCCATCAAGGACACCGGGTCCGAGATTACCATCAGCTCCTACCAGGACGACGTTCTTGATTGACATGATTGTTTGAGAGGACTCAAGAGATAATTACTCACGACAAGGTGAAGCAAGTGAAGGTGTCCTTTGATGACGTCCTCGGTAGAATGATACTCCGAAGTTCTGCCTGATACGGAGAGCTTTCGAATGAGGAAGGTCAACGCCGAGGCCAATGACTTTGGTTTGGAACGACAATGGCATGACATTTTGGTTCCAAACAAGCACAAGTGGTCGAAGTCCTATAGGAATTGCTCCTCTCGATTCGTCGGATCTCTTATAACCGAAGCAAGGAGTAGGTTATACCGTTTCAAGTACAGTCCAAGCACCTCGACTAGCTCCTGTCAACGCGATAGCTTCCGTCCATGACAGAATCCAGGGTATCTTTGTGGTTCAGGCGCCCAATTGCAAACGCCGACTCAGGCAACCGGCGATCTACTCGGCAAGGACATTTGGGAAAACAAAACGTGGGAAAAAAAGATCGTTCATGGCATTCGTTACTTCGTTCGTGCTTCTCGTTAAGATATCTTGTGCGCCTAAGGCTCATCAGTGCACGTTCGGCATGGCTGCCGTGCTGCCGACCGTCGGTTTACCCTGACATGTCCTCCGCAGTATGTCCTCGCAGCCCTTGTTGAGGCCAATTTCCTGCATTGCCCAATGTTGACGATGGTTTGTAAGGACATCTTGATGAGTCTTTCCGATGGCCTAGGGTGAGGTGGTATTGTTTGTTGTGTCATGCCCAGACAGCCCAGAAATTGTGCCTGCACGGAATGCATGGCTGTGGCGTTTTGGCTGTCAGTCAATGTGGTCGTAATTGGAAGCGTCCATGTTGGCGACTGCTAAATTGAATATCGCTTTTCGCCTTGACTCGACCTGCGATTCGGATTCTGTCGTGGATGTTGATGGGCGTAAGCCAGTGCACAGCTCAGACCATCGCTGGGATTCAGAGAAGCGGGAGAACCTCCAATGAAGGTCCCCTCAACTGTACAGCCTACTGCATAACACAGCAAGCCAGACTGCGACCCAACTCGGCGCGATCAGCTTTCTGCTGCCCTGTGGTCTTCTTCCACCACAGAACAGAGAAGCACGCGACGTGCACCTCATCACTCAACAGCAGTAGCCTCAGCTCATCCCAATTCTGCGCAGTGACCCGCACGTCCTGGCGCTTCTCATCCGTATGGCGTCTGTAGTGGGCCGAGAGCTTGAAATAGAAGTCGCGCTTTGCTTCCACACGACGATGAGGGAAACCGTTTTGTGCCGAGATGGCCTTGGCGATGTCGTCCTGAAGCTCTTGGAGGCTGTAGAAGCTGGAGCGGGGTAGCTCGAAGGTGTTGTAGTATGCAGGCACCGGAGGGACGATGTCATATCCGTCGAGGTCGACCTGTTTGATAGAGAGAGGTACTGCAGCAGAAGTGAGGCCCAGACGATCGACCGGTTCCATCCGAATAGGGTCATAAGCAGGGTGTGGACTTCCTGGCGGAGAGGGCGACGAGGATATCCTGCGATTCTTGATGGTGGGTCTTTTTACGATCGACATGTTTGGAGATATTCTGGAGTTGGACAGAGGGATAATTAAGGTCACACGAGTCCGAATGCGAAGGGAGTTTGAGCTTCTTTATGACAAGAGGGGGCACAAGCGGAGCAAGGGGATGCCTACACAAGAAATACGCGCTCCTCATCTTACCTTGGCGGCGTATTACATATATCTCATCAAGACGTCGTACAAGAAATAATGGACCGAACGCTCGGAGATTGGCAAGGCTTCGCTGTTTTTCCAGCTCGTCAACCCGATTTCCTTCGACTGCGCAGTGGCTGTACCCGACACGCTAAGCCTCGGACTCCACAGTAGAATCGCACAAGCACGGAGCCGCTTCATCCGGCCTTCTGTTGGTCCTGTCGAACGTTGGATCTGCTTGTCTCCTTGTCCGTTCATTCGTCGGTGTTGGTTGATGGTTCTATTTCAAACATGAGGATCTGCCCCTCCTGAAATCCTGATACATACAACAAACGGGAAAGCCCTGCGACTTCCAGGAGAAGCTCGTAAACTCCAGCTTTGGCAATTGTCTTGGCTATTCTAGATAATCTCCGAGTCCGTAATCAATATCTTCAAGACATGATAGATGGAGAAGTTGCGTATATCGCGACATGCAGTTTATCAGGCGCAAGTACACGTACATATCCGATGGCATCCGGCGATACGCTTATGTTTGCCCAATGGCCATTCTAGCACTTTCGCGAAATTTGGTTACAAGGCAGTCGCGTGGTGGTGGTGCTACCCAAGGCCAACACCGTCATCAAACGTCAGCTACCCACTTGCACCGAGCTCATCGAGCTTGTTCGGATTATGGTTACCTAGTCGCGGCGGAAGATGGTCAACAGGAAAAGAAGCAAGTGTATGATCTATCAATTGTTGATCGTCTATTTTTACAGTCCATGAGAACCCAACATTCCCAATTCTCTATGCCCACATAGCCTTGAACTTCAGGTTGAACTCCGAGTGCAATCTCTGGAATGCCTTGAGCACCTTGAGTAGACCCTTCTCACCACCTTGGCCTTCCCATGCAGCACTGTCAAAGTTGAGTTCGTCCAGCTTGGCAGCGGCCTCGTTGTAATCCTTCTCAATGACCTCTTCCTCATCAGCCATGTCCTCCCAGCTCTCGGCCTTCTTAGCCTTCTTCTTGGTGATAGTAGCCATGGCCGCCTTGGGAGCTTCACTAGGAGCAGGAACTGCTTCTCCGTCCTCCTTGACCGCGACAGTCTCATCCTCGGCCTCTTCCAGAGTGTCCAGCTCGCCCATAGTGTCGAGGAAGTCCATGTCGCTTCCGACCTTGAGCTTCATGAAGTTTAGCAGACTGGTGATGATTGTAGCAAGGACCAGGGAGAAGTCATTCAGCATGAACCAGACGTCACCACGTCTGATGCCGTTTGCCTTCTCTAGAGTCTTGACATCACCGTGCTTAAAGAAGTCAACCAGGTAAGCGTTCAAAGGTTGGTCAAGGTCTCGGGAGAGCATAGCCACGTGGGGAATGGCCGACTCCTCGAGGAAAACACCAGATCTGACTGAGCGGCACAGCTCACTGATAGATCTGAAGTTGTCGGTATGTCCGGACAGCGCGACGAAAGGTGAACGGATCTTAGTGGATGGAAGCGAAACTTCGTCCAACTTGGGGGCCGACTCGACCGACGAACAACCCACCTGTCTGGAAGTGAGAGGAAGAGTGTCATCGGCCTTCTTCACATGCTGGTCCACGAAGGTGCGGACATAGGTGCTGAAGATGTCGAGGGTCTGTTGGCCATGCTCGTTCAACACGTTGGCGGCCTCTTCGGGCAAAGGAGGCAAGAAGACGATTGAGGAAGATGGCTTCACGACCTTCTCGCGGTACTCTGCATCAGACTTGCGGCAGTATACACGGCCAAACAGGTGAGACATGACCAGCATCAACGTGTTGACTACGGACTCTGCGTTATTGTCAATATCCGCACAGAGTCTGTGCAAGTAGCCCTCCTTGAGCAGTGCATGGAACGCAAAGCTTGAGTTCTCGGTGAAGTACAGGTGCGAGACAAGGCCAGCAAAGTTAAGGGTGGCACCCTTGGCATCGAGCAGGTGCTGTCTGCGAAGGTACTCGATGGAGAAACGCAGATGGTGCAATGTCTGGTCCTTGAACGAAGGACCTCCCATGTGCAGACGAGGCTGGGAGAGCAAAGAGTTGATGCATGAAGCTGCATACTTTGAGTTGTTGGATCCGTGAAGCAGTGTGAAGAGACGAAGAACCAAGGTGGTCGTGACTGGGAAGTGACCGTTGAGGTCAGGCAGTCTTGAAGACATCAGTCTCAAAACCTTTTCGTGTTGCATGTTCTGGAAGACGACATTTCCGAGCAAGTCGAAACCACGACGACCAGCACGACCGGCGCATTGACGGTACTCGAGAGCAGTCAAGAACACAGACTCGCCAGTGAAGACAACAGTCTTACAGGGCATGTTGATACCCAAGGCAAGGGTACCGGTTGCAACGACGACTCTGAGGAAGCCCTTGCGGAACAGAATCTCAACAACTTGACGGTACTTGCGGTTCATACCTGAGTGATGGACTGCAATACCTCTGGTCAAGGCAACGATCAACCATTGTGGCACACGTCTCCACTCGAGCTCTCGCATGTAGTCGGCGAGTTCAGAGGCCTGGATAGCCTTGAAGTTGCAGAAATGGTAGCCCTCTTGGGGAGCTGCAGGGTCAAAGCCTTCGAAGCCGTTGGCGTCGGTATCGGCAGCGTCGCGCTGCATGTCTGCCTTGGTCATACCCTCTTCGGCGGGCTTCTTGCTCTTGGCCTTACTAGCCTTTGCACCCTTGCGCTCTTGCTCCTTCTTCCAGGCTTCCCATTGTGCAACCTTGACCTTCCACTTTGGATCCGTGGCCTTCCACTGGTCCTCAGCTTCCTTCAGGTCATCATGGATTTTGGCACAAATGTCCTCACATCTAGTGCGGTCGTAGTTGAAGAGAATAGCTGGCAGTGCTTCTTGTTCGTGGAGTCTGCAAAGTAGGGGCAGGAAGTCGTCGTCTGCGACGTTCTGGGCTTCCCTTTGGCCGGTGCGTTTGGCTGTAGGAGCGTACAGGTCTTCCTTCTGTGCCTGCTTTCCGGAGAGGGTGGCAAAGACAGCGTTAAATGGAGACGCGGTGTCTTCCATCCACGCGGCCAACACCTTCTTCAACCCGGCCTCCCACTTTAAGACGTCCTGCTTGCGAATGACGCTGGGCAAGGCTGTAGTGGGATCAAGCTCTGCGGGCAAGCTGTACTTGTCATTCGAGTGCTCCTTCATGGCCTTCCAAAGCGTGTAGCAGTCGCGAGGCTCGAACGAAAGATCATCGGGAAGTCCGGCTGATCTGTTGATGAGACAAGCGACCGGGTGGAGGTACTCGAAGCCGGTGGTACCGTCCAAACCAAGGGTAGGTAGACCCTTCTTCTGGCCAAGACCATCGAACAAGAATTTCTTCGGGGGGTCGTAGTAGAACTTTCTCAAGTCAGAGTATCTGTATGGATGTCTGACCATCTCGAAGTCGATACCCATTGCCTTTTCAGTCGTTGCCAGCCAATCACTGAAAACATCAGGGTTGCCGACTGTAGCTGAGAGTGCAATGACGGGGCAAGGAGCAAGCAACAGAAGTTGCTCCCAAACAACACCGTCTTCGGCCTGTCCAATACAATGAACTTCATCGAAGATGATGCGCTTGACCCTGGTTGCCCATGAGTTGGCATGTGAGGGAGCCAGAAGCATGATCTGGAGCACATGGGGTACTGTGACAAGTACTTGACAACCAGTTGCGTTGTTGATGCGGTGATCTCTGGTGTGGATAGCCCATACACTCTTGCCTGGGTACTTGAACTTCTTGGAATATCTACCCTGAATTTCGGCGGCGATTTGGTTGACCAAGGCCTTGGTCGGTGCGACGTAAACAAGGACACCTTCGTCGTCTGCTTCGATGACCTTTCTCATTGCGTAGAACGAGATAAAAGTCTTACCGGCAGAGGTGGGTGCGACCACGAAGAGACTCTTGTTGTCGTCAATGCCATCAAGAACCTTTCTTTGCCAGCCATCGGGCTCAAAGTCCACTCTTGAGTCAGGGGCAGCGTCCATACTGCGATCAAGGAAAGGTCCACAGTGAAGAAGTTGGAATGCCTTGCTAGACAGCTTGTTCTTCACAAGATCCGTGCTTTGCAGAGGGAGTGCGAATCTGAATGGCAGAGATTTGTCTTCAGTCGGCTTGGGGATATCGACAGGAGGAAGTGCGAAGGAGTCTACCGTGAGCTTGATCTTCTCGCAAATTGTCTTCGTCATGTTATCGCATTGGACAAGGTTTCTGGCGGTGTGCCAGATGAAGGCCACGATACCAGACGTATCCTGATCAGTTGTCTTGCCTGATTGAATGGCAATCTCTACCAACGTGCTCAGAGAAAACAGTTGCACTTCGGCGCCGAGAATCTCTCTCTTTTCCTTGGGCAAAGTGGAAAAGTAATCCTTAGTCTTGATGTAACGAGATGGGAGATCGCTCTCGGCAGACAGACTCTTCAAGATGATGTGCCATGCTTGCATCACCTTCGAGTCAGCAGCTTCTGACTTCTTGGCCTGGAAGGCTGCAGCTGCCTCTTGCGCGGCCTGCTTACCACTGACTTTGACATTCTTCTTGCCACCCTTGGGGTTACCGCCCTTCTTGGAACTCTCAACTTTAGCGGGTTCGGCAGTCGTCTTCTTGTTCTCGGTCTTCTGAGCAACCTTGGATGCGGCCGCTGACTTGACAAGCAGAGTTTCAGGCTCAAGTGCTCTTCCCACAGAGTTGGTCAAACTTGCGGCATACTTTTGCATCTCATCCATGTACTTCTGGTTTCTGCGGCGGGCACGTAGCTCATCTCGTGGCGAAAGTACGGGCGTGTTTTTTGTTTGAATGGGTCGTTTGGCGTTGTGCCAGTGAGAGACTTCCTGGAAAATACGAGCCGAAGGTCTGCTGGTCTCTTCAGAAGCATTGTCGTCAATACCAAGATGGATAGAGGCCAAGTGCTGATCAAATACAGGGTTGGAGAAGGGAAGTACGCTCATGTTTCCAGTAGGACTCGTGGGAGTGGCGTCCAAGGAGGAGACGTCCAGTTTCCTTTCGGTCTTGCTGACAGAAATATCGCTGACAGCCTTCAAAGATTCGCTGAGCTTATTGAACTTCTTCTGCATTGAGTCGGGCATCGATGACAGATCAAGGCCTTTTGAGACAACATTGAACAGACGGCCGTCAAAGAGATCGGCCACATCGCACTCATTGGTCTCGAGTCCCTGGTGATATTGGCTCCAGTTCTCACTTCTCAAAATTTCGGTGGCTTGGTTGCAGAAGCTGGAGAGGTGCTCCGCGTACTCGCTCAGCGCCGAGACATGCTGCAAACTACGGGATGAGAGAGGCAGAGCATGAAGCAGTGCAGTATGCGCAAGAAGGTCGTGCGTAAATTGCTGGATCTGTGGTGATGACGATGAGGTTTTGGCCAAGCGGGATAGAGCCATGACTGTGAGGCGCTCTCTTTCGGTAATATCAGGCGTATGTGTTCCGATTTCCTTGATCTCCGCAGATGATGTGGGCTCCGAAACATCAGACGACGACTTGAGGTTTGTGTTCAATGATGAGTCGAGGGTGTGAGAAAGCTTCTTGGTCTCCAGCACCATGGCCATAATCTTGGTGTCAACAAATTCGGAGCCGTTAATCAAGGCCACGTTGTAGCCAGTTAGAATGAAGTGCACAATCATTGATCTCAATTGAGTTCTCGGGTCAGGAACATCGCTCTCTTGTGTTGTGTAGCTACGAGCTCCATCATGGCACATCAAGAAATAGACTGCAGAGTTGCGCAGATAATCATCAAATGCTTGGTCGTGCAGATCAGAGAAGCAGTGGATTTGGACCTTGTCCGAGACCAAGTTGGACTGGAGATGGCGAATTATGGCGGCTCTTGTGAGGAGGTACTTGGATCGGTGGATGGATTTGACACTCTGGGGAATGCAGAGCTGACGGTGAGCCTCAAAGAAGGCGACGTGGAATCTGCAATTGCGGCGTTGGAGCTGTGCAAGATACTCTTCCACCAAATAGACGGCATGTAGCAATTGGAAACCATCCTCAAAGTCGAGAAGTGAGTTTTCGAAGCACTGCAAAAGAAGGGAGTCGCCCTCGATGGCGAACAGTTCTTGGCCGGCAAAATCGCCTACGAGATCTACTCGCCGCGATGACAAGCGGTGGTAGCCTTGTAAGATCTTCTGGTCTTCCTCAGATCTGGAGATATCTTCGACATCGACATATTCAATGTCTTGTTGGACACCATCGGTTGCCATGTTGGAGGGTCGTAAGCTGTGCGGCGTTTGTGCAAGGCGTGCGCGCAGCTGAAGAAAGTCAGGGGTATTTGAGAGGCAGAAGTGATGGTTCAAGTGGAAAGCGTTGAGCGCGAGAGGGAGATGAACTGGTTTTATAGGTTCTGGTGAGTCGAGTGACGCTGCAGAGCCTGCAGATTGTCACACAAGTGGAAGCTGCAGCACGCTGAGCATCATTCAGTCTCGCCTTCCTCCGCGAAACAGTCAAAGCTGGTTGGCCTGTGCGCCAAGGTCGTGAAAGCGATTTAACCGTCCAATGTCACTCTCGTGAAATGGGCAAGAATTCGAACCACTGACCTTTATGCCTTGTCAAGATGTCCTCAGTCCCACATGTTTGAGAAAGCTTTCTTTCAACCAACTTTTGGAACGTGCTAATGGTTTCATAACTCTTGCATAAATCATGAAAACTTGTGCTTTCGAGATATGGACTCTATGAAAGCTGATGATTCTTTGACAGAGTTGAAGATTGCATCTCACAGCCACTTGGGTACCTTCTGATTGCGCGATCAGGTTGTAAAACATTGAGCATCACGTTTGAAAGCGCTCTCAATGGACCTTTACCATGACATCAAAAAAGTTCGTACCTTTCGACCGCCATGCATAACGCATTGCTAGAGCTAGGGAGTGCGGCTTCGATTGGATACCTGTACAAGTCTACATCAGATCTGCACAGGTCGGAGTGCTTTAATACATGGATATCACCGTAGGAGTGATGTACAATGGTATTGAGATGCGTGCTCAAGCACCGGGCCATTTCTGAGTTGTAGCACAGATGCTGACCAACCCAGGCCCAGCGTTCCTTTTCTTTCTATATCTTTGAGTCTCTTCTTGGGAGCTCATCATGTGCAGCTATTTCAGCGGTTCCCTTTGGTCAAATTCTCAGCCAAGATACCGGAAAGGCAATCAAGCAGAAGGTGAGCAAGTACTCCGCACGAGCTTCGCAGCCTCAGGCTGGTTTAGAGTCTATCCTTGACGCAAAGCTCCCAGGCCTCTCTGCTGTTTAGTAAAGATAGTTCAGTGGTGAGTTGATTGACCAAACTCATTTTGTTTCTGTGGTGCGCTTGATCAGCTGCAAAGAGGGGTCGAACACGGGTCCTTGTGGGCATAAAATGCCATCGCTTGCTCTTCTTGTGTGTCCTCTTCCCACACAGATCAACTTGCTATCAAACTCAGAAATCATGTCTCAAGTCCAACCAGCACAAATATTCAATTCCGGCCTCCACCTCAATCCTGCAATCCCAGACTACGGCAGTCTCATCGTCCCTCTCAGGTTCAGACACGTGAAGCACGACCCGACCTTCAACACGGTCTCCGAAAAGACTCCAGTATTCCAAGATGTCCTCTGGCTTCCATCGGATCACCGCCACCTACTAGAGAAGGTCCGAAAGAATCTATATTGCCGCCTCGACAGGACATATCCCAAGCGTCCTCGTTGGTACTGTCCATGGCGCAAGCAACGTCAGCTCGACATTGGGCTCAGGCTCTTCATCACCTATCAGCTTGGAAAACTCGACATCTTCAACGAGAACGAGGTCAACGAGGCCAATTGGCCTGACATACTGGCTCTCCTTTGTTGCAAGAGGCCCGAAAAAGCAGAATTCCACGTCGATTGGTGGTTCAAAGGCGAAGGGGTGACCGAGTGGACCGAGTATTTTGAAGGGGAGAAGATGTAAGAAGGATGACGATCTTATTGCTGAGTCTTGTTTTTTGGGTTCCTTAAGGATGAAGTGCGGCTTCAAGAAACTTCCAGATTCCCAGTCAAAGTGATGACCTGTTTGCTTTACGTCTCACAACGTACCCGACTGAAGTGTTGGTCCAAATATTACGCCCGAATGTCAGCCTTTGGTTCTACTCGAACATCACGTTTACTACACTTCTCTTTTCTCCTTAGTACGGCATGAATGTTGTCAAATTGCATAATGTGCTTAATACTCAACTCACTCCCAATGAGAGCAGCTTTCCTACGTGTTCTGTGTTGAAAGGCCGATCGAGTACCAAGATTGTACTACCTTCTTCATGATGGAGACAGCTTGATGTTGATACGATACCTGTAGTCCTATCACTTGCAGAATGCAATTGGTCCTTTGATCCTACTTCCAACATTCCAGTCGAGTGATTCATGAATCGGCAATTGATGACGCTCTCTGGTCGGACCCGGCCGTTGAGCCTGATATGGAGACTCCAACTTTTTGGCCGCTCGTTCCATCGCCGTTCGGCCAAGCGTTGCTTCCCCGGCCTTGCGGAGGCTACCTATCGAATCGGGCAACGTGTCGCACGACACTTTCTTTCGAAGCGCGTCAAAGTATTACATGTGAAGGCGAGTCCTGTGTGTCGTTGTGGAGCAGCAGGGAATGCGGTAAATTAGTTCCGTGGAATGGCCGCTCATATCAGCAGGTTGATTGGCTTCGTCCACGAGGCGAAGTGATAAAGGAGAGAAAGGCGAGAGCGGCGAGCGGCTGGGAGGATTCCTGCGCGTGTTGAGACAGGGCGTGGCCCAAAAGGTCCCACTTGCGCAGGTCAGCCGCAGTATCGATCTGCTGCCCTGGGATGAGTGATACTCCGGCAGTTTACAACGCATACATTCAAGTTTTTGTCACGGTCGGTCAGCAGCCATCTGTTGAACTCTAACCGTTCTTATAGTCATCCGAGATGCGGTGCAATGGGGAAATGCATAGATCTGAGTCAGAAAAGAGGCACATAATTCCGATAGAGTTGGTGTGTTTGCTGGAACGAGCGGAGATGGAAACTGGGAACAAGGCCAAAGTTGCGCAGGGGCCCAGCCAAATACGTTAGATAGGTAGTGATCCGGACCTTTTTTTTAAACGGTCTTCTTCCTTGGACATCTTTTTCCGCCTGGAAACACTTTTATCAATATATAACCACTTAATCCACCACTCAACTATTCCAACCCAGCATCGGACAAAACCAGCGAGGACATGAAAGATCCATCTTTACGGGCCCATCAGGATTATTCACAGCATTCTCAGACAGGATGCTCGCCAGCAGCCAGGGCAAGGCAGCCACCATGAAGACGGCCCCGAGCACAGCAGAACACACACGAAAGTCCAGTCTAGGAACTGCGGCGTCAACCTGGTCGCGCAACACACGATACACCTTGCGCATTCCACTCCTCGGCCGACAAATTCACGTCTCGTCACGCCGAATCTGCCGACAAGTCGAGACGGTCATTTACGTTCCGTCAAAGTCGTACCGCAGTTTCCACGAATTGGAGCAGGATGTCTGCAGCGCAATCTTTGGAGCCCTGTACGAGCAAGGCGAGAAGACCGGTTTCGCCATGTATGCCGAAATGGAAATCCTATACAACACCCAAGACAACCAGTCAGGCTATTTGTCACCAAAACGCGAGAGAGCCACTCTGGATGAACATAATTGGGAGGATATCATGGAACTAGTCTTGTCTGGCGAAGCCAAGAAGGTGGAGCTGAGAGCGAACTGGCATAGGTCAAAGGGATCGGGCCAGCCATCCAAGAACATGTCGACTACACAAACACCATCGAACTTCCCGGTGCATAAGAGTATGGAGAGATTGTCGATGGGCCTTCCCAGTCCGGCCAGAAGCAGTGGAAGTGTCAGCCCAAGACGTTCAGAGACCATGTCGACCAGGAGGAGCTCAGGAAGCGAACGCGACGACAGTCCGGTTAGCAGGACGGACAGTGGATTCGGACAGATGCCAGAGCTGTCGAAGTGACTAGAAGACAATCTTGTAACAGACTTGGAAAACGGCGAGTTGGCTTCCGGTGAGGTGTCAGACGGCGGTAACAGCAGCGTATTGGTGGATAGTGAGGGAAGCCTGAAAAATGCAATCCTGATTGAGCGTATAATGAACCGACTCTTGAGCCTCCAACTCCACGCTAAAATGCAACATAATTAAGCAAATAGTGTCACTCAGTCCGAGTAATCATCCTCCTCCTGTGCTCTTCTTGACTCCTCAGCCTGACGGTCTTGGATTTGTTTTGCCTTTTCCTCCTGTTTCTTCCAGTGGCTGCCCTCTTCGTAGTCCTTGCTGATACCGAAGGCGCGTCGGAGTTTCTCGCTCTCCTCGATCTTTGCCTTGGCCAGCTCGTGTACTTGATGCGATTTGAGGCCTCTAGCGTTGGTGGTAGAGCCTTTGGTGGATTGTTCGGCTTGGAGCTTCTTGCGCAAAGCGGTACACTGGTCCTCGATTTCGTCTTCGTCGACTCTGGTTGTTGTTAGCTTAGTCGACTATGAAGGAGATTAAATCGAGGGCCATACTCTTCTTCCTCTAGCTTATCACGCAGCTCAAAGACCTTGACCTCAATCTCGCGCTTGCGATCATGCTCAAGGATGTCCTTGTCGGGCTGGCGCTGACGGTGTCTGAGAAGGTCGTGGTCCTTGGAGTAGGGAGCGGCGGCGTCGCGCGGCTTGAGATGCGAAAGGTTGCGCTGAACGTATCCAGAAGTACCACTTCCGCGTGGTGTAGAGAGACCGACGTTGGAAGACATGATGAATGCGATGGTTGGTGGAAGGGTGCTGTTCAAAGGAAGAGAAGAGTGAAGTCATTGGCGCGGGGTTCGAAAAGTCGAGCCAAGACTTCTATACCATCTTTTGGTTCATTTTCATGTGATTCGCCTTTTCGTCCTTGTCATCTGTCGGTCGATTCTGAGGCGCATCTCTCACATCACCACACGACATGGCGACAGAAGAACACTTCGAGGCTCCCCAGCCTCTGACAGAGCTTCCTTTTGCGCCTCTGACAAAATCTCACATCATACACTGCTCATACCACAACTGGTATCCCAAGTATGACCTTCGTCTGATTTCTCAATATGTGTTTCTTAAACTGACCTTCTGATAGATACCGCGCTATATCCCCCAAAGCTCGCCTCATTCCTCTTACTCGCCCATTCCTCGACTATCTCCGTGCAGACGGCATAGTAATTCCTCCGGATGAGGACGACCCTCGCCGCGACTGGTCAGACAGCGACTCTGGCATCTTCTCGGCTTCCGATACTGCTGGAGAAGAGGACGACGATGAAGAGGAGGACCCTTCTGCCGAGTGGCGCAACGTTCATCGTGCCATCAAGAATACCATCGCTGAGCTCGGAGGCAAGGTCGTCCCCAAGCTGAACTGGTCCGCTCCCAAGGATGCTACCTGGATCGCCGCTACCAACAGTATGGAGTGCAGACTTCCTAGCGACATTTATTTGTTGTTGAAGAGCTCCGACTTTGTCACCCACGACCTCGAACACGCCTACGACGATTGCATTGAAGACGTTTCTCCCGACGACGACACTCCGAAACAAATAGCCGATATCCCATACCATCTTGTTCTGCGCAAGTTCTTCCAAATGAACCCTTCGGTCGAGTTCAGGTGTTTTGTGAGGAACCGCAAGCTCATTGCTCTCTGCCAACGAGATCTAAATCATTTCGACTTCCTCTTCCGCATGCAAGACAAGCTACGCCATGTCATTCACAACTTCTTCGATGACAGACTCAAGCACACTTTCCCCGATGACAATTTTGTCTTTGATGTTTACGTTCCTCCGCCACACGACCGCGTCTGGTTGATCGACGTCAATCCTTGGGCAGTGAGGACAGACCCCTTGTTGTTCAGCTGGCTGGAGCTTTTGACATTACCTGAGCCGCCGGAAGAGAAGGTCATCCGTATCCCCATCAGACCCGCCAATGGTACCGCTGAGAGTGAAGAGCAGTCCGACGCTCAATCTACAGATGCAAGAGAAGGAGAAGTCTCCGAGGGTAGGACAGACATGGAGGATTCTGACGAGGAAGAGGCAGACGAGGAGATTTGGGTGCCAGAGTTCCGCTTGATCAGAAAGGACGATCCTGAGGCCTACAGCTTCAACACTCCTCAATACAGCGCCCACAAACTACCACGAGATGTTGTCGATGCAAGTCAGGGCGGTCCTGGCGCATTGAGAGAGTTTGCAGATAACTGGAAAGAGATGCTAGCGAAACAGCAACAGGAGGATGCAGAGTATGAGAGCAGTGAGGGCGATTAGAAAGATTGGGAGCACAACCTATCAAGAACAGCCACGCCCATTCAGCATTTGTATATACCAGCTGAAAGCACAACGGCACAAGCAGCTTGTCGCATACGAACCCAAAACACTCTCCGGACTTTAACATGTTTCGGGACCCACTTGGGTCCATCGCCAAGCTTTAAACATGCTCATAATTGAGCAAGATCCGTGCTTGGCAGGCGAAACACCACGCATCTTGAACCCGCCATGCCCTCATCGGTACACGTTTGACACAATCGTTCTCGGACTCCGCTCGTGGTTCGAATCTAGAAGCACATGGCCTGCACGTTTCCTTTCTAAAAGAGCACAGGAACCCGCTCACCTCGTTGTAAACACTCTCATCATTTTCTTCGACACGCAGATACACGTTAATCCACGTGCTGGTCACATCGAGACGCTCCTTTTGCTTCAATAAACTGGTCACTGCCAAAGAAGGCCTTCTCTTAATTTGGGTCTCTCGCATCACACTTTTTGCTGGACATTAGTCTAGCCTTCCTAAGACACAATGATTGAAGCGCGGCATATCCAAGATCACACTGCGAACTCGACAACAAAGAAATATTGGGCCTACCCCGATAGGATCCTTCCCTGTACCAAAGATGCTGGTACTTGTGCATATCTGGACTCTGTCTACCACTCGCATGAGATCTCAATGCTTTACACCTTCATTCTCTGGGCAGTTTTAGGCGGTGTTCTCATGTTCATGCTTTCATTGCGCTACGGCAAGAGCGTGAGTCGTTCGTCTGATATCAAGACACCGCTTAGACGAGGACTGGACTCCATCGGATCATTAGGCAGGCGGTGGATGCTTTCAGAGTCTCCAGGAAGAGGTGTTCTCGGACGAGTCACTTTGCTACAAGTGACGGTGCTTTCGGCGCTTCTCGGCTATTTGTTGATCTTCTCGTATGTTGACTTGAGAGCCAATTGACTCATTCTAGAGCTGACTTGTGAACAGTCTCGTCGGAGTTACCTACAAGACTTGGATCACACCTACCAAAAACCACCCTGAACTCAAGACAATCAGAACAGGCTTCGGAGGCTGGGGTGATCGTGTCGGCGCGCTGGCCTATGCCTTGACACCACTGACAATAGCACTTTGCTCTCGTGAAAGCGTCTTATCCTTGATCACTGGTATTCCTTACCAACATTTCAACTTCTTGCATCGATGGACTGGCCGTGTCATTTTCATCCAGTCCTTCCTGCACACTCTGGTCTGGACACTGGTCGAAGGAAGATTCTATCAACCGCAACCGGAAACCTACACGACTTTCATCAAGCAAAAGTACATCGTTTGGGGAATCGTCGCCCAAATCATGATCACCTTCTTGTACATCTTCAGCACTAGCTGGGCTATTCGCTTGACCGGATATGAGTTCTTCAAGAAGACACACGCTCTCATTGGTATTCTCTATCTAGGAGCGTGTTGGGGACATTGGGACAAACTCGCTTGCTGGATGATTGCATCTCTGATTATCGTTCTCGGTGACTTTGGTGTCAGATTCCTTCGAACTGGATTGCTTCACTTTGGATATCGCAAGGGCAAGCCTGGCCTTGGTTTCCACAGCGCAATTGCTACCGTTCAGCACTATGGTGATGATGAGGACTCGGTTGTGCGTGTCGATTTTGACTTCAAACATTCCGCATGGAAACCTGGTCAGCACTTCTACCTTTGTTTCCCTGCCTTGAACATCTGGCAATCTCACCCTTTCACGCCCTCATCTCTCCCTGATGGTCGTAGTGATATTCAGCATCACACCTACCTGATCCGTGAGCGTTCTGGTATCACTGCTAAGCTTGCTCAAATCGCCAGAGCCACTGGCGGAGACTCTTGTACCACTTCCGTCATTCTCACTGGACCTTATGGTGGCTCATCTACAGAAGAATCTGCAGACTCTAACCTTCTTGCCGTCGCGGGTGGTACTGGTGTCACTTCTGTGCTTCCCACTCTCCAAGACACATTCACCGTTGCTCAAACTGGCACCCGCGCTGTCGATCTTGTCTGGATTGTTCGCAAAATCCAAGATCTTTCTTGGATCGCACCAGAACTGACCGAGCTCAAATCATGGATGTCTTCCGGCAAAGCTGACGGCCTACGTCTGCGCATCTTTGTCACTCGCGAACACGCACCGCCTGAGTCATCTACCTCGTCCACATCCTCAATCTCCGAAAAGGGCAAAGGCTGCTGTAGCAAACGTGCAAAGGGCGAGAAGAACGGCATAGTCGTCACCTCATCGAATGACTTGACAGCACTCCAAAACAACTTCTCCATCACATATCTTGGTGGATCACATCCATCCATCAAAGACATCGTCAGCGATTTCTCCGAAAGAACAGCCATCTGTGGCGGTAGAAGTCAAGTCATCGGTGCTGGACCAATGGAAATCGGTACCGCTTTGCGCTCTGCCGTTGCCAAAGAGAACCATGCTGGTAAGGTATGGCAAGGTGATGAGAGTGGTATCATGGCCCTTGAGTGGGATTGTCGCTCATGATGCAGGCTTGCGTCTATGACTTTACGAAATGCATATTGTGTATATATGAGCATATGTGCTCCAAAACTATAGACTTCTAGACTTTCTTCCTTCTCTGCTGTTCATACTCCGGCACGCCGTGTGTTCCTTTTCCGCAGTTCTTGACAGATTTCTCTTCCCTTTCTTCCTCTTTTCGCTCCCTCTTATTCATCCTTTTTCTCCTTTTTTTCTCCTACCCTTGCAGCAGGCTCCGAGGCCAGGGTTGTCCCCCTAACAACACATCGACTCGATCACAGCAATGATATGGTCCAACCATATGTCTCCCACGCTTATCTTAATGGTTGGCCTATGGATAGATATTCCTACCGGCGTCTGCTGTACTTCTGAAGCTCAGCGCCATCCATGGTTCGAGATATTGCCACTTTTATCACATCCGATGCCCTTCCTGCTGCTTGCATGATCAGACTACATGAGAGATAGCTCAACACCACGACCCAAGATGCCAATCTAGGAATACTGGTCCAATGACGTTCGACAGCTCAAGATTCTACCGCCGACTCAACCCATCCACACAAAGGGTCATCAACACCACATCCCAGTCACTCTCGCCTTTTCAACACCACCCTACACTCTGCTTCCTCTTTTGATCGCATTCTTTATTGTTACCACTTGAGCACAGCTCATCAAACAGGTCGGTTAGCTCAGTTGGTTAG
>ERZ794946.401-NODE-401-length-17904-cov-3.684240_pt1 | contig 17904 bp, 13 predicted proteins | sample MGYA00433072_ERZ794946 | MGnify/ENA primary metagenome ERZ794946 (study PRJEB30137, sample SAMN04331413) | food metagenome | isolation source: Y3 must sample point D1 replicate A | place: Australia: South Australia | collected 2014 ...
CCCAAGCTGATCAGGACTAAGCTAGCACAGCAATCACTGAGAAGGACACTCGCAGGATGTTACACAGCTTCTGTCGATCAAAAGGTAATGCATGTTAAAATATCGTACACGAGGGGATTCTATGCTCTACTTTCAATCTCCGCACATCTTTGCAGAATGTCCCTCTTCCAAGCTCTGTACTCCTTCCTTCTGTCCATACTCAGCCAGTCCACGGAATCCTGGAACATGGTTCCCAAGCCTGACCTTAGTCCGGCGCCTGGCTTATCTGCATCTTCCTCCTCAGCCTCAGCATCTGCGTCTTCCATCACAGTATCCATGTCCAAATCCTTCGCCGCCGGTCTAGGTGCATGTTTCTCCTTTCTGTGCAGTGGTGTTTTGGCAGGAGGTTTGTTCTTTTTAGGTGTCTGTGCTTCAGGGATGGCTGTCGTGGTGGCAGCGGCTTTGACGGCAGTGAACCATGGTAATTCTAGCCACCCCTCTGTTTTACTGGCGTGTAGGAAGGCGTCGACTTCTGCGCTGATGGGTGAGTGGGGATCTAGCGCTTGGATGGCGGATGAGCGAGCGGCTGCATATGCTGTGCCGTCTATTACGGTGTTGCGAAGGGTGAAAGTAGTGATCAGGGCGATCGCCGCGAGGAGAGCTGGCAAAGATGTTGGTGTGATGGCCTTGTCGTCTTCTTGTGATGTGGGCTCTTCTTCTGCGCTTATGGAGGTTCGCTTTCGCTTCTTGACAGACGACCGAGGCGTCTGTTTGTTGGTCTTTGTCTCAGCGTCATTATAGCCTCGTAATTGTAGAATAGCGGACAATGCTGCGAGGACGTGTGTCGATGCTTGTGGCACATCAAGTGCATCGCAGACTGACATGACCAGTGGTGGCACCTGTGTTGGCAGGTTGTATCCCTTTTCCTGCTCTTGTACAATCTGCTTCTGGATGTCTTCTTCCGAGTCTGCTATCACGATTTCCTCTTCCGGAGCCTTTGCGGCAGACCTCGTCCTCCTACCAGACGCTGTGACGCTTCCTACGCTCTTCGCTGCGGAGATTGGAGTTTTCAATGGCGTGACACCTGCGCTTCTTACACTCTTCGCGGGAGTCTTAGACGGCGTACCAACAGGTGTACCCAAAGCACTCCTTCTCCCTCTTCCACTTCCGGGTGTACCTACTGTTCCAACATCTTTCAGCCGATTCGTCCTCGGCGTTGCAGGAACAGACAGCGCCGCATCCAGGTATCCGTAGAGTTTCTTGTAGATTCGTGGTGCGACGGGCGGTCTCGCAACCACTTTGTCGATATCGAGCCGGTTCCTGAGTCTCTCAACGGCAATGTGCGCGCATGCGTAAGTCCTCCCGATCTCTTCATCTGGTTTGAGAGAGGCTGCTTTGTTTCGTGATTGCGCAAGGAGGGATGTTGAGAGGTCGATAAGCTCTTGTGGTAATGAATTGAGGGTCGGTACGAGTGTGATTAGCGCTTGTTCCATCGGCGAAGGCATGTTGTCGTTGACTTGACCGACAGGTTTGTCAAAATTAGCTGTCAATGTGTCAAGCAGGCACAAGATTGAAGCTCGAGATGGCGGATGACGCGAAGGACCGGCCGAGGCAAGGCGCGTGCACGTGATCTCGCATATCAATTATCCTTCTGCATTCGGTCATCTACCACATTCCACGGCATGCACTTGGAATGGAGAACAACTTGCTTTGTCTGTCAATGAACAGACGTAGATACTCATGAATTTATTCTTCCAACCTTTGAGATAATCTACACAACAAACAAACAACCTCGCTTAGCGCTTTCCGGCTGCGAGCATCTCCTTTCTCCTCAACTTGTCCGCCGTTCTTTGTAGTGATGTTCTCATGTCTCCCTTCTTGAAGTCCTCAATGTTGTAGTATTTCGGTGCAATGTCCAACAACCACTCAGGACGGACTGACGTTACTGTACGAATGTAGTTCTTTGTGGTAAGGACAAACTCATTGTACAAGACCCACTCGCTGTCGGTGCCCAGCACTGTCGAAGGGTGCAACAAGACGGTCTGCTCGTCCTTCACTGTGATGTACTGTTTCTTGCCAGAGTCCTGTTTGGCACACTGCATGAAGTAACCACAGACGAGAGCCTTGCGGATGTTCTCGTAGTACTTCTTGTCCTCGAATGGTGTTGACATGAGCTCAATCTCGTTGCGCTCCATGATTCTTTTGAGTTGCATGCGGACGTTATCGGCCTGCTGCAGGGCACGGTATGACAAGAAGTGGTCATGGCACCACTGCTTGGGGTTGTCTTGTGCTGCTGGTGACTTGAAGGCGTGGTAGACGTTAAGGATGGTAAGGTGATCACCGTCGGGGTGTGCGAAGAGGTCCTTCATCTCGTCGGCACGCTTGCGAGCACTGTTTGGTCGCACAAACACATTCGGTACCGAGAGAAGTGCTGTGAGGGAGAGAATTTCGTTGGAGCAGTAGAACTCGGGAGATGAAATAAGCATGACTGCAAGAGCAGGGTCCAGAGGGAATTCTGAAGCCATACGACCAAGCTCAGTCAGCTCACCTTCGTCGTCGAGACAGGCAAGGTAGTTGAGCTCTTCCAGGGCGCGCATAAGAGTCTCGGGAGCGGGAGGGTCCATAAGATCGAAATGTACCAAATCGTCGACTCCAAGCTTCTTCAATTCCAGAACAGTTGACGACAAATTTGATCTCAAAACTTCGGGGTATGACTGATCGATGAGCTCCTTCTTGAAAGCAGCCTCAGTGTACAGACGGAAAGCTTTTCCAGGCTTGGTACGTCCAGCACGACCAGCACGCTGCTGGGCTGAAGCCTTTGAGATGGGCGAAACGAGCAGAGACTCGACTCTGATTCTGGGGTTGTAGACCTTTTGCTTGCTGAATCCGGGATCGATAACGTAGACAATACCATCGATAGTGAGCGAAGTTTCGGCGATGTTGGTCGAGATGATGACCTTGCGACCGGGACGACCACCAGGGCGGAAAGGACCAGGTGCGGGGTCGAAGATGCGCTGTTGCTGAGCAGGAGGCAGAGAACCGTAAAGAGGGTATACCTTCAATGGACCAGCACCTGCTTCTCTGATCATCTCATCTGACTCCAGACCAATCTTTCTGCATGCATCCTCAATCTCCTCCTCACCGGTCAAGAAGAGCAGGATATCACCTTCGGGCTCGGTAGCGTGAATTTGAAGAACGGTACGAATAGCGGCCTCGACGTAGTCTCTCTCGGGCTCGGCGGTGTAAAAGATCTCGACGGGGTGGGTACGACCAGGGACAGCAAGGAGAGGAGCATCGTTGAAGTACTTTTGGAACTTCTCGGCATCAAGAGTGGCGGACATGATGATGATCTTCAAGTCGGGTCTGCGCTGGGCGACCTCCTTGAGGAGGCCCATGAGGATATCGGTGGCCAGAGTACGCTCGTGAGCTTCATCGAGAATAATTGTGCTGTAGCGGCTGAGGTTGTGGTCGTTCATAGCTTCACGCAGAAGCATACCGTCGGTCATGTACTTGAGAATGGTGTTCTGCGATGTCATATCCTCGAAACGGATGCTGTAACCGACTTCTTGACCCAGTGTAACATCCATCTCTTGCGCGACACGCTGAGCGACCGACATGGCGGCCACACGACGGGGCTGTGTACAAGCAACCATCTTGCCTTGCTGATGCGGCAGATCATCGTAGAGGACGAACTGAGGGATCTGAGTGGTCTTTCCTGAACCGGTCTCACCGACGAAGACGAGGATTTGCGTTTGCTGGAACATTTGAAGGAATTCATTTCTACACGTTTAGTCAGTAATTACGCGGCTTGATAGGAAGACTAGCCACATACCTTTGAGCGTGGACAGGCAGGTTTCTGCGAGTCTTCAAGATACCAAAGTAGCGCTCAGACAGGTTCTTGCCGTTGAAAGGGTTTGAAGGACCATCCTCAGCCTTTGCAGCCAGCTGAGCCGTCGTCTGGTGGCGCTTGAAGTGAGTGAGACCATCGGAAGCACCGCCATTCGAGCGTCCATTGCTGTAGCCGTTGTCCTCGTTGTGGTTCATGTGTGCGAGGTAGGGGTTGGAGGCGGGATCAGATTCCATCTTCTGGCGCTTTGCGCGCGATTCGTCGCCGGATCTTCTGTCGGACATATTGTCGCTGATGATGTGGTGGCGTGAGAAACGACCCTAGTCTAGAAGAGGCGATAAGGCGTAGAGGAATGGGCGGGCAGTGGGTGCGACAAGAGTGATAAAGTGGTTGTCGTCGACAAGTCGAGAAACAAATGCCAAAGAGTCGCCGCTTTGCTTGTCCCAAAAAAGTCCCTGCAACTTCATCATCGTTGGCCTTGGCATTTCCGTCTCTCCGCCCTCTTTGCGCCCTCCGCCCTCCGCCCAAACCACCGCAAGATGTTTCTTTTCGTCTAATGCTACATACACAGTGATACATAGCTGCCTGGGTCAATATCATTTGACCATAAGCTTCACATACACTGCTTTTGCATCTCTGCTTGCTGCGCACCAAGAATAGAACATCTAAAGGATTCGTGGTGCATTACTCGCATTCGTCAACGCACAGCCACCTGTGCCCCTCCACGCTTCAGCCTCATATAAACCTATCCCACCTTCGTCTCCATCATCGTTTGATCTTTACATCGTTTGATCTTTACATCGTTTGATCTTTACACACACAAATCCACCAACATGGCCAACACGAAATTGCTACTGTTTCTCTGTCTGGTGGCAGTCTTGCTCTTTGCAACTCCGACTCATGCCTTCGGCGCCGGAAACATTGCTTCCATCTCAAAGATTGAAGGCAAGAACTGGCGCCATGGTGACATCGAGGATATGCTCAAGACTGTCGACTGCTTGAAGAAGCACAAGTGGACTTCGATGATGATCAAGGTAGGACTGATTGCTGTAGCACCCAGGCATTTCTTTTGTTGATGACCATATCCCACAGCGCGTCTACTTTGGCAACTGGCTCCGTGATTACAGTCAAGCTGTCGATGTCGGTACTCTCAAAGGTGTTCCTGCTAGCACTATCCGCATCTTGGTCTGGGTTCTTGCTTTTATGAGTTTCGGATATGCCACAGCTGAATTCGAAGTCACCGACGAGCGCCTTGGTGTCTACCGTCCTGAGGAGCACATCGACAACCCCAAGGATTATGCCGACAATCAAGATGCCAGGCAATTTGACCAGCGTCTTCGTGGTCCCGTTTCACCCCAGGAGCTTGCCATTGACCCAGACACTGGTATGAAGAACTACATTGCAAACGAACGCGGCGATTGGGCCACCTCGGCTGGATACATCAGATACAGCTTCAAGAGAGCTATTCATTACGGCCGCCTTTACACTCACGGTCAAAACAAGGGCGAGGAAAAAGATTTGTGCGAAGCTCTACGCTGTTTAGGGCAGAGCCTGCATACTCTCGAAGATTTCGGCGCACACACAAATTACACCGAGCTTGCACTTCGTGAGCTTGGACACAATAACGTGTTCCCTCATGTTGGAGCAAACACTGAAATCAACCTTCGTGGCAAGCGTGTTTTCCCACTGGTCACTGGCACTTTTGGCGGCGTCGACTTCATGCACTCCGTCCTGGGTGAAGCCACTGATCATGTCACACAAAGTGAGGTTGATGAGATGCAGAGTGCCTTGAACGATGCTTCCGCTCAAGGAAAGCGCTCTGGCTCTGGGCCTTCGGGAGAAGTGTCTGGCCTGGTCAGCCTGTTATCCAAGGTGCCCGGGACAAGCGGTCTATGCCAGGAAGCTGTTCGTCTACAAACTGAGTCCGATCAATATGCTGCTCAGAACGGTGGCGCCGGTGCTCGTGGCTTCGATGACGGTGGCTACAGTCAGGATCGTGCCTGGAATCCTGTCGCATCTGCCAACAACACCGCCGACCCTCAGGCAATCGTTGCCAAGATCTATCCCATCCTCGTCTTCCGTGACAATGTCGTTCGCAGCATCAGCAACATCGTCTCCAAGATTCCTGGTCTGGAGAGTTTGATTGAGAAGATCACTGAAAAGGTTACGTTGACTGTCATGGGTCTGCTCGCTCCCTACATCACTCCTCTGATTGCCGCTGCTTCGAACAGTCTAAAGCAGGGTAGCAGCAGTGTCGTCGACGCGAGTGGAAAACATCAGTACGAAGTTTGGACAGACCCCTTCAGCACCGACCCTACACACTCTCTGCTGTCTAAGGACCACTTCAGCAATATCTTGAACGAACCTGCTGGCAAGGTTGCTGCCTGTATTCTCCAATACGTCGCACCCCGCATCATCTACGCATTTGACCACCCTGATGTGCCTGAAGAAGAAGTCCTCAACGACGTGCTTCGTGTTTTCCACCACCCTGCTATCCGCGACCCTCACTGCGAGATCCAAACCAAGATGTTCGCTGTAGTTGAGCAATGGGCCCGTCAACGCCCTGGCGGCGGTCATGACCTCGACAGACTCCTGAGCTCTGAGAGTGTCAAGGCCGGCCACAACCACACTGGTGGCGCCAACCCTCATCTCCACTCTCATGGCGGTCCCGGAGATATGCAGAACGTCTTTGGCATGGGCCAGCACCCACAACGTGGTATGGACGCCTCAGGCACTCCCGAGCAGTACGGCTCAGGCTATGGTCAACCCGGTCCTGCTACTCCTCAAGCCGGTTGGGGTGCTCCTCCACCTGCCGATTACAACCAGCAGTACCAGCCTCCGGCTCCTGCGGGCTTTGCTAACAACGATCCCTATGCATATCCTAGCGCTTACCAACAAGGTTACGAAGTGCCCTATGATGCTGGAACACCTTACGGAGCACCTCCACCTGGACCTCCTCAACAATTTGGTGGCCAGTACGGCGCTGCTCCGCCAGGCCCACCACCACCTGGCCAGTACGGCGGATACGACCAACAGCAGCAACATCAACAGCACGGCTATGGTCAAGGCCCTCCGCCAGGATATGACCAAGGACACTCGTCGGGATACTACCAAGGTTACTGAGTGAAGGTTATGTAACAATCACGCGCTGGGCTTTGGATGCGATTGAGGAAGGTAGCGATGCTTACCTTTATGTGTGCGAGTCCGATTAGTGGTTCGAATTTGAAAGCTGAATGACACAATGACAATACCTTTTGCAAGTTATCTCCTATCTCTTCAGGTCATCTTTGTTGAGTGTTCAGTAATGGTAAATCTGCCTGTGGTCCTTAGGACAGCTTCTGTCATCATACCTTACTGCATCTGTCACTGAACATCGTGTTGTCTAGCCTCGCAATTCTGTGAGTCCAGTTTCTACAATAGTTGATTATTTTTCAGTCAACAGATTGAGTAGGCGAAAGCACACGCACGCAAGACACCTACAAGGTCAGTGAGGTCGCCTTTGTTCCCCTTTGAGTCTCTAGATTCTTGTCCCATAATCAACGGAAGCCAGTAATCCCAGTGAATAGTGTGCAAAGTTGAATACAAGATGGAGGTAGGTAAGAGACGGAGGTGTCGTTGACCCGATGCCTCGCTTTGTCTTCTCCATACCAGGCAGAGTGTTGTTCTGAACGATTTATATGAGCTCTTCAATCAGTCCCATGGTTCTCTGTACTGGACATTGATCTTTCCTCTCAATATCCTTAGGTGCGTTGGGGCTTTGCGAAGAACACATTATCGTGGTTGAGAACATTTATACTCAAAAAAGAGAATCGTTGCGCTTCATGACGGGGCATGTCAGCTTTGAACCAAGTGTGTTAATGAGAACTCCAACGTTTCTGTAGAACATGGATTGTAAGTCGCGAGTCACTCGCCTTCGCTTAGCGCAACGTAATCATGATGTTCTTCATCTAGTCAGGAAGAGTACATTTAAATAGCTCTTTCTTAATTTGTTGCTAATCAAGCTGGCAACAAAAGCGCCCCAATGGACGGAACGAGAAGACAATCTTTTCGTACTATGAGCTTGCTTGAGCTGCGAACAAGATCTCCATCCAGGAAATGTAAAACCGAAGAAGGCAGGAGACAAACATGGCAGGTCAGTGAATCTGGGCGAAAGCTACTCGTCTCGCTACACCGTCTAAGGTGAGATCTTCCATCACTAAAGGAGCAAAGGTGATAAGAGGAAGAGAAATCATAGGTGTCATTGACCTGATACCCTGCTTCTCCTCTCCGATATCCTGTATTTTGCTGCACTGGGTGTTCTCATCACAGTTCACAGGTGGACTCGATACACTCGCCACAGAGAACAGTCGCGGGCAGCGGCTGCGCTGCGCTGTGATAGCTTCCCACTATCGCATTAAGGCTTTTTATATGTCGTGCTGCCAATGTCAAACTCAGGCGGCCCTATTATCGTCATTATCATATAGGGTCCCTTAGCTTGAGGATATATCTCAAAAGATGTGGATGTACAGCAGAGTTGACACAATGAGAAACAAAAGAAAGAATATCATACATCTCTACCTGAAAGCTTAATGTGTGTGTAATGGTTGAAACCGTAACGACGGACAAGAACATGGATGATTTTTGACCAAGAGTATAGTATAAAAGCGTTGAACACTCCACATGTGCTGTTCTGGTACAGCCGACGATGAGTTTATCATTGGGGAAAAAATCGGCAACATCATGCAATAAGTGTGTGCTCTACTGGTTCTCAATCTCAGTATTATCATTGAACAAATAGGCGGCGGGGTGAAGCAGAGGAGCAGGTCAGTGATCCTCGATGGCCACTAGAGTATTCTGAGAGGCGCCGTTTGCTAATAATCACTGCGGCGGCAGAAGAGACTTAGATAGCTAGATGAATCATTGACCTGGTGCTCTTCTTTCCATCCCATGATTTTTGGTTCGAATAACGCATGAGTGACGTTGCGACTTTGACTTAAGGCTGTGAACCATGTTCCACATACTGTGCAGAAGATAACTGATCAAATTCGCAAAAGTAGGCAATTTATACGCCTCCCTTTCCTTGGGGGCGGTCTGCTCTGAGATCAGCTAGTAATGCGAAAGAGCTCCGGGGTATGATTTATTTCTTGGATTGTGTGTTGAAATACTGGATCGAAGAGGCAGTTGCTTAGTCCATTTGACGGATGACCGGTTACATGTCCGTCGTGTTGCAAGAGAGACAAGGGCGCTTGAGCTAACCGGTTGCACTTCCGATCGGATGTCATGCCGACACCGCGATAGCCATGACGGAATAGGAAATCCACTCCACAATCCAATGGCGGGGCGGCCAACCTCTTGCAATTATTTATTCTGACTTCATTATGCGACTCCGTCCTATTGACAATCTTTCGGTCTACTCATAAGCAACCTGGAAATACGATGGACTGCCCTCAAGAGAGACTCAGTATCGCGGTGCTCGGAAGTGGTTTGTCACGTTCCAATGCTGTATCACAGAATCAAAGTTGACATGTAAGCAGGCTTCATGGGCACTGCCATCATCAAAGGCCTACTCACCAGCGTCCGCCCGGGTCACAAGAACTCGGAAGACTTCAAGCTCCAAATACACGCTTGCGTCAGATTCAAGGAATCCTTCGAACGAGTGCAGAAGGTTCTCGGCGATGAAGCATACCGCATCCAAAGCGCTACTTCTTTACACGCATGGTCTTCAGCCGTCGACAAAGCCGATGTTATCATGCTCGGTATTCCGCCTGCAGAACTCAGATCGATCTCGGAAAACATGCCACTCTGCAAGTCTTTGCGAGGTAAACTCGTCATCAGTTTGCTGGCTGGTACGACTTGCGAACAGGTCATTGATGCATTCGTGCTCAATGAGGAGACCAACAGAGCAGAGCAATTCCATGTCATCCACGTCATCCCTAGCATTGGAGCACAAAACCTGGACTCAGTCACCATGATTGCTGAGACAGACCATGCCGGAGACGATGAAAAGGCCCTCTGCGACTGGATCTTCCGACAGATTGGTAGCGTTCATTACCTACCAGAGGAACTTATGAATGAAGCCACGGCAGCACACGCGACCTGCAATGCCCTCATGATGATTGCCGTCGATGCTGTCACGGATGCAGCTGTGGCAGAGGGTATTCCTCGATCATTGGCTTTGGCACTCTCTGCACAGAGTCTGAAGAGTGCAGCTGGCCTACTGGATCAGGGCATGACTCCCGAGTCTTTGAAAGAATCAATGTCTGTGGCAAAGGGCATCACGATCAATGCCGTGCTGGACCTCGAGAAAGGACAGACCAGATCTGCCATTTCGGACGCGACTAGGAATGCTATCAGATATACGAGAAATATGACATAAAATCGCATCATCATTATCAAGTCGGTCTGCAAGTTTTAGGCCAAAATTGACAACTGAGACTGGGAGATCCTCACTCGAATGACCATGTATGACTGGCAGCGATATTGTGATATCGTGTACATTGGAAAGAGCAGAAGCAAGCGAGACAGAAAAGCATGGGGACATGCATAAGCACTTGTTACTTGTCAACACCCATGCATTACAAAAGCGATTGGACAATGTTTGGCGACCAAAGATCATACCGGATACTCCCATACTGTCACGATCTGCCCGGATGCTCAGTCTTACGAGCGAAAAGTTGGAAAGCATGGAAGATGTACCCTTAAGCCCATGCATATGTCGCGCCTGCCAGCCACGTCTTCTACCAACAGCCGCTGAGCGGCTAGCACGCAGAAAAACATGCTTCTGGTCTCTTCCTTGTTGCCGGAGAGTAAGGTGTCGAAGTTTCCGGGATGGAGCAAGGACTCTCGGAGGTAAGAGTGGTATAAGAGCATAGCGGTAGCAATATCGTCCTTCAATCATCTTTCGATATTCTGTCATCCCATTTAGACATTCCTGGTGAGTTTACTCGTCTCACGATCCCCACAGATATTTGCAGCACTTCAGTCCCTGCTCTTGACAACGGATAACCGTAACAGATGCGTCAATAACACCGGATCTTCCCCACGTGTCCACACGTCGGATCACGATATGGAAAAGAGCGTCGCGAACATGAGTTCTGATCTCAACTTTGCATCCCGGCAAGCTTTTGAGAAGATCACGTAATTTGAAGTATCCCCAAAACTCGAGCTCGATTCGTACGGAGAAGTTCCTGTTTGCCTGAACTAGAAGCTTGCAGATCTCATGTAACTTTTTGACTGTTTTTTCTGCGAGGCCGAGAATATCGTAATAGTCGTGGACGACATAAGTACAGATTGCGTCAATCTCTTGAGTGATTTGACGATTGAGATGTAATAAGCTGGAGGTTTGTTCATGGTAGGGGCGGGCTCGGGTGGTGTTTCCGTACACCACAATGTGGATCTCGTCTTCTGGAAAAGCGTGTCGGTAGATCATCAGACGTAGCTCTGGGGGCAAGTCCATGAATCCAAGCCTAGAGACATTTGGCTCAATCTCAGGAAGTGTTGAGGTTCTGATGGTTGTGGATGCATGGGTTTCGTCTGAGTGATCCGGAACGTCGTTCGAAAGGCGAGTATCAGTCATCTTGATGATGTTGCACAGCGTGAAACCGTGAACTTGATTCGAGGATCAGGCTTTGAGAGTCGAGAGTGATGCCAGCGCGTCAGAGTCGAGGCAGTCGCGTAGCTTTCACCATGCCAGGGAAGTCGCCATCGAGCCGATAAAACCAGGACGCGAATACGCGTCAAATCGCTCCGACGGTCATCACAACCTCAAACCCATCAAAACTTCACTCGTAAAATCTCGCCCATTGACTGCAACATAATAGTTGTCGGCGCATCCTCACTTCCCGTAAGCATTTATCCTCCGTATCTCACAGTTCTTGCAGCGCTTTGAGGCATCTTTCGCCGCGCCGTCTTACTCCTTGAAATGTATCGTTAGCTAAATCGACTTATCCCAGGCGCCAGATTTCTTTCTCGTCTTGCCATCATGCTCGCAGAAATGATGGTGATGGCCGCTCCCAAGCTACCCACCGAGCAACAAATCAAACACAAGACGCTCATCGAACAACCCGTTGAACAAGCGACAAACACGGTCATCACAGAGATCGTTGGACAAGCCGAAACCATCTCCGGTACAATGACACGCTCGACAAATCTCTTTGACCTGCCTCTGGAGATCCGTTTGATGATCTACAAGGAAGCACTCCCAGCTCATCACACCAAAGTACCCGCGCTACTGCTTTGTAGTCTGCGAATCTACCAAGAAGCATCATCACTCTGTACTCGTGTACTATCCCTTGAGTTCTTCGGGGGCAATTACTGCCACTATCCGGATTTCAAGACGCAAGCACATCGTTTTCAAATCGTCGCCGACCGTGTCAAGAAGGCATCTTCGACTGGTGTTCCCATCAGATTCGTCATTGAAGTGCGATGCGGCGGTAGACACAATTCACTCGCCATTTTGCAGCCCGTTGTCAACATCATCCACTCTACACCTGCCCTTCAGATCGATGTTGTGCCGCACAGCTCAGCATGCATGACTTGTAACGACTCGGGCCCTGGTTCTGGTAACCAGCAGAAGACTGTCAGACAAATCAAAGACTTGTTTGACCGAGTCATCAGCGACAGAGAGAACGGCTTTATTCGTGCCGCCGCATATCTTGCACCTTCTTGATTGTGGTCGCCATGCTTGCTCTGAAGAACGTGCTCTTACTATGGCACTTTTGCTAGCGATGCTTCGAAGATCGGGAGAATATGTCCCCCAGGGAGCAATAGACCATCAGAGTGGCCGAGTTATGCTCAATTTTGTGGCTATTTGCTGTATTTCGAGTCGGACGACACCCTCGTAAATAGCTGACCAAATCCATAACATCTTACTCCAGCATTGCTAATTGCGCATCCTTGGGGTACTAGTCGGTAGAGGAGGACATAATGATACACTGGGCGGGCAGGAGATCTCAATGTATAAAAGGTAGCGTAAACCCTTGCGTTATGAGAACGGCCCCTTGCTTTAGAATCATAAGTTTCTAGGTCGGAAAGATAGTTTTAATATCTCAGCCCTTGATCAAATTATGCCCCGAAAAGGAGGAAGGATAACGCAAAAAGTTGATAGACGGCCTTTTCTGAGTCTCTGACTCTCTGGCTTATGGTGTAGATGCAAAAGGATTGCTGCCGCCGAGGTTCGAACTCGGGACCTCCGCTTTTAAGGTGGGAGAGCGGCGTCTTAAACCTCTAGACTACGACAGCGTTGATGAAGCGTGGCTCAACTTTTAAACTCATATTGGTTGTGTTTGGTTGGTGTTGGTAGGATTGACACGTGCACCGGCAAGCACGGCGGTTAGGTGCATCTACCAACGCGGAAAGAGCACTTCACTCGAGCGATTGACCCAGCAGAGCGGTTCGGTGAGCTTGGCCGGCCACATTGACCCATGCAGTCGACGCCATCCTTGCACTTCTATCCGTTAGCTGGATATTTCCAACTTCTCATGTTTCAGTTGGCTACCCACCATCGGATGGAAACTGACACATCGACACGTTTCAAATGTTCCAATCACCCTCCCAAGTGCTGAAGGACAGCTCCGCACTGGTGTTATCCAGGCTTCCTGCCCACAAGTTTTCATTGATCAGAGTAGGCGCACATCCTGCCATCCATGCTGTCGCGTCCATTGTCGGCTCAAAGTTGAACGCCTGTTCATAATCGACGAATTCGTCATCCAGGTTTCGAAGATGCGAGCCACAGAGACTCATGATGACATCGCGGCATTTTGAGGCGCTCGGATTCAACCCAATCATTGATTCGACGACCTCCAGAGTTGCCGACACCTGGTCTCGCCATTCTGGTGCCAGCCTGGATTTGGACTTGCAACGCAGACAATGTATTGGGATAAGTGCCGCTTGGAAGATGAAGTATCTGGAAACAGTCAGTAGTTGTCAAGCTTCAGTGATAGCGATACTAACAGCACATAGAAAGCAGTCAATCTCGTCTGCGACCTCGACTTCCAGAAGTTTTGAATCGATGCTATACTTTCTCGAGCAGCACGCAAACACCTATTCGTCGCTTCTTGCTCGTGCCAAGTGAGCGTCTCCTCTCTGCCGTCCTGCAATGCCCATTTGACCAAGAGTGGTCGGAAGATGACAATGCGAAGGTTGCGATATCTCCAGCAGTTGATGCCATGCGGTAAGGCAAATCGATCTTCCAGCATAGGGCCACTGCTGTCATGGAAATAATGCGGCACCTGACTCAACCAGGCCTCCACAATGGTCGAATCGAGCGTCAAGAGTTCTTCTGGAAGCGGTGGTGGGTTGCTAATCAAGCGGTTGTATATTGGCATGGTCTGCAGGTGATATGACGATTGTACTCGGAGGTATGTGTTGACTGTCGGTTCATCGACTTCGGGTGGCGTCACCGGTGAGTTGGCCATGAGGTCCTGCTCCCTGATATTGGATGGTAAAGCTGCATCAACTCCGACTTGTGGCCAGATCAATGGACGACTGTAGGTAATGGTTGCGCCTACGTCCAGGACACAGAGAGACCACCATATTCGGCGCCTCAACTCTTGCTTGAAAGGGCTCATGTGCTGAGAACCAAACTCCTTGTGCAATCCAAGCCCGATAGCCATTCTGATTGCGACACCACCGTAATTGTAACCAGTATTGGGCTTGTTGATCTTCTGCAGGAACATGGCCGACATACCGAATGCTTGAACCAACGTCAGATTTCCTGTTTCCAAGGCATTGACTGCAAGATATCGCTTTGCTGTCCTGAAGATTGACAGACTCGTGTCATCCGAGGAGCTTGGGTTGGTAACAAAAGCACCCAACGCCGCAACGATGTTGACCAGTACAAGCCAGATACCTTGACCAGGTCGAGCCATCCTGCTTGCATATTGAGCCCGGAATGTCGGCTCATGCAAAATCGGAAAGACCGGGTGGTATCGTACGAAGAATGCATCAACGAACACGTCCACCATCGCTCTTGTCACCAAAGTCTGAGTCTGCACGGCTGAAGCTATTGAGGAACTCTCTGTCTGCCTTCGAAGCAGATCTTGCAGATCTCGTCGTCTGTCATTCCAAGCGCCAGAATCCCAGGAGGGCCCATTTCCAGACTCCATCCAGAGAGATCGCAGATGAGAAGCTCCAGACGCCATTCCAAGATAACCATAATTGGCAGCGTCGACTGTCAGAGTAGCCATGCCGTCCATGACTTTTCTGACACCTTCTTCGTCGTCCTCGGTGATTGCGACACCGCCATGCAGTCCAGTCTGTTCTCTCTCGTCCCACTCAAATTCTTCGTCGCCATCTGGATACAATGCCGCTGTTGGGTCTGGCTCAGCATCAGTCGTGGGAAAGCTCCATGCTGAACCAGGATCATCGAGACCAGTGCTTCCTTGAGATTGTACTTGAGGTTGTGATGTCACACTTCGCTGTTGTTGCGAGGCAACTGGCGAGTCTACGCTCCCTGCGGCAGGGCTAGCAGTCCGTGGCGTATGTGTTTGTGATATACTCCTTATCGGCGGCAGCGTGGGTACATCACCAGATCGTTCTTGATCAAGCAAATACGACACTTCTTGATCAGAGAACAATCTCTTGAGAATACCCTCAGCACGCGACAATCGATGCTCCACCTCTGTAAGATGCCTAGAAGCCAATATCAGCCGCAAAGCCTGCAACGAAGCTTCATCTACACGCACCTTCTCGTTAGCGGCGTCTTTCCCAGCCTATCGTAGAGACAATGGCGCTTATAACGCTTGCAAGTCGAGCACTCCGGAATCTTATGGTCGCAATTGGCCTTGCGACGACGGCATTCCTTGCACGCCAAGCTGTCCTCCGCAGCAGCCTGTGACCGTCGCGTCGCACCAGATACGACGGGCGTGCTCATGTTATCACTGTACAATCGACACGTGAGCGGTTGATAGCGACATGTTCTGTCATTCTATCCCCTGCAGTCATCGCGAAAATTGCAGGATCCCTATTTCGCCGAATGGAACGTCTTGGACCGAGGGCACCGCTGAGGTCCGCTCAAACCTTGGGCGACTCTCACCCTCGAATTCGCGCTATACCCGTTATGGCAACTATCTTCCTAAACCCCTCTTATTGTTTCTTCCTCCTTGGACGTCATCTCTGGTGTTGCTCCTACGATTTATTGACTGCTCCTGCCACAGTCTTACCTCTAGGACGTAAACATCAGAATGCACGATGCTTTTCCAGCTGTCCAAGGTGTCTGCTGAGAGCGACCAGCATTAGCTCTCAGCATATGAACATGTCTTCAGAACCTCACTATCAAAAGACAAGATGGTTTTCATGTACAATAAAATGTTCAGAGAGAATAACCAGTAATCCGCACTCTTAGCTGACTGTTACTCGAGCTTCAAGAACATCTTGGAGGCCTTTTAATCGGTGTTTTTGAAGCAAAGTTGGCAAGCTGAGAGCTCAGTTATGATCTGTTCGACTATCCTCTCCGTCCTCATTACCGATCACCATTACACGGCATGTACACAACAAACAACCTGCCGGTAATACATTCCACAAAACACGTCAAAAAGTACTTCTGCTGTACACCAAGATCTCCGTATCTTCTGCAACCACACTGTTGGATCTCTAGATCTTGTACGGTCGCACTTATAACCATATCTCTGGAACTCCCTTGAGCATTCTTTCCTCCTCTCTCTTCTCACCTTCATTTTTGCTCTCACATCGTCACCGTGTCAAACTCCAAAGCCCTTAGACGCAGACTCCTTCAGCTTGTGCCACTCTCGCTGTTATGGCTGAAATATCCACGCAAGGTACACTCAATCGCGTGCCCTCTACTTGATTTATCCTAACGACTCTTCAGTCTTCTATCATCTTCAAACTCTCTTTGTCTGTTAATTATAATCCACCTACTCTAATACGTAACATCAATGCCTTGGTCTCACTTCGTCGCGGTCTATGCCCCGCTGAAGCTCCAGACTTCTTTGTTTGCAGCTTGAAGCTTGAAGGAGCTCCTGTTTGTCCCCTCTCTGCGGCTTCGCTATATTTCCTTCTTTTCACAACTTTTCAATCTCTCACCTCCCATAATCATCGTCTATCAGTTGGCAATCACAACACGAAATGGACACTCAAAACATCAATACTGGCGGAGGAGAAAACTCTGCCACCAAAGTGCAGGAGGTCGACATTCAAAGTAAGCCAAGCGTTTTTCCCTCCTGCTCGTTTCACACATTGACGATACTATAGTCCCTACCAATCCCGCCGATCCTGCTTTCTTCAATCTCACTCTCGAAGCGCGCCACAAAGCCTACCACCTCCTTCTCGACCCCAAAGGCACCAATACCCTGGTCGTCGAACCCCCCAACTCTCTGGATGCCGTCACCAAACTACTCGCCATCTCTGAACAAGTCCGCGATGAAGTCACCACTTTGATCGCCTCCGACTACAAGGCTCGTATCCAAGCTGGTCTCTACTACAACCTCAAGCTCGAGCCCCACACCATCGCCGTTGCTGGACCCAAGAAAAAGAGCAAGAAATCCAAGAAGCAAGACCCATCACCCACCACGGCACCTCTTCCCGCAATCAAATCATGGACCCTCGATATCATTGTCTTCACCGCAGAAATGCAAATCAGAGTCACCGCGAACCTGAACTTCAAAACCAACACCGTCGCAATCCGTCTGCCTGGCTTTGAGGATGGCCTGGCCATGTTCTCTTCCAACTACTGTGATCACCTGTTTGAGGTGTTTGAGGAAGCTTTTCTCGAGCCTATGAAGGTGTTTACTGGTAAGGAGGGGTTTGATGGTGTTATGTTGAAGGATGTGGAGGTGTTGTTGCGTGAGGTGGAGTTGCCTTGCCCTAAGTATTTCTGGGATAATGATGAGTTGTTTGGTTGCTAGGATGAGGACACGCAGGATTGGCATGATTACGGAAATCACGAGGACATGGTTTGTTTTGATGCTGTCAATGACGAGGATGATGGTTATGAGATTGATTTCGCTTGAAGGCTTCAAGCCTGGACCGAAGGTCAAGCATGAGGATACGATAACCGACTATAATCTTGACAAGATTGGCAATTGATAGGTCAAAAAGCACAAACTCATTCACTTTGAACTGCTTTCTTTTCTGCTAATCTT
>ERZ794946.402-NODE-402-length-17893-cov-19.014351_pt1 | contig 17893 bp, 18 predicted proteins | sample MGYA00433072_ERZ794946 | MGnify/ENA primary metagenome ERZ794946 (study PRJEB30137, sample SAMN04331413) | food metagenome | isolation source: Y3 must sample point D1 replicate A | place: Australia: South Australia | collected 2014 ...
TGAAAGGGTCAAATCGTACCATCACATACCTTGGGTACCCTGCCATGCAGGTTGCTCGGTTCTCTGAGTGAATGTCGCATCGGTATAGCCTCTGTACAAGGCTTTAGTCCAGACCGTGCCATATTCCAGGTAGCCAGCATTCTTGGCTCTGATTGAGTCGTGGAGAGGTACCTGTCGTGCTAGCATGAGTTCGGTAGAAAATCCTCAAAACCCATTCTAACTTACACCGAGCCAGTTGTCCCATCCAGTAGGTGCGTAGTCCCACTCAACCTCCTCAGCGGCCACGTAATAACGTCTGATAGTACCGCTGAAGTTGAAACCAAGGCTAGAAGGCACACTGCTGTTCATACTTGCAGCGCAGGAAGCCAATAACCTGGTAGTACCATTGCTGGATGATACCGTAGTGCTGAACGCGCTTTGCACGGCAGATGTAGCAGTGGTAGTCCAAAAACTTTCAGAGACCCCAGAAGCGACCAAGGAGCTGGTGTAGGACGCAATCATCCATTCAGATACAGCGCTTGTCGGCCAATTTGCTGAAGACGTCGTTGGGGGCACTGGCTGTCCGACCGGGACATTTCCATTACCTCCCGGTGATCCAGATCTGCCAGGAGGAGGAACAGCCGAAGCACCCAATGTGCCAAGGGTGAAGAGGAGGAGGGGGATAAGATGTGTGGGCATTTTGGGCGAGATCTGAGATGTATCGAAATTGTGTCTGCAATCCAGGACCTTGCCTCAAGCGGGCTGTATTATTATAGAAGAGCGCGATTTGTGCCACCGATGCGGAACGGCCGTTGTTGATAGTATGTCACTGCTTTTCTTCAGCGGTAGCTCGTTCCACGAAGGTTCCGAGGATGCTTTTCGCGATTCCGATCTCTGCACAAGATTGAAGAGGTCGTCGGTGATGCAGCATCCTTCCGACAGCAGACCAAGAGGCCTCCAGTTCATTGTCGCTCCCATAGCATGACCGACAAAAACTAAAGGGCCAAAGTCACCGAACATCACTTGTCTTGGATAGTCGCATTCCCGGCCAGCCTGCGCGGTCCTGGGCCTTGAGTTCGCACTAGGGTAGGATAACGCATAACATTGACAGTTTATTTGCCGAACTCGGTGGCGTCGGCCATCTCATGGACGCACCTGCGGGGCCGCGGCCCTCGGCGAGTACGACGTCACTGACATCAACGTCGTCCCACCTCACTGACCAACGAGAGCGGATCGGAAGCTCGGATGGCTGCGCAGAAAGACCATGAACGCACGAAGGCTTTGGAGATTTCCCACTCATCATGCATAAGCTGGCTTTGGTCGTTTTGAGCCACGGACTTTGAGCCAGCTCGTGATCAATCCCTTGGCTCAACCCATCGTCCATGCCAATGCATGATCATCTGTCTGTCGCTCGAGTTGGCTTGGCACGTGGTCTTTTATTCGCATAGCTCAAGCGGTCAGTCTAGCTCGATATTCCATATTCTCGTTCGTCCATCTCTGCAACCCACTACCATGCAAGCCAACTGTCTCGTATGTAGCTCAACCGCTGCTGTTGTTCGTGAGAGTTAGCCTGCGTGCGACCCCCAACAACGCTACGCGCGACCAACAATCGATTGACAATGAAGACCTTCACATGTTATTGTATTGATAAGAGGTCCTCGGGATATTCAATCGAAACCACAAATTATCCCGCAATGACATGCTCCAAGCGCGACTCGTTGGTCGTCATCGTGGTTGATCAGTTTGTTGCGTTCTTGGGCCGGAATAGCCGTGAGTTGGCTCAAAGCTCAGGATGGCTCGAGAGTATCTATGCGAGCTTCTGCGATCAAAGTTGTCAGACAGGTTTCAAGTCCCACTGATCCGTTGTCAGCCTTGTAAGATTTGAGACTATCCCCGCTCTAGTTTCGGGAATCTGCGCGTCTTTTGGATTGGGCGACTTTTCGTTCGAACATAGCATACAAGTCGGCTTTCGCTGCGTCATTTCGTGTTGTGTCAGCCCGTACTGATCAGCGCCCAACCCAGTTAATACCAGATGCCTGGGCCACATTTCAGCGACCTGGCATCTATATATAAGTATCTCGATGTAATGATCTGAACAAATCACCTGGATGGTTGACCGCGTGAAGAGGCCAGACAGACCAAAGACGTCAAGGGGGATTCTCGCATGCGCTCAAGTCACAATCCTCAACTTCGATAGGAACCACACCCCAGATCATCTGCACTAGATAGGATACCAGTGCTTAGTTGACGGATTCAAAGGTATCATAGTGGTCTACTGGATGAATTTTGCCTTCCAGAGTATCGACTCTGACGCGACTTATACATGAAGAGTTCCTACCATCCTTCGGTGTATGTTCCCCGTTCCGATGATCTTCCTCGTCCTCGTTAGTTCAGGAACTCCACATTGGCTTGCATCGAAGGTCAGGAACGAGGAAGCACACGAAGTTCTAAACAAGAAAGAGTGAGCACAAAACGAGTCGAGGGGATATCGCGCTTCTTCACGCTGGCATCCTGGGAGCTGTCGATTTGGCACATGAGACCGGTAAAGCATCATGGAAGAATTTGCTCAAGTAACATTATATGCTCCAAACACAACCCAACCCGCCTTCTCAGTGAGGCGGTAACAATCCACAGGTCTGCACTGTCGGAGACGTTTCCTGATTGCCTGCGCGATCTAGGCATTAATTACAACAGTGGGGTGGCATCGAAGCTTTAATCTGTATGTAATGATCGAACGGTTGTGACACTATCGGAGCTAACAGGATCTACTAGACTACTCAGATACTCTTTGTTCGCAGGTAGGATTCAGCGCTCATCTTGTGGGACTCGGGTTTTGGTTTCCTGAAAACCACCCATTTACCCTCAGTACGAAACACGAGAACCGAGTGTTACTGATGGATCTAAGACTTGGGGGAGACGTGTCTGTAGATTCGTCTTTGCTCCTGCGCAAGCTTAAAGCACTTTCCGAATCATCGCACTTCGATCTATTCACAAATTACAACTCCTGGACACAACAAGATCTTACTAGGGTTAAGCACCTGCTGCAGACAGCCTATCCTGTTATACAAAATCTTGATTCACAAGACCTGTATTCTAGACCTCGCAATGGCAGTTGGGACAAATGGAAAGACTAAGGTTGGCACGACCGAGACAAATGCGATATTGACAACGCTAAGCCTACGATCTTGTGGGCTAAGAAGCATGGACGTTGACGAGGAACCGCACGACAAGTTCACAAGCGACACAAGCAGTCGAGCCCCGGCCCCTCGACTAGATCTTCAGTGCACCGAGCCTTGCGCTTGTCACCAGCCCGCCTGTCTGCTCTAGTCTACGACGGCATCTCGCCGACCTTTGTACATTGTCACGTTGGTACACTCTCCATGTACCAAGGAATGGCCAAACTATATAATATCTTGTTTTCAGTAGAAGGTGATTGCACGTTATTACGTTGAGGCGGTGCAGATGTGGTAGAAGCTTAGTAAGGGCTGAGCAAAGTGGTCAGCTCGCCCGTAGGGACGTTAAGAGTCTTCCTTGTCTTTGATGTGTTGCGACTGCATCTTCAGTGCTAGGGAGTTTCGGACTGGCTAATGACATCCATCGCTCCAATGTACACAATGTTGCTTTCCAGTGGTTGTGTAGGCATTCTCGATCCTTCTTCTGATTCAGCGTCTTTCGTATGGCCAACACCGAACGTGCTTTCGCCCAAAAAACCGTTATCAGAGCCGATCTAAAGCCTATGATCGATATTTTCGTGCGCATCCGCGCGATCGCCCCAACTCATGTCTTCGGCAATGGACAAACTCCTATCTTCGAATACTCCATCCATAGTTTCATTCATGAACGCTGGCTGGGTCCAGCCCAAGTTCTCAAATCCTGTCCAATCTATAGCCGACCACTGGTCCGTGCGAAGGTTGGCTGGAGACCAAGGCGTGGGACAGGATGATGTTGACAGCGCGTCAGACATAACTATATCTGGAGGAATCCTTGACGCGCTCGAACTGCCATATCCTTTGTATGACATATCTAGCGTGCAGGCGAATGTGTTGGCGATTGATGGCATATCACTATGCACTGGCAAAGAAGAGTTGCTGAGGTCGTCAAGAGAGTGTAGTGAATCTTGTCCAAGGAGAGAAAAGTCCGGCACATGGTCGTCAACGTTCGGAAAGACCGATTGGTGAGTATCTGGCCAAGCTTGAGGCCAATCCTGAACGCGCGCCGAGCTATCCTCGAAAGGAGGAGCTGTGGTTTGCTCATAGTTTTCATTCAACCAGTGAGTCGGCTTAGAGGTTGAGCGAATTTGGCTATGGGTAGAGTTGTTTGGCAGCAGCAGTTCGTAGCGGTCGTTGACGTTAGCCTCAAGTCGCACTCTGGAATCTTGGATGGCAGCTCTAGGTTTGCCACGCATATGTGGGTCCGACGTATCTGGATCCTTCATCGATGGGACATTGTTGCTTTGAAGCTGTTCCTGCTTAGGATCGATACAAATACACTTTCCGCCGTGAGGACAACAGCAATGCCGCTCGTTTGTAAAACGATCATTGGACAATGATGTAGGCTCGAGATCCATGCTGTGTGTGGATAATGCGCGGCCATCCACTAACACTGTGGCGGAGGCAGTGAATTGAACATCTCCAGGTGTGGCTTTTTGCAAATAGGAACATCTCTCTTCAGGGAACGGTTTCGCTCCACATTCACACTTGACATGAGCGGATCGTGCCTTCCGCTCAATACGACAATGTTGGCACTGGCTGACCGGACGACCTTTCCTAGGTACAGGAAGCAGTTCACGGTCTGGAATCATAGCAAATCAGCAGCCAGATGTAAACAAAATCTAGAAGAGACTTGCCCGTGTGGTTACAACTGGACACCCGATGACCCAACAGACAGGTGCGGCATGCCCATTTCGAGCCATCTTTGTCGACAACCATAACCTAGGAAACGTGAGGGACCTTTAACCGAGCTCCTTAGAACACACTCCTACAGGCAGAGATTGCGCTTAGGAAAGGGTCAATCGATTTCGATGAATGCTAAGGCTGTGAAGTGAATGTTCAGCTTTCCGTACTATGCCTGGAAAAAGTTGTTCGATGGCAAAGTCGCGTGTTGAAACTCTTCGATTCGAGACAATAGATCTTGAAAGTCACATACATAGACGTTAAGAGAAAACGTTGCATGCAGGACTTTCGCGCGCGTCCACCGCTAGCTGCTGAACAATTCAGCCGCAAGTCCTGAGATGAAAGAGTGAATCTTTATCTGAGGTTCCGTCTCATTCCGTTTCAGTATCGGTGGAACAGCACGTGACCTATTGAGGCATTTGTGCGTCCCGATCTATCGACCCGGCACGTTTTGGCGTCTGGAGCCCCGCCCGCTAGCCTTCATTTTTCGCTACGCCCAACAAGAGGGATGATCTTCATATTTTTATGATCAACCTTGTACAGTGTTATGGCGTTTCTATCGTTATTGTATCCAATGCATTCAATCGAAATGGAGTATGTGGGCACACGGAAAGCCCTTAACGAGCTAGCATTGCGGAACTTTCGTTCACCTGCTAGAGATCCATGTAGATCTGGTCAAGATGGCGCAGCATATTCCACGGCTACTGCTGCCAGCCCGTTGATTGTGGTGCGTGAATTGTGCGGTCCGATCAAGTTCCCTTGTCTCCCCCTCCTTGTACGATCTGATCTAGTCAAATATCGCCTATTCGGCAACCCTCCATTAAACCTTATGCCAGATTCATCATCTGTATGCATTGTACCGACAGAGGTTTATGACGAGAAGACACCATCATCCCAAGCTTCTGATGGATGGGGCGGAGGAGACTTCGATCGTCATTTTGAGATGCGGACTTCACAACTTCTCGTTTCATTCATCTGCTTGTATACCTCTCTCGTACATGCCGGACAGGATGTAGCGATTGGTAATTCGACGACGAGGATGTATTATGTCGCCGCTGTCGAGGAGGATTAGGACTATATGCCTAGGTAATTCACTTGCCCATACACGCACAAAGAAGAAAGCTAACGATCCGTAGCGAATTCGAGAACATGAATGGCATGCTAACTGATGGATCGCCCCAGGCTGCTGCTGTCGCCGGCAACAATGCACAAAGGATCGGGCATATCTGCAAAAAGGCACTCTTTCGCGAATACACAGACGGCTCATTCACTCAGCAGTCAACCCGTCCCGAAGTGAGACAACCATGAACATCAGCACTAGCGTGGCAGTTTACTGACCATGTTGATTTCGAAAGTGGCTTGGAATCTCGGGCCCGAATATTCGAGCCGAAGTCGGTGATACAGACAAAGTTATATTCAAGAATATGGCTGCCCACAGCCACACGATGCATCCCCACGGCTTCCGCTATACCAAGGAGGATGAAGGTCTCTCCGGTGCTGGGAAAGATTTTGGTGGTAATGCGGTCATGCCTGAGTCAACCTGGTTGTATACTTGGAAGGTTCCTGGTGAGGGATGCTCATTTGATCACTCGAGAACGTCGATTAGTATGTGGCTAATAGTTTGCAATAGAACCTGCCGGTTCGGGCTCCCTTGATCCACCATCGTTAGCCTGGAGATCTTACTCCGATGCAGCTGGAACACAGGACGTCTTCAGCGGCTTGTAGGAGCGTCAACCTTCTACAGGCGAGCTCGTCAAACACACTTTGGATGTCCTAGCACCTCCCGGTTCCAGTATGACAGAGGAGGTCTCGACACTATTTCTTGTTTTCGTTGAGAACAAACCATACTACATTGGTGAGAACACTCTGAACAAGACCAACATCACACAAGGAGAACTCCGAGTCAATCGTGTGGACCCAGGTTCTCAGAGAGCAACTTGGAACATACCATCAATGGACGAACGTTAGCTGATTTTTTCGGGCTTAAACCCACTACTGGCCGGAACGCACGATGGCACGTTGTATGTTCATGTGACACTCCACAATCATATGTCTGTAAAGACACTGATGAGCATGATGGGAAGCGCTTGGCAAAGTGGCCAATGTTCATACCCCACATTGACATGATCATAAAGTACACTGCTATGTAAGGAAAACTTGGCCTACTGGAACCCAAAAAGGGTCTAGTGCCAGAAATCTAGAACGATTCAAGTAATGATGAGCGAAGTTTCGGCAGTCGAATGACAAGAATGAATACGCCAACACGATCGGTAGGAATTATGATGGTTCCGAGCACATTAAGAGGACAGTAGTGGAGAGAGTCTCATTGTGACAGAACACTCCGCTACATTCCATCAGGCACGTTAGTGCTCTGAGGCTAAGCATTGCAATCTGCGCGACAGAGTTTTCACCTTGCTGCGCGTTTTATGCGGTGGCGCTTGCCAAGCCAGGAGTAGTGCGACATTTTTGCGGAACTAGTACGACTCGCAGCAGGATGGCGGCGCTTGCTTGGAATTTGACATGTGATTATATCTGGCGTGATGCCCCTTGACCATGCGTGAATTCATAGATGCACGACAACCATGGTTCTTCCAGTCATTCTGTTAGCCTCGTTGTGTTTGGCCAGGAGTGGCTTTGCAGCAGTGCGCTCACACAACTTTACTATCCATACCGGAGAGCGAGCTCCAGGTACGACGCATCAATATATCCTCATCGGCTACATGTACTAATCCTGCATCAGATGGATTCTCTCGAGAGGTTTACCTCATCAACAACCAACAGCCTGCTCCTCATATAGAGGCTGATGAAGGAGATACACTTGAGATCTTCGTCAAGAACGAGCTTGCAGTGGAAACTACCATTCACTGGCATGGTGAGTGTTTTTGTCGAAGCTCATCGCCAATGAAGTCTATTACTTGCTAACAAGTCATCTACAGGCATGCTTCAACGCGGCACTCCGGATATGGATGGCGTTCCTGGTGTCACTCAGGTCAGAACCCCATGGACCAGCCTTGAGTAAAATTCGCTGACCGTCGAAACAGAATGCTATTGTGCCCGGAGGCAACTTCACATACCGTTTCTCCCTGAACGATCAGTACGGCTTCTACTGGTACCATTCTCACTTCCGCGCATACTACAATGATGCTATACGTGGCACCATAACCGTTCATCCCAAGAAATCTCGTGGACGGCCATTCCAGTCTCTTGCAGCTTATGACAGGGACTACATCGCTCTACTGGAGGCGGAGCGCAAGGCTGTACCCGTGATGCTGACAGATTGGTACCACAACCTGTCCGACGAAGTCTACCACGATTACATGCAAACTGGAGCCTTTCCGAGCTGCGTTGACAGCTTGCTAGCGAACGGTATGGGTAGAGTGCAGTGTCTCCCACAGCAAATTTTAGATTGTGGCACGAAGCTTTGCATCGGTCCGAATGACAGCTCTTCTATGGACATGGGTAGCAGCACCATGAGCTTGGCGATGTCTTCGACCATGCCAATGGATATGCCTCTGTCTTCAAGTACCTCCGCAAGCATGTCAATGTCATCAACTTCGATGAGTAACACCATGCAGCGTATGGAAAGACAGAAGAGACAGATGTCAAGCATGAAAAACATGTCTTCTTCGCTAGGTCCTCGCGGCTGCGTGCCCATGACAATGTTCAAGGCAGGGTATAATTCCAGCTCTCTTGGTCCGGAAACTTGCACCAAAACGACTTCCGCTTTATTTATCACTTCGGCGAACGCTTCCTTGGGATGGTTGGCTCTTGACCTTGTGAACGCGGGCTCCACCACCAAACTCAGTGTTTCATTGGATTCGCACTCAATGTTCGTCTACGCCGCCGATGGGCTCTATGTAGAGATGCAAGAAGTAAAGGTATCTTGTCCTCACCTCTGCGTTATTCTCTCGAGGAAGGCTAATTGAACTACGTTAACCGCAGGTGCTCCCTATTGCCATTGGTCAGCGGTATTCAGTTATGATCAAATTGGATCAGCTCCCTAGTCGATACCTTCTTCGTTTTGCTGCCACCCCAATCGGTGATATGCAGCAAGTCATCGAGGACGTCGCCATCGTCGAATACACAAGCGATGGCGCAGTTGTGCTGGATCAACCCAACTCTTCGACCAACATCTCCACAGATGCACTCCTGGATATCTACGATGATTCCGACACGGTCCACATGCTTGTGAACGGCTCTGCAAAAGGTGCGGCATCAAGCCTTGTAGCAGAAAGTCTGGCACCTTTTGAACGCACCCCACCCCCAGCCGGTCGGGCAGTGGAGACGAAACATTTCAACATCAGCCAGACAGACATCGTGGTGTGGGTTGTAAACGGTTACCCTTATTCCGAGCCGAAGACACCTATCATCTATGGCAATGTTTCTGACGGCTGGAATGCTAACACAACTCTACACATGCCCTTTAATTCAACAGTCGACATTATTATGAGGATCGCGAACGATTCTATGGATAATGTAAGCTTTCATTCCACTCGTTGTATCATTTGCAGTACGCTAATATTACCACGCAGATGGGGCACCCGATGCATCTCCATGGTCACAAATTTTGGGTGCTAGGCACTGGTGATGGTGACTTTCCATACGCATCGGTCAATGATGCACCGGAGTCGTTGCTCAATTTGGACAATCCCCCATACCGGGACACAGTTGAGCTTCCTGCATCTGGATGGGCGGCTATCAGGTAAGCTTGCTCCGGTTATGGTATGCTGCATTTAGCGTGACACTGATTCCAATATTCTCATAGGTATTTTACCGACAACCCAGGCGCGTGGCTGTTGCACTGTCATCTTCAGTGGCATCTTGTGGTAAGTGTTGGCCGAATCTAACATCTTTGACATTCCAGACACCCGTTAACGCGTTTCCAGAGTGGAATGGCGGTTGTGCTCGTAGAGGGAGATGAGGAACTTTTTGGACTAGTCGCAAACTCCAACAGCACAACGATTACACAGTCGCCCAGTAACGCCACTTCTTCTGACCAACCAATCGCGAACAGCAGTATTTCTGCTTCCGCCCAAACTTTAGTCCCATGGCTTGCGAGTATCGTCCCATGGCTTGCGAGTATCTTTGCCGCGCTCTGGGCCGAATTGTGCATGATGTAGCTAGAGGCGTTGGAGGAAGGCGACTGTGTACGCGCCAGGAAGGTACGGCACACTGTTAGGTCGTAGCGTCGATGTCATGGCTGCATAGAGGAGACGTTCGAAAACGTCAATGGGCTTGCCAGCAGGCTATCGCTGGAGAGCCATGAATGATTTCCTTTGTATCGAGTGTCAGAATGTCAATTGAATATTACTGGTGAAACAGCGTTGGAGTATCTGGCCTTGATCGAAAACACGTCTCTGACCTATTCACAGGAATTGCGCAGTCGTAATTTCTGTCAGATGATGTCCGAGGGGTTTCTCGTAGCTCATGAGTCTTCTTTCCAAGCTCGTCACTCGTCTCTATGGAGGCCAACCTTGTTCTTATACACGATTATAATGAGCTTAATGACGGGCGCGCAGAGTTCAAACGTCGGCGGCCTCAGTCCGTACTGCGATAGATGGAATCTCGTTGACTCTACCTTTCGACGAAAAAACCACAAAAGGTTGGCTAGGCTGCGTTTGCGTATATCACTCAAAGCTTTGGAAGAGCAGTTCCGGTCGTCACGCGGTGCATCTCGCAGCCGTTGCCGGGCTTCGTAAGCAAACGCACAAATACCGCAAAGTACCTAGCGATCGGACGGATCGTGAAAAATATGTCTCCGCAACACGGCGCGTCTGCTTCTGTAACTGTGAAGTAGCGCCTCGTGATGTCGATTCCCAACGACGTAAGTAGGCCTCATGCGAGCGGGCCATGACGTCGCCATCACATCTGGCGTAAGTGGCAGGGTAGTGCCACTAGTGCAGTCGTCCATCACGCTGGCCTGGTGATCGCTATGCTGTGTTTCGAAGTTTTCCCCAACTAATATCTGATGACTTTTGCATCCCTGTTCCAGATTAACTGGTCCAAGTAGGTCATCTGGCGACCACTAACCTCAAGTACCGGTCAAAAACGAGCGCAGGAAGGATATCAAACTTCTCTGCTTGGCATCAAGCGCAGATACAAGTTCGATGAGTATTGCCAGACGCTATTGAACGCTGTTTGCTTTTGGGCATCTCGTCCTCTGTCTTTCTCCACGGCGTTCTTGCGATTGGTCTTTCAAATACGGTGTCATCATGACGGTGAATGATTATGATGTGACCTTGTGAGCAGAGAGCCAACCAGACGAAGTATAAGTACCCCGCGTCTGCCTCACATATGCTCAATCCACCAAGCTCATCTTCAACCACGGGACTCTCAACAAACACTATTCCAGCACAAAGATTCAATAACCTCGCTATCAAAATGGGTGCTTGTGGATGCAAGGTATGTTGCTATCATACGCGAGTCGCAAATTTAGCCATACTCACACCTCTGAAAATGCTAACCTCGTATGTCAGAATTGCTGCCAAGACACTGGCTCTAGCAGTTGCCAGGGAGGATGTGGATGCAAGAGCTGTGGTGTACGATTTTCCTTCCTTCTACGCCGCCATTCTAAGACCTTCCCCCCTCTGCGTAAAGAATTTGGAGCTGACTGTGCTACTAGTGTAAATAAGGCATTAGCCGACGATGTTACGATCCTACTAGCAACAATGCCGCATAGCTTGTCTATTATTCGCCGCGCTTCAGTGGAATGTAGGAAGCTATAGGTCGCGTTACCTAGTCTCTCATACTCCTCTACTTTCTCTTTCTAGCCCTTTACTACTTTGTCTTGAATGTAACTTAGCAAAGACTTCAAAACTCCCTTGCTCCCGTGCTTGTAGGATCGATTTGTTGGTGTTTCGTCGGAGTTGGGGTCCTGCTATGCAGAGTAGGTACTGGATAGACCAGACGAATTCTGACTAGATCAGATCGCTTGGCAGAACCGGCAGATCTAGGCCTGTACCAGTTCGGACTGGTCGAACTAGTCGTTGGTATAGGAATTGCCGTCGGCAAGAAAAGTGTAACGGTCTCAATCTTCAATAGTCTCGATATCAATAGGGGCATACAGCTACCTTTTCAAAGGTGTCTTTGAGGCAGGTGATGATGCTGATTTTGATCCAGATTTGACGCATCGAACCTTCCCAGTAGCTCATGCAGATAGTCGTCCTCGAAGAGGTGTAATTATCTAGCCTGCGCTTGAGAAGATACCCTCTGGCTCGTTCGGCAGTGCTGGTATAGTACAGAGGTCCTTTGCCATACGTGAGAGGCGAAACTAAGTCTGCTTTTGACGCTGTATTGACCAGGACTCAAGAGGTCTAAATCTGTTCGATTGTCACCCTTCTTCGCACCACTTCTCGTACTCAACATTTGAGGTATCGTTCTCAATTCAGAGAAGTCGCTCAAAACGTCGTCGTCCATATGTCAAAGTGCTCAATAATTGTCGCAATGTTGTCAGCAATATCGATGCCAGAGTGCTGACCAGCTTGCTCAGGAAGTGACAACAAGAACGCTTAGGGTTGCCAAACTCATCGGCGAAGTGACGATTGACACACAATAGAGTGCGCAAGTTGCGGGAAGTCCAAAGGCCAATCGTATTATCGTGACCAGTCTACTCACTTTGACTACATGGTTGTATGGAAATGCATCCAGCGGACATGGAATACTTCTCGTCCTTGTCCCAACTGTTCTTGTTAGTGAAACGATCACAGACCAATTCCTGTCAAACTGACGATCACGGGATTCTGTTACACAGTCGCAAGCAACAGAAGGCAGATATCGTAGGTCGAGCCTGCTAGCGATATAGCGACGGATTGTTGCAGTAAGGGACAAAGGCTGTCGGCTCGTCAAGATTGAGACGCGAATCATGGAGGATGCGAGAAGAAGGAGGGAGAACCGCGAACACAATAGGAAAATGCCTGCTGCGTAGTTGTTCATCCTGGACCACTACGCTACATTAAATCTTGGATGCTCTAAAGCCTACCAAAGGTATCTTGGTGCGCAGTAGGAGACTGCTACACACGACAGATACCGAACTCAACGCCATGGCCAAACTGGCCCAAACAGGATCCAGCCGGACGTGCTTTCCGCCGCTGGTGATAGCATACAACGCTCCTGCTGCAACGGGCAACGCAATCAAATTATACACCAATGCCCACGCAAAGTTGAGCACAACTCGGCGAAACACCACACGCGATAATTCCAAAAGCGTGACTAATGCACGCAAGTTGGATGTCACGAGCACAAACGACGCTGTCGACAAGGCTACATCAGATCCCGACCCAATCGCAATGCTCACATCTGCTGTCGCCAGAGCTGGAGAGTCGTTGATTCCATCGCCACACATGGCCACCGTAGCCCTCTGCTTGCGCGACCCTATCGATCCTCGCGAACGTCGCGGTGTAAGCGTCTGCTGCAGATATTTGATCTTGTCGGCTTTTTGCTCCGGTAAAACTCCAGCCATGATGTTGGATGCGGATATGCCTACTGCTGCTCCCACGCTGTTTGCTGTGGTTGCGTTGTCGCCTGAGATCATGAAGACTTCGAGGCCTTGCTTTTGCAGCCACTTGACGACAGTGGCTGCTTCGGGTCGCAGTGGATCTGCAATGGAAAAGGCTGCTATCAGTGTGAAAGCTGTTCCTGGAGATGAAGAGATTGATAGAAGAGCAATAGACTTGCATTGTTGTTTCCAGCTTTCAATCAGGGTTTTGCTTTCCAAGTCGAGCTGTAGGTCGAAGTCTTCCATCAGTGCTTCGTTGCCGATGATTGTCGTGACCTGTGTCTCCGAGTCCGTGATGAAGGTTCCTTTGAGTCCTTTGCCAGGTATCTCCTCCACGTCAATGGCCTGAATACCTTCACCACCGGACACTCGAGCTTTGCTATACTCGACGACAGCTCTAGCAACCGGATGACTGCTGTTCTCCTCGAGGGCCATCGCCATCATAAGAGCCCTCCTCAAACCTCCATCGCCGAAGACCTTGCAATCAGCAACAGCAGGCTCAGTCCCCATCGTCAACGTCCCAGTCTTGTCAAAAACCACACAATCAAGCATCGACGCCTCTTGAAAAGCCTCTCCACCCCCCTTGACCAAGATACCATGGTTAGCAGCAAGCCCACCGCCCACGAACAAAGCAGTCGGAGCAGCAAGACCAATACCACAAGGACACGCCACCACAAACACTGCAATCGAAAACTGGAGTGACCAAAATGGCCACCCGCCGATATTCGAATCGAGGTATGAAGGTGGTAAAGCTCCAGATAGACCTAGTGAGAGCCAGATCAGCCAAGTGAGGATACCGAGGCAAACGATCAAAGGCACGAAACGCGAGGTCAAGATATCCGCTACACGTTCCACTGGCGCGCGTTTGGTTTGTCCTTCGCGAACGGCTTTAATGATTTGATCTAACATCGAGGTGCCCGAGATGGATGTCAGCCGTATATCGATGGGTGCTCCTTTATTGATTGTGCCAGAAAAGACACAATTGCCGATTTGTTTGGGGACGAGTCTGGATTCTCCTGTCAAACTAGCTTCGTCGAATTTTGTCTTGCCTTCGATGATGGTGCCGTCGAAAGGTGGAGAACTGCCTTGAAGAACTCTCACCACGTCCCCGACTTCGAGTAATTCTGTTGGTGTCGTTTCTAGAGTTGTGGAGGTGTTGTCAGAGGAGGGGGAGACCAAAAGAGCGGTGTCGGGTCTTAGAGACCCTAGAGCAGAAACAGCATCGCCAGTTTTGGCCTTTGTCCATGCCTCCATGCCTCGTCCACCCAACAAAAACAACGTCAAGAATACCACAGAGTCGAAGTAATAAGCTTGTCCTTGTCCCATATTGTTATCCCCAGCCGTAGCATTGATAGCAAGAGCAGCAACAGAAGCAAAATACGCAACCGAAGTACCAAGACTAATCAACATACTCATATTGCCGAACTTCAGCAAACGATCGCTTAAAGGTTTACGCGAAGAAGGCTTCCACATAAGATACACACCTTGCAAACTCCTAATGTGGAAGATATCGGCGGCGAAAAAGTAGATGGTACTGCCTAGGATGAATAGAGCCCAGTCTGCTCTACTCACGCTTCCTGCCCAGATGTGTTGGAATAGGTACTCACGACCTTTGTTAGAGTGCTTGACTAGTGTCATGTATACGACACCGATAACAAAAGTTGGAATGGCGGTTATGAGACACAACAGGAAGCGAAGAAGTATTCTTTTGCGCTCTGCGGCGAGGATTTCGTTTGATCGCTGTTCAATGGTTGGGGACTTGAAGATTGAGGCTTTGACTTGTGTGTCCAGATCGTTGATGGTGATGAGGATGTGTCGAAGTGTCAGGCTTGGTGGTCGAGGTTTGTAGCTGAGTCGAAGTAGTGGGTTTGTTCTACTGCATTCTTCGTCGATCTTGACTTGATGACCAAATTTGTTGGAGAGCGCTTGCCTGATGCGAGATGGACAGTGATGACAGTACATTCCTGTCATTCGCAAGACGACGTTTCGTTCTAGAGTTTTTTGCTGAATGGTATCGATGTTGTTGATTTGTTCGGTTGAGGCGTCGAAACCTAGATCTTCGATGATGGCGATGATATCGTGGACACTCTCCTTGGGCCCTCTGAATACTACCGTGGCACTATTGGAAATCAGATTTACCTGAGCACTCTCAACCCACTCTGGCGTTTCCAATCCGGCCGTGAGAGATCGCACGCAAGCAGTACAAGTCATGCCTGTGATTGAAAAAGTCGCTCTCCATGTCTGTTTGTGGGTAGTCTTCTTGACATCCAGACTCTCCACGTCGCTCAACGATACATCATATCCAGCGTCCTCGATTGACTCGGAGATGATTGTCTCATTATTGTGACCCGAGAAGACCACTATAGCGGAATTTCCGAGTAGACTCACACTCACATCCTGTACGAAAGGATGCTGAGACACAGCCTGGGAGATATTGGTAACGCAAGCACTACACGTCATCCCCTCAATCGAGAAAGTAGCACGAAAGAGCTCAGGCGTAGCAGGAACAACCGACTGAAGCTTTTCCTGAGAATCTTCATCTTCAAAAGAAACACGACCCTCTTTCTCGACATCAGAAGCATCGACAAAGTGCTGTACTTTCTGCATCAAAGTCTCGGAGGAACCACAAGTCTGCTGCAATTCAGTCAGACATTGTACACACTGCTCCACATGTCTTTTTCTCTTTCTGCTCTTCTCCTCTTCAATATCATTGTCCTTCCATGCATTTTTCCATCGCTGCACAGCTTGCTCTAATCCCCAGTCTTCATTATGCCAGAATTCTCGGAATGTCGATTCCCCATTCGCTTGTACGATACTGTAGACTTCAAAGCCTGCTTTCTCGAGGTTTGAGCTAATCGCGGCGTGAGAGATTGTTTCGTCGTGGCGGATTGTGAGCGAGTGTTGCATTATGGAGTGGGAGATTGAAGATGCTTGGATGCCCAAGTCTTCTAGGCAGAATCGGATGCTTGTGATGCATGAAGGGCAGTGGAGATTGGATATGAAAAACGTAGCGGTTATTGTTGTTTTTGTTCTTGTTCTTGTTGTTGCGATCAACTCTTCGTTTGTGTGTGGCTGCTCCATGACCGTGGGAGTTGATGCCAAAAAATTGGAAAGAAAAGAGGTAAAATGTGAGTAGGAATTACCTGAGTCACAGGGAAAGGTCCACCTTCTCTATTTATCAACCTGACCCTAGATTCGCCACGTCATGGATGCCCGCACAAAACGCGCAACACGAAGGATGGACGACGCACAAAAAGCGCAGTGGCAAATCTCGGAAATAACGACTAGTCATCCACGAAGATCTGTTTACGAGGACACATCTCTAATGAGAACCCCTCCACACACTTGATCCCGTACTTAGCATAGTTGTAGACTTTCACAGACAGTGGTAGTGTCGTTAGCTTTGTATGGACTTTTCTTGACCATTGAGTGCTGGCCATTGGAGCCGGGTCCCCACAAGTGCATGTTCGCCGATCTGTGCGATGACTGCTTGTAGGAGTGGACCAATACCTCCATAGAGAAACTGGTGAGATAATCGGCTTGATTGGTTGGCAGCATACTTCTGTGCCGCCATTCTTCTTGCAAGCCAAGATTCCTAAGTACTTCCAGAACTGTGGCAATGGAGACTCAGGGAACTTCCGGGCTCCCCAACCGCCAGAGAACTTCGATGACCTAGAAGAACGCGAGCAGATCTCTGCACTAGAGACGTATCGCAAAAGATAGGTGCATTATCTCTGTGTGTGCTTCTAGCTTGCCCGTGCGCTTCTTAGCTGAGGACGACTTTGGTGTTTCTAGGCTTGCTGGAGTCTACCAATACTATACCCGCGAGCTTTATCGTAGTCCTGACGCTCGTACGTACAGGCAATTGTCTGGCCAGCCATTAGGTCTCTATAGGATGTTGAGTAGTGGAAGCGGAAGAGGGTGCCATGCAAAGACTCCATCAAAACATGTCACATCAGCCTCATTTGCCAAAACGCTTATTCGTGGTATTGAATCTTGGAAAGGAAAAGTGTTGGCTGCGAAGACGTAAAAATCATATGTAGCAATGGTAGGCTGTATAGAAGACGACAGCTGACGGAAAAGTGGCTATTTTGTGCTTGCAACCAATGAATTCTGATCCTAGTTCTCCCACTGCGATGAGCCCAGGGCAAATTAGAGAGACCAAGGTTGCAAACAGTGTGGTCAACAATCGATTCAATACAATTCTAGGGGTCCGGATTGTATTGAATTGCCAAGACCTGCTATGCCCAGGAATTGAATTGAATTGCTAGAGTCCGAGGAGGAATTGATTGTCGCATTGCAATTCGTGCCAAGGCGTGTAGATCGCACCATATACGGCTAGACTGAGCAGACTTGGCGGAGATCTAATCAGATTAGGAGGATCTCCGTACACCGGACTATCTCCGATACACCTATATATAGCCTTGGCAATTCTCCAATTCCATCTGGACTTTAGCATTGAATTGGATTGCTTCAGCCGGCCATAGCATTGAATTGGATTGAATCGTCTTGGCAATTCAATTCAATG
>ERZ794946.403-NODE-403-length-17863-cov-7.193340_pt1 | contig 17863 bp, 17 predicted proteins | sample MGYA00433072_ERZ794946 | MGnify/ENA primary metagenome ERZ794946 (study PRJEB30137, sample SAMN04331413) | food metagenome | isolation source: Y3 must sample point D1 replicate A | place: Australia: South Australia | collected 2014 ...
ATGGTCCAATTCAATCGGTTTTCCTACCGCATATAAGGGGCAACTATCTAGCTTCCCACAGGAGGCTTGGCTCATACCAACTATGGCGGCTGAGCCAGGGGCTGTATTGGAAGGAGCTAGTAGTTGTCGGTTATCTGGAGCCTTGCTACAAAAATTACTCGATTCAACTGGCGCAACCATGACACGATTTCAACAGAACACGGCCAATTCCCCAGAAGAGTCGCTCCAAAGGCACGAGGGACTCCTGGTTTCACATTCAGCAATCGGCATGACGACGTCCTGAGATGTCAACCTCTCACTCTATTTGCACATGTTAGAATGCACTTTACTATCCTTTGGTGCCTTTTGTTCCGTGATGCATGTTTCTGATGTTATTGTAAGCGCGCCTCACATGCTCAAATACCGATTCTTTAATCAGTTTCACTTATAGTTTCCCAAAGCTGTTGCTTTCACTATCGGGCGAGGTCGTGCTCACTGCTTCATATGGTTTTATTGAAGCCATCGTTGTCTTCGAAAGCACTATGGAAAACGCTGTACACATTTTGGATATCGATCATGGCCGAAAAGTTTCTACAGCGAAACACGGGTGACTGCTGATGTGATCGCAAGGGTACAATGGTGATATCGGTCTGCTATGTACCGGCTAGATTTCCCGTATAATTACCAGCGATACCAACGCCAAACTGAACCATCGTTACTGAACCGCTTCATTGTCTTCCGTCTGATTGTCTTCGCGGCCAGCACTTCGGTCCTCATCTCACCCTCTTTGCAGGAATTTGATGATTCAAGTACTCTTGACCAGTGAGAAGTGCTACTGTATTGTAGAGTAGACCCGAAGAGCTCAGACCCACAACCCTAACCCTCCGAGTACCCTGCCTCGTATGACTCATTCGTCAAAGATGTCGCAGATGTCTGCAAACAGCATGACAGCAGCACCCTTGTCTTGACCGAGGTCCTCAAAAGTTCTCAGAATCTTAGCCTTGATCTTCTTCTTGGAAGAAGACGACTTGTAGTTGTTGTCGTTGTCGGTAGCACAGGAGGTAGACGGACAATGCGATTCTTCGACATCGTCAGACTTTGGGTCGAGACCGCCAGCTTCTTTGGACCACCTCGGAGCCTTGCCAAAAGCAGGGAGCTTGGGTCGAGTTACGCTCTTGTACGAGTCCTTGTCTGGAACGCCGTCTTGGCCGACGCGAGTCTCAACGTGACCGCCGTTGCGGAAGTCGCGCAGGATGGAAGTGTTGTTTGTGTAAACACAATCCATGTTGTCTACTTTCTCGCTGGAGAAGTAGATATTGTCGGGCATGGGAGAAGTGATGGCTTGCTTTTTCGGATATGGCTCGGGCGACGAGGGACCAGCGCGCTTGTTGGAAGAGGTCTTCAGAGGAGACACGACAGGAGCCGAGGCGCTTGTACTGATGATGCTGCGAAGATAAACAGTAAACTCTGGCTCAGGCGAGGTAGCAGAGCTGGCGAAGGGCTCAAAATTGTGAGCAGTGAGGATGATTTGGGTGAGGGGCTCAGACTGGTTGGCGAGCGAAGCAGCAGAGGCAGAGGAGGGAGAGTCGTGGTGAGCAGGAGCTCTGTTGTATATAATGCCAGTAAAATCTCCACCATGAGGCGAAGAGAGAAGGCCAGGCATTATGCGGGATGCAGAGGTTGTCAATGGTGTAAGATTCGTCGACACGCGCGTGAATTTTGTTGCCAAAGCCGAAGCTGGTATACAGAACAAAAGAAGAGACAGAGCGAATGATAAACGAGGCAAAGAGAGGCAGCAAGAGAAGAAGTACTAATCGTTGATGCTGATGTGTATGTCAGAGAGAGGCATGTATCGATCGGAGGGGGTGGAATACATAGAGCTTTAACAAAGTGTACGCGGTCAGTGCTCTCGGTACGACTCATGCGAGTAAATGGTCGATCACCTTTACTGATCAGTGAGCATTTTTGAGACACTCAGATGCGGTGTTTCTCTCCTTAAACTTACTGTCGTCAGTGTTCCTTGTGCTCTTGGTCTCTATGAGAAGGGCAAGTAGCTTGATATCTTGAGTGATGGCATACCAGATCACTGCTCTGATTCACCCGCAGACCTCTCTGCTTGACTGCTTCGTAACACACATTCGTGTGAAAGTGTGATCGTCGTCGAAAAAGTAGTGACAACGTGAAAATTGGCTGCACGAGTAATTCTCAGCGTGGAACGCTATGGCGGTCTCGGTAGAATTCAGCTACCAGATGCTGGACTGTTGCATGCAGCAAACCTTGCAAACACACGACTTTGCACTGCTTCCATATTTGGTGCGATATGAAAACGATTCGGAATATGTATGATGAAGTACAAAGAGAAAGGTTGGACACCATGATTGAGGTTTGAACGGTGGTTATCGCTTCATGGGCGCTTCTAACCACTGGACCCCAGCCAGTCCTCGATTGCAGAGAATGTAATGGAGTAGATTGGAGTGGAATGCCACTGCTTTAGAACAGATTTGCCTCCACACAATCTAGAATATTGCGATGGTAGCATGTTAGCAGGTTGGTTCTTGGCACTCAATGTGCCGTATTCCGCACTCGTCTCGCTAACATACCGAGGACATTGCACGTTTTAGTAGTTAGGCCAATTTCCAAAGCAAGGTGTTGATCTGGTTGAATCTGAAGGCCACAATCTTCATGAAAGCAGATTATCAGATGTTATCATTGAGCTTTGTCGGCCATTGCTGCATCTTGCAATCATCCTTTCTTTCATTGTCCTTGTTTGCATGGGCAAATCGCTGCTTCTTGTTTGGACTGGCGTTTCTTGATTGTCTGGTTCATCCTGCATCCTTTGTGCTCCCTGGGTTGTCCTGATGTTTGTTTTCCTCACCCCTTTGTATCAAGCTCTTGTCTCAATGAGGGTGCCCGACATCTCTTGTTATCATGTTTCCTGAGTTCTTTCCTTTGCCTCTCGAAGTCGAGGTTTTGTGCATTCCAGTGTCCGCGTTTACAGCTGGGGAGGTTGCTGTACAGACGTTTCCGGTCCAGCATGTCGCCACTGATTGCTGTTCTTGATGGAAGAACGAGAGTGCTGCGCCAAGGGAAATCTTGTTCGAGTCTCGCAATGTCGATGGGTGCCATGATCGTCTGATAACGGTAAGTCGAGGTTCAGAGAAGATGCATTTCACAACGTGACCTACAACTGTCGACTAACGATGTGGATCAAAGACCAAAAACACGCGAGATTAGAGTGTTTGTCTTAGCAACTCGGTTGTCCTCGATGGAGTGTCGGGAATCACTCGACTGTAGCGTAGGCCAACTCAGGGTGAGTAATGCAGTGTTGTCTCTGCGTGACTGTATTAGTATGTGTCTTGCGTGTCTCAATGATTGTGCTACGCACGATACAGTGGACACGCTCATAGTGGTTCGATGCAAGCACCGTCGAGATTAGGGAAGGGGAGGAACTCTAAAGTCGACCGTGCAAGAATGATGCGCAGTGTTTATAGATCGAGGAATGCGTGGTTTTGATTGTTACCTTACGACGCGCGCCGCACTTCCTATCTATCGTGTTCCGATTAAAGAAAAGAGATAATTTTCGCCGCACCATTTGATAAGCTGCGCAAACAATTGATCATCCTAAGCTGACTTTCACCGAATACTAGAGTCTGTTTAACATTCTATATACATAACTTCCCCAGGAGCGCCAGACATCAACAAATTATGGTATTACCCTCTCTAGCTAGATACTTTGCTGCACGTAAATCTGAGAAGCTCAGGTAACGACATAGACCGGCATTGTCGCTATCCAAGACTTGCTCCTCCGAGCATTGTCGATAGTAGTATACCACAGGATGATACGTCTAATTGTTTGCATGATGTCTCCCCATCTACGTCATCACGATTGCTTAGCTCTACTGATCCATGGGTGATCGCTTGAAGCAAATGGACTTGCACCGAGTCTGGGCTGATCTCAACTGCACACTAGTACTTTGGTACTCATTGTCACCAGAATTGGCAAGAATGTGAGAATGACAAAGAACACGAAGGCCAGCAAACTGAAGATTCTACGTGCATTTGGGTACGATTTAGTGATACAATCAATACTGGAAGAGTAAGAAATGACTTTCATGACGACGACTTTCAGCTCTGCTCTGAGAGATGTAGATTTCCCTGTTCTGTTCCGTCCATGATAGACGGATGGAAGCAGCGATGCTCCTTTGTGCCTGTTCAATCACGAGCTCTTTGAACTATTCCGAGCGTTAAGCTGCCTTGATACGCTCTACCTCCAATCCAGCGTCATCTTTGCCTTGGTTCTTGCGCTCCATCTGATCTAATCCCAGCGCTTAGCTCAGCATCCGACTCAGTTCCCCATTCTGACTCTGGATCGGACTCGTCGTCGAAATTCATCGTTTCCTCAGACTCGCCTGCGAATGCATCTGGCGAAGACTCACAAGCTGCGAATGATTGTCAGAGCTGTAGAATTGAATTTATGCATCTCGGACGTACTAGCCTTGCGCTCGGTCTCGTTTTCATGACCATGATAGCGACAGGGGTCTTCGCAGCAGACACATTTTCTGATGTCAAATCTGTTGGCTTCTTCCTCCAGGCGGCGCATGAGGATCCGGTAAGCAAAATTTTCGGGCAACCTGTCTTTGCCATCGACGTCGATTTGCCATTTGCCATCGATCTCGATCTCTCCGTCCCAGTGGGCGGTCCAGAAGTCTGTGTAGTAGCGATACAACTGAGACGACTCGAGGGAACTGCCCGAGATCCATTCAATCACTGAAGTCGGAGGCATGAAAAGGTTATTTGAGCTTTTTGCTTTCGGTTGTGCCGATATCACCGAGCGCAGGAGAGCAACACAGTTGAGTGCATCACCGAGAATGTAGAGTTTGGTCATACCCGTGTACCATTCTCTGTGATCATGGCCCGCGGTTCCTGGAGCGCTGAGGTGGATTGTTCCAGTGTAGAGCCATGTAGCAAAGAGCTTCAGGACGTTTGCTCCAGCGTTGACGACAAGGGGCCTGTCCGGAAGATTCTTGCCCTCCATGAAATTTCCGTTAAGCAGTTTGTCGTGATAGGGCGAAAAGAAGCAGAGCAAGGCTTTGTGAACAGCAAATGATGCTGGTGATCTCTTCTCTTTCGATTCCAGCTTGATGATTGTGCCTTCACTCGCGAGGAGTTGACTATCTTGTTACCCTGAGCTGCTCTCTACGACTGACACAGATGGTGACTTACGCGAATGTCTTCTGTTTCCACGCATGACGCCTCCATTCTTCCTTGATTTTAGGTGGATCTTCGGTAGCGGAGGTTGATGACTGTGCAGGCATTGTGATAGATGGATGGCAATGTGCTGAAATCGTGTTGCAACCCTTGTCGCCGAGTATGGATGATCAATACGAGGTAAAGTTAGCGAGGTGAGATCTGATAAACATAGCCAGTGAGATGGAGGTTGAACCCGTGTGGATGTTGTGATGCATCACTCGCGACTCAATTTGTGCAAGTGAACACGAAAAGCCAAATACTGATTTAACTCGTCTAGGGACGCCGCGCATTAATGATGTTCGCCGATTCTTCTTTGCATCGTTGTACTTGACATATTTGAAGCACTGTCTGACTGGCCGCATAGCGCGCTCTCAGCGCCTCTGGTTGAACCTTTCACAAATATGTATGACGAGTTTTACACGTTTTACTACGAGAACACAAGGATAATAGAGATTTCCGCCTGTATCTAGTCTCCAAATGGTGCTATCAAAGATGCACGATACGTCCGAGCATCAGAGCAGTATTCGATGAAGACTTGTCATAGGGCCACACTTGTGGAAAGCTCCTAGTTCATGAGAACATGGTGTCCTGTAGCAGCTACAAGATCCTTGCGCTATGTATACCAGAATCATTCTGGCCAGTTCAGCTCCATCTTCAAATTGTATGCTGTGTTCTCCATTGCCAATCGCACATCATTCTTGGCCATCTCCTCTACATCCTCGAGCCGAAAGTCGATGAATTCCTCCAGCTTAGTCTGTAGCTCAAGCGATATCCCGTTCTGTAGATCAACTCTGGAATTGTTCTCTGCATCGTCAACGCGATACTCGAGTTCGGCGACAGCGGTTTTGAACCCATTGCTCTCAACATCGAGATTTTGTTTGATGCGCTGGTCATTAGTGTCTGTCTTTCGCTCAAGTGTTCTTCGTATTTCTTGTTCGTCCTTGAGGGCGTCCTCTAGTATTACAGTCGGTCGTTGCAGGCGGTCGTCGGGGGTGTCCCCGAAAATTCTCAGACGGTCTTCGGTGGTGATCTCAATTGTGCTGGCTTGACTAGCTGACGTGAGGCAGAGAGCTTGCGACGAATCACGTTGAGGAACAAGAGACGATGACGATAAGTATCATTCGGACACAGCAGGTGCTATCGACGAGTGATGCTCAGGCGTGGGAGGCGACAAGAGGCGACAGAACTTCTTCCTTAGTGTTAAGGGGGGCGACACAGACGGGTCCACTCGGAACATCTAAAGCCAGGCATGGAGATGCAAAGGCGATCAAGACGAAAACACTAATCACACATCGGCCAATTCAAAGCCCGATGAAAAACCTCAGACCTCGATCGTCTGCTTTGCCGCTTCGGTACATCTCGAAAGTTCAAAGACTCGAAGGGCCCGTTGTATCGGGCGCCACCTCGGGTTATGTGAGAAGTACTGTCAGATTTCCAGGGCATGCAAGCGTGTCAGTATCGCAGAACATCACTGGTCCTCACCCTTTCTTGTCCTGCTTACAGGACGAGTGATCACCTGCCTTGTCTAGTACCAGCCAATGGGTCGTGTTTCGCTCACCTCCTGTGCTTCGTCAGCTAAGTGCCTTGTTTGCATGTTGATGAGTCATAGCAATAAAACTTGGAACCCCCAATCATGTCTTTGTGCGATACGGATACTTGCATACTCTCTGGCTTCTCAAAGAAATATTTGGCTCGAGCCACAGCACTAGAGTTCTAAGACATCCTCAGTTCACCTCGTCGACAGGATCACTCGACCCGAAGGACAACCTAGGCATGACTTCTATCTTGGACTCTTCCCCTCCGATCACGGTGCTATTCCTTCCTTTGTCACAAGCGTAACACGCCAGGGCATCCAACCATTTGAGTGCTATGCCTCTTGATCGTAGAAGCTTGGGTCCTTTCGGAAGCAGAATTCATTTACAATAGCACCTAGGGCTGATGTTTAATGCAGAATGGCACCCTGGAGCAGAGCGTAGGGTAGGATACTTCGACAATTTTGTTACCCTATTCGTAGCAAAGATTTCTCCACTCAAGAAAACGGTTCCTGTGAACAAGGTATGGCATCTTAGATACACGGAAAAGGCAAAGGCTAATTTTGTAGGCGACCAAAAAGTCAGAAGGCTTTAGAACTGTTATGCCTTTTGAAAGCAAAGTCTCCGCCTACGAAAATTTGGAAAACATCGTTGACGGCAACGATCTGGTAGAGATCGGCTTGCCTAGAGTAAGTTCCAACTCAAGAGAGTGACTCCAAGATTTGCTAATTCTGAGTGCCATGTAGGGAGATAGGACATCGTATGTCTACGCAAAAGGGCTTTTCCTCGTCGATTCCCCTACAGTCTTGGAAGAATTGGCGATTGTCGAGAATTTAGATGTTGTAGAGCAAGTGTATTCCTTCCATTTCTTTCCAATGGGTCCTTGAAGTGAAGCCCAAAGGACTGAACGATAGAGGATTCACTAAAGTGATCAGCTAGCAACAATTTGAAGAGCTTTGCTACCAGGCTGACTCTTTAGCAGCACCTTTAGCAGAAAACGCGACGTTAGTGAGCCAGCTCAAATAAAATCGTCCTGTGAGCCTCTCAGCAGAGTTCTCATAGAAATGAGCATGCACTGGATATTTGTTAGACGAAAGCACAACTCAAGGATCTCAGAAACTTGTTGACCGCTTTGTTGCTTCTATGTCCATCCATACTCAAAATTATAAGGCCTTGATTTCTCATGACTGACTTCATGTCCGGGAGTGACTTGTCAACAGTTAGAGTCCTGCTAGCACCATTGGCCGGAGCATCGCTTGGGACAACGGTCACAGATATCAATTAGACCTCCATCCTAGCTCTCAGAGAGTTAAACAGCACAAACTGGATTGTTGAGCGGCAATACTAGGAAAACCATCGCATCGAGTCACATGGGGTTTGCAACATCCCATGATTTTCCCTCTCGCCTTATACTACATCTCGTTTAGTATTCTCGCGGAAAGCACTTGGAGTCATCCCAAGACATTATGTATTGCAAAATCTGGGCTGAGCCATAAGATACTGTCTAGGAGCATGGCGGTCGTATCCATTCATGAATGTTTCTGCCCACGATGTCATGATCAATGTAGCCGACGCTACTCACGTGGTTCCGTAGCGTCAAATGATCTAAAGACCGGAAGAAAGCGGATATATCCAAAGTTGTGGTCACTCGAGCAACTGAGCGAGCATTGCTTGGATCATCATAGATGCTCTGGAGACGATATCCCATACACCCGGTCAGTGTCTGGTGACCAGATGATTAAAATCCTGCCGGATTTCCTTACGTGACACGCACAATGCATTGATTGATAGACTGACGACATCTTGTCGCGTTTTTACCGACAATTCTGTAGGAGTAAATGGCGAATGGTCAGCTGTCACGAGAGAGAGAAATAGAACAAGCTGCATCGAGATATGACGTTCAAGTCATAGTCAGAGGTTGTAGCGCAAAGGTCGATAGTCGTGCTAGACTCAGACCTCAGAATTCGCGAGGAGCCTATATAGTGAGCAATGCACAAAGTACAGCGTGTAATAAAAGAAATTTGAAAATCACGTTTTCGATAATTCGGATGAAAACAAAGCCAAAGTCGCTAGACCGACAAAGTGACGCTAAGTGAAAATTTGGCATCCCGCTGCCAATGATTGTCTTGCTTGAATAGCAATCCGGTCTCCTCAGTTTCATCAGTACCGCTCGCGTCTTTTCTATGTTACACAACTCTTATCTCTGTTACGAAACTTTCAACAAACAAAAGCGCCAGCCTGAGATCTTGCATATCCGAACGAATTTGGCCGCCCAATATACTATCGCTGTTGCCATTTTCCCTACACATCGTCTCCATCCAAGTTATCCATAGGGGACATCTACCTACAAGCGCCACCAAAAATGTCAACGACGCCACTCTACCTCGTCCAGCTCCCAACAACACAGCAGCCGCCGTCGACGCTCATGCCAATGTCCGAGCTGTCACAGTCGCCGCAGTGTAGACCATTGCCTTCCGAGGTCATCCACTTGATCTGCGGATTCTCAGAAGATGATACCAAAAGCCTCCGCACTTTGGCACTACTAGATTGGAGATACCATGAGATTGCGTTCGAGCATGCCTGGCGGAAGGTCTCAAGCCCGACAGTTAGGAAGATCTTGGCGAACGTAGCGCCCGAAAAGTGCCACAAGTATACCAATGCTATCCGCAGTCTGTCAATCCTGGGAAACCACAAGCAGCCAGATGGACCTCGGAAGCCACATCTCCAGCCCTTGCACCGCACATACTTTGCCAAATCCGGTCTTGACTCAAAATCAGGATTGATCAACAGAGCTTTGCAGAGCTTTCAGTATAACACCCACACACTGCCACCACGAACGGTACGGGCATCATGCTCGCAGTCCCCAGTCCTCGGAAGGGTTTGTCTCGGTGATCCGGATACACTATTGGGCAATGATATTCCCCTCGGCAAGCTACTCGAAAGACTCACAAATCTGCGATCTATCGATCTGACTAAGTCGGATGTGTTGGCGACCATGATATTCTTGCGAGATGTGCCTGATCACATCTCTCAGAACTTGGTCGAACTCTACCTGCGGGATCGACTGGCGGGAAAAAGTGCAAAGTACTTCTTCGAGCTCTTGAAGAAACTGACCATGTTACGCATCCTCGATCTTGGCAACGATCTGATCTTATCGAAGGATACTGTTACGCCGGAGTGCCTAAGTCGTCTGTCAACCATGCCCTCATTACGGGTATTCACGCTCTCGAACCCTTTGGGAAAGGATTTGATAGGTGATGCGATGGAAATGTCGGGTCGATCGTTGTTCACTCGTACGACATCCTTGAGCTTGCATGCGGACAGCGGAACTCTACTACCACTGCTCGACTTGCCGTCATTGACTCACCTAAACCTCAAGCTATCAGAGAGCCACCCAAGCATAGACCATAGAATTGGTCAGCTAACGAATCTGCAGAGCCTCAAACTCACATTTGTCACTACGGCATCCTTCCATCGTCACGAGTTCCAAGCAATATCTGCTCTAACAAAGCTTGAGAAGCTCTCGCTTAATTTCAGGAGAGAGTCTGACTCTTGGAATTTCACAAAGGGAGAACATGAGAGTGTTTTGTTTGAGGATTCGCCTGCACTAAAGTATCTGACCTTGGGAAAGATATTTGCGGAGCGTCACCACTTTTTGATGCCTCCGGATCTGGAGCCGCCGAAGTCGAAGCTCGATGCGTAGCTTGCCAGCCAAATCTGGACTGACCACGAAGCTTACATTTGACGCAAGCACACATAGGTTGATTGTCACAGCAGACCGACACATCAACACCAAGCTTGGTCTAATGTTCACTTATTCCCCTCTTTGGGCACTCCCACAGTACAGGTACCATCTTCTCATGACGCTGATCAGACAGTACCGTAGTGAAGTGTGCATCTACATAGACCGAATAGAAGGTGAAGTGCCACGACTTCGGAAGACCACTTCGGAAGACTACTTCGAACGACCACGTCGAGAGACTACTTTGAAAGACCGCTCCGAGAGCACAACACTACCGACTAGATGGAACGTTGCTAACATCGGCATACTCCAACGTCAAATTAAAAACCATACAAAACATGTCTTCAAGGGTTTGTCTCTTGAGAATCCACACTATTACTACAATAGCCTAAAATGCTTGCCCCGTCTTTCCTCGATCTGACGTTTGTTCCAACATGATACACAGATCAATTTCGCTTATTGGTACCTTCACCTGGGCCCTCCTGCACGTACTTGTGCGTGTTGTGACTGTTCACTGTTAAGTCGTCTAGTAGAAAGCAACAGTCCGTCAGAGTGGAGCATGACGTGAGCAACGACAAACTGCCGAGAGCCAATGTGTCTATAAACTTCTTCTTGGTGTGGCTAGCGAGCGAGCGTTAATGATAATTATCATGATAACTATTGAATGAGGCGATTGATAGAAGGCCTCAAATGATTCCATGAGTGTCATCTAACGGCTCTTGACAGGACAGTCAAACTAGCGTCTCTCTACATTGTTGGTGACAAGGACTAATGCTTAGAGTAGTAACATAAAATTAGTACGCCGTAGCATTTAGGAATAAGAGGAGCGCGAGACGCATAGAGACAGAACCGAGCTACGGTTCGAATCGGAGCTAGACCGTGTTATTATGTCGGCTTAAGGGCTCGTTCGGTTCGCGATATCGAACGCCTCTGCAATGTGGCGGCACTAGTTCTTGGCAGCGGCTTTTATGAGCTAGTTCCTCTCGTGCTCGAGCGACATTGAGATAGAGCAGTTGTTCGGTTCGATGATTCGAATAGCGATGGAAGAGGGAAGTCGAGAGGGTTGATGGCGACGCTCGAGGTGGTGCGTGGTACAGATTGGCCTACAAATACACCAGAGTTCTACCGTCAGGAAACACGAAACAGCAAAGTAACCCATCATGTCTTCTCAGGAACATCAGGAACAAGTCACCGTCGACGACGGACCTTCTCAAGCTATTGCTTCTCAAGCTATTGCCTCTCAAGCCATTGCTTCTCAGTCAACTCAGGATAGCGATCCTTTCCCTTGGTCGCAGACTCAACCTGATCGCGATGTGTCGCCAGAGCTGCTAGTCCTCAGTCAGTTGTTTCGTGAGCCTCCGGCATCGAATCAAGAGGTTGGTAATCGTCTCGATTGGTCACCTCGTATGGAACAAGCCCTTATCGAGGAACTTGTTCATCAAAAGAGACTGGGTCTGATGCAGGAAAATGGGTGGAAATCAGCCACTTGGACCCCCTTCGCCGAGGTCATCAAACTGCATACACCTGCGCACCTGCGCTCGCTCGTGACCAAGCAGAGGATGAAGTCGAAGCTCGAGGTGTTCAAGAAACTTTGGAAGGCTTGGGTCGTGATTATTGACCTATCTGGGTGGTCAATCAGTGATGCCGGACTGCCTGTCGCATCTAAGGAAGTCATGGCTGATTTCTTCAAACATCACAAGGGCTCTCGATACTTTGAGAAGAGGCCTCTTCCTTACCAGGACGAGCTGTATGAACTGTGTCAGGGAAGGACTGCAACTGGCTGTCGGGCAGGTGGAATTTCGCGGACTCTGGCCACGGCAGAGGGACTGGCTGATGGCGAGGTCGAGGAGACCAATCTGACTGGTGATCCGGCGCAGGATACCACTCACGACCTGGTCGAGGATGTGCGCATCACTCGAGATGTTGTCAAGGAGCGTGTCGCTGTCGCAGTTACTGGCTCAAAGCGACAGAAGTTGAACCAAAGAGAGATGAGAGGACTGACCGGTGAACTGAAGCGCAGTAATGACCTCCTTCAGCAGAGACTCGCTGATGCCAACCTTATCAGAGCTGCTGTCGCTTGTTGGATCAAGCTGACAGAGACTGAAGAGGAGTTCGTCGAAACGGAGCTGGATCAGCACATCAAGGTGCTCGATGCCATCGCAACTGGCGACAGCGCTGCTTGGGTGTTCCTTGAGGTGACTACTGCTATGAGGCGCAAGCTCGTAGCTGTGTGGCTAGCAAGGGAATAAGGCGATGTGAGAGGAGGTTGATGTTAGAGAAATAGTTGATAAAAAATCGTTGTTGTTCTAATAAGTTTGCTCGCTGATCCATCAACTTTGAGCTCTGAATTCTCTGAATTCTTAGAACTATCAACTTCCATTCCAACACACCGATTTCATCGATTTCAAAGGCCTATCGCTTCCAAGTAACCTTGATAATCAGTCCACATCGCTGTCGCTATCGCCTCGCGCCTCTGCGCCATTGGCGAGGACCTCTCATCGACACCGGCGCCTTCGAAACTGTTCTCAGCATCCATCTCCCAGTCCTCAAATACCAGGTCATTTTGACCTTCTCGCACGATCAGATTGCTTACCGCGGTCAGCGCCATCACCAGTTGCGCCTGGAACTGAAGGGAATAGCGATGCTGTTTTCTGAACACCTGCCATCTCATCTTGAAGATACCAAAGTTCCTCTCGATGTGATTGCGCAGCGACGAATGGCGTAAGTTGAAGAGCTCCTCTTTGGTCGATGGCCTTCTCGATGCTGTAGGGTAGAGGTCTAGGCTATTTCCTAGATGTAGTGCGAAGAGTGTACCCCCTAAAAGATCCTTATCTATTATAAAGACAAATATAGCCTTTCTCATAGGTATATAGCCAGGACCGCCAGTAATTGTATTGAGAAGCCAGCGGGAGTATTTCCTTCGAAAAACCAGATCTATTGCGTTCAAAGTAGGTTTCTTAGGTCTCTTCCTCTTAACAATACGGTAAGGCCTTCCATGAGAGGTTTGTCTTGCTACTCTTTGTGCTGTAGCTGATTTACAAGGCATATCCAGGTCTAGAGCTACCTCGGCAAATGGCTTGTAGGGATTTTCTAGAAACGCCTGGCGAAGCGTCGAATGCTGCTCTGAATTCAAGGCCAACGGGCGACCTGAACGTTCAAAAGGTTCTATATATCTTGCGAGGATATGCCAAGGTAGGTTGTGTGAAGATCCTAGCTCAATTCGAGCTCGTTCGTGGGTGTGGTTCCAGATATCCGTGACGGTCGAGTGTTGTGTGTCGTATCCGCCCTCCCGCGTGAAACGACGCGCCGACCAGTCGAACATTGACATAACAGTGATTATCGCAATCCTAGCTTCAAGAGAGGTCTTGCGGCCATCATTTCGAGTCGCCATTGAACAAATTGGATAACAATTGGTTGTGTTACATGCGCTGAAAGAAAAGCGATAGAAACGTTTACGTGGCTTCAGTAGTCCGGAGACTTTTGGGGTACATGAGTAGAGGAACACCCAGTCTCGACTCGTACCTTAAAAACATTTTTATCGACAAACCCCTTGGATCTTAACACGCGCAGCTTGTGGAAAAACACAAGCGAAGCTTAGAGAAATCAAGATGTCCTCGGATGACGCACTTGAATAGCCTAGGAGCTTAAAGAAATGCAATGATCTAAAGAGCGACTCTTGGACTTTCCTCGTTTGCGCCAACCAAAACACCCTCTAGAAGACTCGGGAGCTTGCGAGCTCTTTTGAAAGATTCTTTGTGAAACAGAAGACACTGAAGAAGCAGCTCGGAGAGAATGTTCATCGAGGTCCAGCGTCGTCGCTCCCCACTTTTGCTTGGAATTTTGAGTTGATGCTCCTGTCGACGGCACCATTCGCTGGTCAAGGGACCATGTAGTCTCGAACAAGTTTGAGATGTCCTAGACAACTAGATCTATCATGTGGACGGAAATTATACCCGATTGAGCCTGGGAGGTCCTCACTATGCAAAGCTGCAGCTTCCCGCAAAGAGAAGAGTGATCGGGCGAGAGCAACACGATTAGAATCGGGAGACCAAGGCCTGCATGAAACAGGGTGAAAGGACAATCGCCTTCTTGGGCGGTACCATGAGTGCTTCGCTTTCGACCGACCGGCAGATCTAACATGATCAAGGTCCGATAGCTTCTGTGCTCCTAGATCTACGACCCATGTGCAAAAGTGCAACAAAAGTGCAACAAAAGTGCGACAAAAGTGCAACAAAAGTGCAACGAATGCTTTACCAATCCAGACCTGCGGAATATCCAATGCTCAATCGAGCTAGAGGTCCAAAGGTTACTACGGACCTACAGTAACAGGCAACATTCAATCTATCATGGATGACGATAAGAGCAAGGCTGAGACATTAAGAGAGGTGGCCGCTCGGACTTGGAACTGACCCTCACTGGATTTCCTTATACACAGTGTCAAGTTGTCAACGCCCTGTAGACTGCTGCATGTTGTGCACATTAAGTAGTGTTACTCAGATCACTAGCATCTCGGGAATGTGTATCTGGTTTTGCTCTTGAGGTGACATAGTTCTTCATGCTTAAGTGAAACCCTGCTCCTTATTGTCGCTTCTTATTGCTACATCTTGCACTTCCCCTCCTTGATCTTGTTGCTCGCTTCTTTACGTCTCTCATTGCGTCTTCCTTGACTTTCCTCTTGGAGATTCTTCTTCGTACTCAGTCCTTGCTTCTCACCCCTACCTCGTTGCCATTCTTCGTTGTTCTCTCCTTGTGTCTCATTCTATCGTCTCTCTCGCTTGTCATTTCCATTCTTCGCCTTGTTCCGGCAAGCCTTTTTCACTTTCCTTCTTATGATCATACATTCGCAAGGAATTCGTGTTCTAGAGCAAGCGCAGCACTGTGTCTCTTCTCCGGAGTGAATGCCAGGCATTTGTCGAGAAAGGCTATGCCCTCCTGGCCGAGCCTTTCGACAAGTTGTTGTCTCAGCAGATGTTGTGGCTCAGAACGGGGTGGTTTTTGCCGAATTGCTTTCGAAACCCATGCCATATCCTCATGCTCCCAAGACTGCCAACCCGCAGACTTGATGATCCAAGCTAATTCGAACATGCGGAAAACAACGTCTCTGGCCTGCTCGTTTCCAGCGGCGAAAATGTTGATAAGTGCCTCAGGGGTGATCTTGTCTGCCTGGAGGCGGTTGGGTTCTTCGGTAACGGCGTTGCCCTCGTTAGACATGTTGATGAGAAGCTCTGGGGTGATCTTGTCTGCCTGGAGGCGGTTGGGTTCTTCGGTAACGGCGTTGCCCTCGTTAGACATGTTGATGGGGAGCTCTGGGGTGCTTTTTTTTTCAGGGGGGACAAATGGGTTTCTTCCGAGGGCCATATAAGCAATTACACAGCCAAGGGACCACATATCGACATTATGGCTGCAGTTGGCACCTCTCCACAGGGTCTCTGGAGCTTGGTAATATGGCGTACCCGCAAAAGAGAGCTACGGTACAGGTCAGTAGATGTCGTATGACAAATGCAGGGTAAGTACTAACGTGGTTATTGGTATGTTCCAGCTCCAGCTCAACAGCATTGCCGAAATCGGCGATCTTCACAAGATTTCCTTGGTCGTTGACCAAAATGTTCTGTGGCTTGATGTCACAATGTACAACCCCTTCGTGGTGTATGTAGTCTAGCCCTAGGCAAATCTGACGTGCGAAAGAAGCAATGCTTTTGGCGGTGGTAGTCGTAGCAGGATTGTCGATGAAGCTTGCCATGTCGCAATGGAACAACTCCATGCAGATGTTGACACGTAGCAAATCGCCCTCGGAGAATGTGTCAGCACCGATAAAGCGGACGATGTGATCGTGAGACAGCCTGCGCATAATCTCTGTCTCGCGCTGCGAAACCTCGCGGTTGCAAGTTGCTAACGATACAGAGAGGACTTCCTCGTCATATTGTGCTCGTAGTTCTCTTTTGAGCTCGCCTTCATCGTAGATGACGACTTTCACGGCCAAGAAATGACTGGTCGTAACACGGCGTTCCCTGGCATCATCTAGATCCTGGATGGAAACTTTCCAGAGCGCGCTATTCCTACCTGTGCGAAGCATTAGTATTGGTGCATCGGAATGGGTTTATGATGGGTCCAAACCTCCTCCGATAGGGTCTTCGCACTCCAGCGTATAGGTCGTCGACGGCAAAAGCTTCGAGCTTACTACTGTTGAAGAGTCTGGGGGTTCTGACTGCGGAGAGCTTGCAACTGCTGGGCATGAAGAGTCCGACATTGCTGGCACTGGTCGGTGAGTGAAGTGGCTGAGACGATGGTTCGGGTAGCACCACGACTCTGTGGGTGTTGATGTTGTGAGGTTGCGCGTACGGTCGTACAGTGCTTTGAAGATGGCTACCTCTGCGCGATGTTTGCTGTCAAGCAAAGTGAAAAAAGGAGGCGTGGCCTCGATTGACCGAGGAGTTGGCGAAGCGCGCGCCGACCACGGCGAGGGTCTTTGCGCTACTGCCGATCGATTGAGAGTGACCGGCGGTGGAAGTCGGTTTTTCTGCTGCAGTTGATGATGGGAAAGATGCAGAAGTTAGAGTGTAACGATCTTACGTTGATGCAGCGGCTCTGCGACTGGTGTACGCAGTGGAAGATGCTCCAAGCATCCCGATTGTTCTGAGAGCAAGAAGATGTGACGGTTTTGAGTTCTTGAAAGTTAGATGAGACTAGGTGTGCGTCGGGCTGTGATGTGAAGGAAGGAAGTGAAGTGCACTGCGGACGATCGTATTGTCGCTCCTTGGTCCCTGAGTGCCGAGAACTACTTGTGGAGCCATTGACACGGAATGTACCTGCTACAAGACGAGAAAAGAGACAGGATCGCAGGGCTCGAAAAGGCTGGAAAGGTGGTGGGCTTGACGGCGCTAGGCACCACGGTTCGAGTCGGAGCTGAACCGTGTCACCGAGGTATCTAAACCTAGAAGTTGTCCATATAGTCGCGTCGGAAGCAGATCTGGGAGCTGTGAGGCCTCGGTTTTCTGAGCACGCAGAAATCAGATGTCTTCGTAATTTGAGAACGGGTTTGGAAGCGAGAACGGAGAACACAAGAGAAAGAACAGACGGAGAGCATGATATATTGTCATCGCTATCTACTTTGACAGTAACGTGATTTTTCTCTTGAGGGAACTCTACTGACGCCTTGTAAGCAACCTCCGTGCCAGGTGACTTGCGCATATGTACTTCATCTGTCGATGGATCAAAGACTGCAGGGGTCGCTTACCCTTCCTCTGCCTACTTCCACTCCTAATTCTACTCTCACTTCTACTTCTCCTTCTACTCCTACAGCAACCATTGACCTTGCTGTTTCTTACATCACTCCATTACCTTGTTACCTTCTCACCTCATC
>ERZ794946.404-NODE-404-length-17825-cov-4.582273_pt1 | contig 17825 bp, 14 predicted proteins | sample MGYA00433072_ERZ794946 | MGnify/ENA primary metagenome ERZ794946 (study PRJEB30137, sample SAMN04331413) | food metagenome | isolation source: Y3 must sample point D1 replicate A | place: Australia: South Australia | collected 2014 ...
TTACCTTGAGATCCACATGCCAAGTATCCTGTCGCACCTTCCTGAACTCACTCAAGATGGTCTTGACGGCCTTGCCGACGACACCAGGGTCATTGGCAGCCTTCATGGCAAGTGTGGCCAACACCTCAGGCAGCCACTGCGGCGGCGGACTGGCGTAAGGGAAGGCTTGGACAAGCGAGCCAAGACCAAGGACAGCAGCATGACGAGTGATGACAAGACGATTTTGCTCAGGTGTGGGTGTGCCAGGTGGACCAGCATTTCTACCCTTCTTGGGAAGGGGGTTGTTGAGAAGCAGCTGTGTGAAGTGATCCTTCAAATTTGTGACGGCTTTGTCGCGGAATTCAACTGGTGAGCAACGGATCATGCCAGAGATGGTCTGAGCTGCCCCAAGACGCACTTCGAGTTGTGTGTCGTGCAGCATATCTCTGACGCTGTTCAAGAGGTATTCACGTCTTGAGGACTCCATGATGAACAAGTAGCGGAAGTAGAGCACCTGAATGTTGATCAAAGTACGTAGACGTTGATGCCATGCAGAGCTAGTTCTGCCAATTTCGACAAGACTCTTTGCGAGAGCCTCGTCCTCGCCCTTTCGGTGAGGGATGTTGGGGAATTGCTTGAAAACACTCCATGCATGTGACTGCAGTTCGGGGTCTTCCTTGACGTCCATCATGTTGAGAAGTTGTTGCATGAAAGGAGCAGGCAAGAACTCAACAAGGGTCGTACAGTCATAGTTGTTAACTGTCGATTCTAACCAGTACAGTACAGTCTTGCTGGCCTGCGTGTACGGTGTCGGGGTTTGGATACCCGGAGGTCGTTCTTGACGCCACTTCTCAAGCCTGTCAAAGACGTCCTTGATGGTTGCGCGGAACTCGTCTGTTGCTTGGTAAGGTCGCGTTCCAATGGACGATGCAGCCTTTTGTGTCTCCATGAGAGTCTGAATATCCTTGTATCCCTCGTAGTAGCGACTACGGTAGATGGACGACAAAGTGTGACCAATGTTCTCGCGGACACCCTTGTAAGGATGGTCAAGATGTGTCAAGAAGTCTTCGAGGATAGGCTTCTCCTTCTGGAAATGCCAGCCGAAAGTGCCGATCACGAGCTGAAGTAGGGTGATCTTGGAGCTCTCTTTGAAAGCAGCGTTGGTTGACATGTCCAGTCTGAAGCTGGAGAAGTAGTCGACCAGAGGCCAGCATCTTCTAGGATCTCTTGCACATCCTGTGAGAGTCAAAAAGCTGCTCCAGTATGACAAGTTCTCCGGGGTCAGACCATCCTGGAAGACTCGCTGGAGAAGGGGGAAGACAAACTCCCAAACCTTCTCCTTGACCTTCGGCTGACAGTCCTCTGCAGCATTGATCAAGGCACCCATGATTTCTGCAGTGGCACGATGTTGGTGCTTGTCACTGCCATCGCCGAAAGTGGCCTTGGTAAGGTCGACCACATCGTCAAAGGTGGCTGGTGTCAAACCAACCATGACGAGATCCAGAACCCAAGACATGACTGTGCAGTTTGTCGTACGGAAACGATCTTGGGCGTCGCGAGGCTCTTGCTTCATGTAGTCAAAGAACACTGAGATCCACTGACGGTCGATGTGTTTGCCGATACGTTTGCGAGTCTCGACTTCGATTTCGTCATAATCCAGGTCGACTGCATGGTTCTTGGAAACACGCATGACATCGCTCCAGACCAACCAACCAGGATATTCAGCATCAACATAGTACTCCGCCTCTGGTTGCGAGAAAGCATCGAGATACTGCTTGGTCCAGTTGGGGTCCTCCGGCTTAGTCTTGACGACCATACGGTCAGGTGGGAATTGCTTGTCAAGAAGATAGTTCTCGTACTTATGCTCAGTCATAGATCTGGTCTGGATGAGACTGCAGATGGCTAGTAGAGCGTTGGCGAAAAGCACACGCAATGACGGATGCGAGTCAATGACACCTTTCACGACCAGATCAAGCATACCATCTGAAGCAATAGTCTCATAGCGGTAATCAAGACCAATAACAAGAGCTGCAACGCGCTGAGCCTTGCGCCAGTGTGAGTCCTTGATCATAACGACCAGCTCTGAGGAAAGCTCGGACTTCTTTCCTTCAATCAGCATTCTGCGTTGACGGATGCGATCCTGCTTTGGAGGAAGCATCGCCTTGGCATCCTCAAGGGAAGTTGCGACCATCTTGGACGTATCTGAAAGCTGAGAGTTACTTTCGGCTGGCCAAATACTATCGACCGTCTTTTCATCCAAGATGACCATGCGATCCAATGCTCTGCACATTGAATGCACTTGGAAATTGGCGTTACTGACGAGCTTCTGAATGCTGGGTTTGTCCGTCTCGCCCACACGAATGAAAAGCCTGATAAGTCTAGGAGTAAACTTCCAGTTGCGCTCGATAGGACGAGCTAGACTGCCGAAGAGCAGAGAAAAGACAGCACCCTTGATACGTGGGAAGTCAGTCTTGCTTACAGCGTCTTCCAGAGCATCAAGAAGAGGAGGAATGACGAGAGGTTTGGCCCCAATGATGCATTGCACTGCCGACTCAGATGCAGTCTGAGCTGTACGTCGAATGTCGGTGTAGACAGATACACTTGACTGAGCTAGATCGAGCAAAAGGATCTTGTCGAGGTCAGATGCTGCACGAGGAGACTCATTGTACCTCAGGCGTTGGAAGTGATACAAGTTGGCACGTCTGGCGAGTAAAGGTCGGGGATATGCCTTGCGCGTACCACTGAACTTATAGGGGTGGATATCTGCTGACAAAAGTCGCGTCAACCTGTCCAGAACGTGAGCAGATCGCTCAATACCAATGTCGATAAACCATGAGCGATAGGCCGTGTAGAGGGCGTTGAAGCAGAGAACGTCATCTTGTTGATGCTGAGTCAAGAACTCGTGAACACGATGTAAAGTCTCGCCAGTGAGGCGACGTAACTTGTGGACTGTTTCGTAATGCGGGCTGCTGGTCTTGAGAGGGTAACCGGTGGGATAGATGAACGTCTTACGTATCTTGTCGTCGTCGGGTTCTGTAAGGTCGCTTGGACTCTGTTGTACCTCTTGCTTGGGTGAGATGCTGCCGTTGACTTCCGTGTCATGACCACTGACGGGCGTGACAGATTCATCGTCTGAGCGGAAGAAGCAAGAGATACCAGATATGAGCAGACGTAAGAGGACGAGATTGCGAGACACCTCGTCCGACCAGTCTTTGCCTGTTCCGTCTCGCTTCACAGGCGAATCGTTGCTACTAGTCAACGCATTCAGTGCGTCAATCGAACGCTTGCCTTGGTATTCGAAAATTCTGACAGCGAACTCAATCTCGGCCTCTTTAGGCACATGCCACAGTACGTTCAAGTTCTTTGGATCAGGCAATTTGGCCCAGTCATTGGGTTGCAATCCCTTGTCCAGATCTGCCTGATCGTACAGAGAATAGTCGGTAGTGTAGGTGACAGTCAGGTTGAGTAGCAAGTGATGAACAAAGTTCGAAACATGAACCAGAGGAATACCCTTACACTTGTCTTGCATGTAGCTGGCAATGTCGAACAGCTCATCTTTGAAGTCAAGCACATCGGAGCCTACGTGAACTACGCACATGCTCAACAGACTGATATTCCACACTAGAGCACGATCACGAGGAAGAATCTCCGAACCAGAAGTTCTGCTCGAACCAGCACCATTCTCGTCAATCTCGGTTCTGATGCTTGAAATGAGGTCGGGCAGAAGACGGTTCAGTGCCTTCTTGGGATTGACTTTGACCAGAGTATTGCAGATGAATGCCATAGCATCGCGAGCTTGGTGTACGACATGATTGGTGACGAACTTGGCAATCTGTTGCAGCGCAATGTCGTAGAGTTCAGGAGACAAAGCTGCAAGCAAAGGCGCAAAAGCGGCTGGTAGGGTGTTGACGACGTTCTCTTCGGGAGAACCGCTCTTCACACGGGAAGCATCAGGCAGATTCTGAAGCAGTGTAAAGACACGGCCGAGGAAAGCGATCAAGAACTCCGCAAAGCCAGCAGTGGACGAGCGAAGAATGATCTCCTCGTCCTCGTCGGAAAGCTCATTTTCATAGTCCAACTCAATCAAAGAACCTTCCTGCTCGAAGCGATCGACTTGCTGTGTGATCCATTCGACTGCAGTAGCAGTGCTACCAGACATGGGCTCACCATCTGAGTCTGTCTGAGCACTTTTGGTAAGATCGTGCAGCGGGATGTTGTAGCAAACAGCCTGAACGAAAGATAGCGAGTTCATAGTCTTGTCAAGATCATTGGCATCGATACCAGGAAGAGCAAGCCCAAGCAGAGTTGTTAGATGACATCTGAAACCTTTGGTGCGAGCGATGATTCTAGACAGCATTTGAAGAGCACGAATGGATGAAGTAGTTCTGTGCACTTCGACCAAGCCTTGCATGGCTGGGTAAATTCTTTGCAAAGCACCAGGAAGTATCAAATTCGGCTCAAGGAATGCCAGACACTGCAAGGTAGACAGAGCATAGTTGACAGCAGTGCCACTCTTGGAGTAGATGTTCATGAAGACAACTTCTCTCAAGCAAAGCACAAAGCGCTTCTTCAGCTCAGGGGTCAATTTACGCTCAGCAGGCATCTTGTACTCTCCACTCTCTTCTCTGTTCCAACGCATGACGAAGAAGTCTGCCAGGTAGTAGACGAGCTGTGACAGCGTCTTTGTCCAAGTGCCAGTATTCGAAGGGTGGAAGAAGGTCTCGATACCTTGAATCAGACCCTCCAGCTGGTGCAGAATGGACCTACCATCCTTAACCTTTAGACAAGCTGGGGACAAGGACATGATGATCCATCGCGCAATGCTTCGGGAGGCTGGGTGCTTGCGAGGATCACGCTCGAGCAGAAGAGACAGACCGGCACCGAGGTCAATGTTAAGATTATACGGTGACGAGGCCTGGCCCACAGGGATCTCGAGAAGCCTCAAGATAGAGGTGAAGATCATGGATGTCTGCTCAGCGGTGTAGATACCATGTTCGCCGAATGGTACATGCTCGACGGTCAAACAGTCGCGCGACAGTCTAGAGAACATATCGAGGAAGCGCTGGTCTGTGAGAGTCGAGCGATTTATGATGGACCACAGATGGAAGAATGTGGGTAGATAATTTTGAGGTTGAAGCTTGGGTTGGTTGGGCGGAGGGGCGTGAGTGGGGAAGAAAAGATTGAGTAGACCGAGAACAACATAGGCGCTTTCCGAGGGCGACATGGAGAAGAATGGGAGGAGCTCATCGAGTATGGCAGGAATCTCTTGTGGGTCGAAGAAGAGCTGAGCGAAGGTGCAGATCTTGGTCAAGGTACGGATGCTACGCTTGCTCGAGAAGGTGTTAGGGGTCGCGAACTCGCCCGGCAGCACAAAGACCTTGATCTCCTGGTATAGCGGCCTCCAGTCCAGCACCAGGTCATCGATAGGCTTCAGGTAGTGGCGGCGCTTGGTCAAGACCATGAACATGCTGGCAAAGCGCTCGGCGACCGTGTACTCGAGACCTGGCGCCAGCGCAAGCTCATAGTAGAGCTTGGTCAGGCTGATACGCTGTTGGCGACTGAGGTCGAACTTCAGCGACAACCATCCGCGAATCTCTTTTGTCCAGTGTACAGCTCCCGGTACAAAGTCGCCCGAACTGACGGCAATGTATAGGTGTTTGATCATTTCGTCCACATCTTGCTGTCTCTGCTCAGGCGTCTCGGTGTCGTAGGGTAGGTATTTGGTGTAGGGGAAAACGCGAGGGCGTGTTCGACTTGACCTGTTGTCGAGGCCATCGGGCGTTGTGTTTCTTGACATGTCGTTGCTGGATACATGTGTGCTGTCGTGGTTGACGTCGAGCATTGCTGTATCTCTTCCAGACGATCCATGGGCGGCATGGTTGCCTGGGTCATCGTTGTTGACCATGATGTGTTTGCGTGTTTGCGTCGACCTTCTACCACTTCATTGAGGATGAACGGCTGCGAAGCTGACGTCGATGTCGATGGCGCTGCTCACACGACACGAAGACCTTCTTGAAGTCTTGTGTGAAGAGATGGCCTGTATAGAGTGGCCCTGTCTCTTTCTGTGTAGGGTTCGCTTGTGCAACGTCGGTCTAGAAATGATAATAAAATCGCCCCTTTGATGGATGCGATGTTGTGCACTCGCCTTGGGTTGTTTCGTTGCCGCTGCTGGGAGCGGAGCTTTGATGATCTGCAGCGAGTCAGTCCGCCGGTCTTTATACTTCTAATCTCCGTAGTTTCAATCTCGAGTCGCGTCTACGCGTCTGCCATCTGGACTCGAGTACAACAAATCATAACCATGATATTTGACTGACCAGAAAGCTCTGAACACCCTTGAAGACGACCGAAAGACTTTGTGGTTTTTCGACGGAAGGAACGATCGTGTTTGCTGGGAAAGAGCTCCGTCTTAAATATCGTTTCTCAGTCCAGGCAGTAACACGACTACGCACGCAGCCTCCGTGCATACTCTCACTACAATCTTCCCGACCACTGTTTGTCCGATTTCTTTTGCGAGAAACAGTTGTCCCGGTTCCGTGTCTCTGGATTTTTGCTCTCTTCTGTCATTTTTCTTCCTTTTTCCAATTTCATTGTCTCTACTCGAAAAAACAGCAAATATGGGTTCATACTACAACATCGATGCTATCTTGACGGATGCTCAGGTATAAAAGACGTCAACATTCGACTCAGAGACACGGACTGATTGAACAACAGAAAGTTCCTTGCACATTCGAACTCTCAGTACCCAACATGGGCTACCTGCAGGGCAACCCAGGAGAAGATGTATGTGTCTCTCCAATCTCCTCTGATATACCAACCGAAACTGACCTCTTGTCTCAGATCAAACAAGGCTCCAAGGTAGAACTACCACTCTGGCTAGCCGAAATGCTGGCCGTCAGTAACCCATCTGGCAACTCATCACTCGCAACCCTAGATCTACCACAAGCACTATCACAGCGCGTAATGAATGCTCTCAAAGCAGATCCAAAGACTGTAGATCTACGAGCCCAGGCACAGCATTTCTACAATATCGGAGCTCGCATGCTAGAGTTATTCGAAGAAGAAGAAATGGTCGACATTCTGACCGATGTGAGTATCATCGATGCTTTCGTGTTCTGATCACATTCTCATATTGCTCGAACAGACATTCAAGCAACGTGCAGCTGAAATCTCAGACCAAGCGCTAAATTCACGAAGTGCATTGGGTGAGGGTGCCGACTTCGCAAGGGGGTTGGACGAGACAGAACGACAGTGTAAGTGTTGATGCCCAACCGAATGCCATCCAAGATGAAGGTTAATCTAAACATCCTGCAGTGTTCCGCGCTGCCCATGATGGTACCACTGCGGTGAAGAAATGGTTCGAGACAGCTCAGAAGTCATGATCATGACATATGAGCAATTGATCCAAACTACAGAGAACGACATTTATGTCAACACATCAACACTTCTACGAAGCCTTGAATGAGGTAACCGGCAGTAAGGTATTGGTTGACCTGCGCTAGCCATGGCCTGCAGACGCAGGTGGATCTCGTGTTATGCATGCGAAGCAGATGCGCCACTGCTCAAGCAGGACAGGTCAAGAGCGACACAGTAGATGAAGGGAAGAGGACAGAAAGAGGGCATGTACATGACAGACGAAGCTCAGATTGAGAACAGAATCTGGACAGTGGTAGATATTTCACAGAAGATCAGCGAGTTAGAACGGTTGCATATTGCTTATGGCGCCGACATATCACTCAAGTCATTGCGCATGTAGTGGGATCACTTGTAACAGAATGGAATATGGGTATCATTGGAGTCGTTAAAAGAATTTTTTTGCAGCACGACAAAACTGTCATTCTGGTGCCGGAAGATAACTCGAAAAGCTTTTGTTTCCCACCAGAACCCCAGTCGCAAGCCAACGCCAGACATCAAGTGACAATCAAGGCACTTAGATCTTGATGGCGTTGTCAAGGGCCTTCTGCTTCTTGAGCTGCTTAGCAACAGCCTTGGCACCCATGATACCACCACCCCAGTGGCGCTTGGCCTCCTCGTTCTTGGCCATGTAACCGTCCTTGACAGCGGAAACGAGCTTGGAGAGCTCGGAGCTGTCCTCGGAGCGGACCTCGGTGAAGGCGAGGACGGCAGCGGTCTGAATGTGTTGTTAGTATGTGGCTGAAAAAAGAGAAGTATCGTGGAGGAAAAGCTCACCTTCTTGTGGACGACCGTTCCGAGACGGGCCTTGCCCTTCACAATGGCGTATGGGACACCCATCTTCTTGCAGAGAGCGGGAAGGAAGACAACGAGCTCAATGGGGTCAACATCGTTGGGGATGAGGACGAGAGAGGCCTTCTTGTTCTCAATGAGGCCAACAACGTGGTTGAGACCGTACTTGACGGTGTAGGGCTTCTTGGAAACATCCTCCTTCTTCTTGCCCTCGGAGACGGCGGTGGCCTCCTTGGTCAAACGCTCCTTCTTCTCGGCCTTGGTCTCAGGGCGGTACTTGTTGAGGAGCTTGAAGGCCTGGGCGGCGGTGTTGCGGTCCAGAACCTGGGAGAACTGGGCAATGGCCGGGGGAACCTTCAGGCGCATGTTGAGGATCTTGCGCTGACGCTGAAGGCGGACATACTCGGGCCAGCGCACCATGCGCGAGAGGTTGCGACGGGGCTGGATGTCCTGACCGATACCGAAGTTGCGGGGACGTCTCTCGATGAGAGGGTTCTGGAGGTCTTGTCAGCACGCGGGTTTGCTGGGGTCAGCAGAAAGGATACTAGACTCACCTTGGCATTCTTCTTGGAGACACCGGCCTTGCCCTGGGGGAAGGGGGCGGCGGCAACTTTCTTTCCAGACTTAGGAGGCTATCATTGAGAAAGCAAATCAGCACAATGCTCATTGCTTTGACTCTAAAGGGCTGCGCTGACGAGTATTTCTACTCCAGTCACAAGCCCAAGCCATTGGTCATTGCCGTCTTCCGTCTTTCAGGAAGCACGACTACAATAGATGTTGATGTCGAACATCATCTTGAATTGCTGCGCCCGCAGGCAAGCGGGAATTGCAAGGCGCATCGGCGCATTGCACTGCAGAGACGACAGCGCTTCAAGGTCCGAGAATATGGTGCGAGCTTACCATTTTGAATGATTGTCGAACTGGACGTCGGTGGTTGACTGATGGGTCGCGGCTGGGAAGAAGGAAACCAGAAGTTTGCGCGAAGGTGAAGAAAAAGCTCTGGTGCGCGGGCGCCAGTCTTCGCTAAACTCTTGGCACGTCCAGCCAATCACTCACTTCCCGCTTCCTATTGTGGTAACCATGGCTTTTTATCCTCTCTGCGACCTCTTCTGCTTTTTTCGTGCTATAAGTGACCTGTCTTTATGCGATAGTGCTGTGTTTTCACAGGTCTCATTCCGAGCTCACATGTCATATCCGGCATCCACTACTTATTGGTGCTTCCTATGCATTAAGTATCAAGACAACGCATGCCTTTCACGCTGTTTTTGCCTCAGTAGTGGCCTACGGATGAATGAAGAAGCAAAACAATGAGACCGATCATATTGGGGCTCGAAGGTTATTCCAACACAAGACATGACAATCACTCGTTCGGAATCTCTATCGCGAGGCAGCATTCGTTGCGACTCGAGACGGGGAAGTAACGGGAAACTTTCTGGGCGTCCGACAAGACAATCCCAACCTCTTGAGCCGTGCTGAACCGACGGCCAACCTGCTTACTATCTCTCCGCAACCGCAACCACCTTCTGTTGTGCAACATACTACTATTAGTCTGGATACTCAAGGCTAACAAACAACCCCATCTCGGTCTGGCATCAAAGAAGTCGCACTTCTGATCGCTGGCATCATTGAATCGTACCAACATATATCCAGCAGTGTCTCCAGTCTGACACATATTGCCGACCTTCGGAAACCTCTCACCTTTCACTGATAACGCAGTCATCGCGACCAAAAAGCTTGCAGGATGCCTGTCACAGTGTTATCGGACCATGATGTTCAAAGAGTATTGCACTCTCTTACCAGTCAGGATATCGATGACATTCAACAATCTCTGGCTGATGCCTTGCATCAATATTCCACAGCTGGAGAGGAGGACGGTTGCTGCTCAGCATACCAACCTCAAAGAATTCACATGAAAAGAACCGATGGAGCGACCAGCTTGTTCATGCCGGCATCTAGCAGCTCTGGCATGGGTGTCAAAGTTATCACTCTGGATTCGGTCAACAAACCAGAAACCACCCCGGACCTCAAGAGATTATCTATCGGATCAACCAAGTCGACACAATCTTCTACCAGTGGCCCCAAGTCTCGACCCACCTCCATGTCTGGTACGACTTTAGCTTCTTCTATATCAGAGGAGTCAAAACCAGCTTCAGTACCTCGTGGTTCCTTGACCTTGTTCGACAACCAAGGGAATCCCAGTGCTTTGGTCAATGCTGAGGAACTCACTGCCTTTCGCACAGCTCTGACCAGCTGTATGCTTCTTAAGAGAAGACACAAAGTGCACGACTTGACCGTCTTCGGCGCGGGCAAGCAAGCCTACTGGCACATCCGCTTAGCTCTCCTTCTCCGCGGCTCAGAAATTCACCACGTAAATGTTATCAATCGCTCCTTCGACAGAGCACGCGAAATGTTGATGAAACTCTACAACCCCTTCCCGGATGACCCAGACTATGAGAACCCTCTCGGCCACAAATACGGCAACAAGACCAAGACAAGCATCCTCACCACCGGCCACACGGAATATACCCGCCTCCTCAAAGAATACGTCCGCAGCGCTAATGTCATTTTCTGCACGACCCCCAGCACACAACCTCTGTTTCCTCCAAACTATCTTCTCAACCCTGAGGGCCGCAAGAAGGGCCGCTACATTGCACTCATCGGCAGCTACAAACCACACATGATCGAACTCCACCCCGACATCATCAAATCCGCCGTAGCACCCCACCACGAACACCGCCACTTCCACAAACATCAAAAGGAAGGCGGTGCCATCATCGTCGACAGTATAGAAGCTTGTCTCCAAGAAGCCGGTGAATTGATCCAAGCGAACGTTCAACCCCACCAAGTCGTCGAGATAGGCGAACTCGTATTGCTCAAACGTGAAGCTGAGAAGGCGGCTGCAGAGGCGGCAAAGAAGGGTGATACTGATAACAAGGGCGACGGCATTCAAGTTTCTGATGATTCAGGCTTGAAAGAGTGGCTTTGCAAAGGTAATGTTATTGCCAAGATTGTCGGGTTAGGGTTGATGGACGTGGTTGTTGGTAATGAGGTTGTTAGGATTGCTAGGGAGCGTGGTATTGGTACGCATATTGCTGATTTCTAGATTGGAGTTTTTTTTTTTCGGACATGTTGTCAGTAAACATCTTTTGAATCACAAGAAGCCATCAAATCTATATCCTTCCATCGCATCCACCTTCCTTCCTTCCAATCACGAGTTTCGCAAACAAACTTACTACATCACAAGACTACCGCTTACTAAGCTCCGGCCCTCCAACAAACATGTACATAACCATCTTACCCTCCTAAACTCTTTCTCTCCATCCATTACAGTGCTATAATGATCTTTCAAGCCCCGTTATCAGTAATGGTGACAGAATGGATGACGGGACTGCTGTATAAGTCCCAAGTAGGAACAGACTCTCCATGGGCTTTGTGTGCTGAAACAGACTTCTATGACTCCTGTATGTTTGGCTTCCGGGGTTTCTTCACATTGATCTCAAATATGTTGACATCGAGTAGAGCTTATTGCGAAGTACAAAGCACGCCTTCCGCACAAGGGTCACAAGCATCACGCACTTAACAGCCTTTGACAAAAAATGATATAAAATGACAGTCTAGTCGTACAAAACAAACACCTGACAAACACCCAATCTCAACTTCTCGTATCGACCCATCCCTACGAGCTTGTCTGTGTAGGCACGCCATTGGTAACCTCACCATAAGGAACAGCCTCATAATCTCCATTGCAGGCCCAATCATACTGTGAGATCTCGAAACTCTTACTTTGTACAGCGAGGAAAGTGTCGAGTTCACACCATCCATCGTCGCGCTCCTCGCAGTCAGGAAAACTGCGGTGGAGTGGAATAGTGCGTTGGTTGAGGATGAAGTGGATGTACTTTGTTGCTTTGCCTGTGGGTATTCGTTAGTGTATGAGCCGGTTTTGAGTGCTGTGAATATTGCGTACCCTCTTCGTAGAGATCAGTGTTGTTGCGTGATGCCTTTACGGGAGCAGGAGCGTTGATGATCTCAATGTCTAGGCGGGCGGCGAAAGGTTCCTAGGCTCATTAGCTTTGCTTTTGATAGAAAAAGTGTTTCGAGTGCTTACCAAGTGCGAGACAACCAATTCATGAGGGACGATGCGATCAGATGGCAAAAACTGAGCGAACTGAGTAAAGCCAAATGCGGTCAAGATACTCATGATATTGGTGTCATGCGAGAAGTCAAAATTGAGGCTTTGATCAAGAGGGAATGTTGCTGTATTGTTGTCCAGTGTGACGTTGATTTGGGCAATTGGAGAGTCGATTGTATGATGCTGAAGACGAGCAAGTACTTCTTGCACGTATCCGATACCGACAGCACGACCAGTGGGAGACTGGAAAGCGTTGTTGCCAGCGAATTGTATATCAATGCTGTATTCATATCCTTGCCACTCTTCGTAGGTGAACAGGCCGCAGAATTGAGAGTAGCCGTAAGCTACAGTTTCGTAAGCACACAGTGATTGTGCATCGTACGAATCCTTGGGTGTCCAACCGAAGCCTGGGGCCAGCTTTTGCAGACGTGCAGTAGCATCGGCAAGATACATTTCGTACCACTCGATAGTAGCGTTATTACCACCGGCACTACGGTAGTTGTTACTGTTGTTGCAATTGTAGTATCCGGCTAGCGAGTTGTTCCAAACACCAGTGGAGTCTTCGATGGCGAGTAGCAAGGTAACATTGGTAGGCCATTCGAGTCCAAAGAAGCCAGCCAGGAAGTATTCTGCAGACTTTGTCATACGATCTTGAGTTGTGCTTCTGGCAATGATCTTGCTGCCATTGTTTGGGTAGAGATGTCCGTATTGATAGTAGTGGAGGGTGCCAGAATCGAAAAGCTCCTGCTTGCCGATAGGTACGAGAATCTCAGCGCCCAACTGATAATTCCAGTCGTTCAAAAAGGAAAGTTCGCCGGTGTACTTTACATCACCGGTCATGTTTTTGTGCTTTTGGCCGAACTTAAAGGCACCAGATCCAGTGGTAGGATATCTAGATCCGTGACGAGACAACATGTTTAATTGAACGATCTCAGAACCAGGAGGGAGCGAGTATTCGTCCACGCCAAACCCGACAGGGTTGGGAAAGTAGTGAGAGAGTTGACCCATCATCTGAAAGATATTCGAGTCATTTTTGTTGCCAGCGATTGGAATTTGTGTCTCCAGGGGACTGTTCGGGATGTAGGATGTGCCCAAGAAAGGAGCAGGATTGGTTTGTGCTAAGAATGGAGCAGGACCAGTTGGAGTCGGACCTTGGAAACATCAGCATTGGTCGAAATGCATGTCATATATGTAGACTAACCAGCGAACAGCTCAGGCTTGGTCTGGAAGTACTGAGGAGTATCGCTCAAATGGGCTCTGGACGAAGAGAGAGCGGCTCCACTGACACATCCAATGGCTGTGCCAAATGCAAACGATTTGTATAACATAACGAAGAATGTGACGGCACCAACGAATAGGAGTATTTGGATGCCAAAAAGAGAGCGTTTGGTGAGGCGTTGCTTCTCGGAGGGAAGAGGTGGTAGAGCCTTCCAACTCTCTGGGGCGTCTTCTACTCTTGTATACATGCCGCCCGTCCCCATTACCTACTCTCAAAATCAATACCGAGCCAGAAACAATTGATGGATCGTCGCTTCTCCGCTTACGATGGCGGAGAAGGGGTCGAGGAGAGGGGTGCATTGTGCCAAGACCGTCTCAGCGAATGGTGTGGTCAACGCCCTGTTGCTCCTGCTCATGATTGTTCTGATTTTATCCAAGAACACAAATGAAAATTCAGCACTTGTGTTATGTTTGGAAGATATTCATTCGAGTGGATGTAGCACTGGCTATTTCTCTGATGCATTGGGAAACACCTCACCAAACACTGCTAGCAAAAGTGGTCTGTAGTTGACCATCTAGGCGGACATATTCATTGCTTGCATTTATCATTTTCATTTGAGCAGTATCATAGGTAAGCATACGTCTGTTTGGACGAGCACAATCTAACAGCAAGAGGGCTTCTTAATGCCAGTATCTTCCACTGATGCCCTTGCACAACTCCCAACCCTTGTCCAAAGCTTCAACAACATCGGCCGGGAGAGGACCCTTTTCCATATCCTTCAAATTCGACTCGATGTGATGAGGAGACGAAGCTCCAATGATGATGGCATCGCCCTTCTCTCGCTGCAGCTGACTGTGGTGTTGCATCCAGCGCAGGGCACATTCAGCTTCAGTAAAGCCATGCTTCTTAGCGACCGGACGGAGCAAGTCGAGAGCAGCGAAATATTCCTCTCTCCAGTAACGGCCGCGGTACATCTTGCCCTGCCACTTGTTGGGGTCGAAGCGTGAACCACTCTCGATATCCTTGTCTGCATCCTCCCTCTTGTAGCGGTCGGTCAGGTAACCGCCAGCTAATGGGTTGTAGTTATAGTAGGCGATGTTGTAGTAGCGTAGACAAGGGAAGAGCTCTGGCTCGACTGAGCGATGCAGAGCGTTGTAGACACCTTGGTAGACGCTTGGCTGGATCCAGTCGTTCTTGCGACAGAGTTCGCAGATCTGGGCAACTTCCCATGCCATATAGTTTGATATTCCAAGTCTCTTAAAGTGGCCCTCCTTGTATAGGTCGTTGACGGCTTTCATGGTTACTTCGTATGGAGTGGTTCTGTCGGGCTGCACGATACAGGTCAGCTACGAAACTTGGTAGACCAATGGCGAACGAAGCTTACGCCATGAAGGTACCACATATCGATCTTGTCCGTCTTCAGTTCCTTCAACGAGGTCATAAGATTCTCACGGAGATCCTCGGGAGTGTGCCTCAAGTTGTTGTTCCACGATGACGGGATTGACTTTCCAGCAGTAGGATAGTATTTTGTCTCCATGACAAGCCCTCTCTTTTGCCAGTCGAGGTCGCCGAGCATCGTCTCGGTGGTACCCTCGCAATAAGCTCTAGCTGTATCAATCTCGTTGTGGCCATGGGCCTGGAAGATGTCGAGGATCTTGCCAGCAGTGTCGAGGTCGTGAACGCGTGCCTGCTCTGAGCCTTCCTTACCGAAGGTCATGGCTCCGAAGACCACATTGATGTTCGTTTTCTGTGCTGAAGTCATTTTGAGTAGTTGGATATGTCTGAAAATGGTTCAGAGCAGGCTCTGGGACTCTTAAAGGTAATTGAGGTCTTCTATGCTCTTACATCACCATGGTCCCGGACTTAGCGGTCTTACGCGGAGCGGCGATAGGAACCATATTGAAGCGTCTCACATCATGTACGCGGTACACTGAATCTGTCCGAGGCGCGTGTTCGTGCGACCTACACATGCAGAGTAGGACTTGGACCGCAAGTGTCCATACGTGTTGTGTGAATGTACGACTCGGACAAGTTTGTAAGAGGCTGGCAAAGCACGATCGCCTGGTCCGAGCTTCTTGCTATGACGTGCATCTCGACATCAAAATTATTTTGGAACGCGACAAGCGCAGTCCAACGAATATCGATATTACACCATGGAAGCCTTTGAAAACTGGTTCAGAAGCAATGGCGGCTACCTGCATCCAGCAGTTCACCTTGCCCAAGATGCTGAGCAAGGCTCTTATTTCCAGGCAACAGAAGTCATTGAGTCTGGCACACATGTCCTGACAGTACCGCATAATCTGGCAATGTCCAATCTCAATGCACAAGTGGATGATGATTTTCCAGTCTTCAGAACACATGCTCAATCATTCACGGTCGAAGGTCTTAGCTTCTTCTATCTGATGGCGCAATGGCTCAACAAAGAGCAGTCATTCTGGAAGCCTTACCTGGATATTCTGCCCAGTCCTGAACAAGGCTTCGAAACTCCGATATTCTATGATGATGAAGACCGTAAATGGTTAGAAGGTACAGACCTTCATCCGACTCTGCTTGGTAGAGAGGCTGCCTGGAAGAAGTATTGGGAGGACGGAGTACAGGTCCTGAAGTCCGCTGGCGTGGACACAACAAATTACACATGGTAAGTCCATCAGGTGTCGACGGTTGCTAGTCTTAGGGCTATTTCAAGACAAAGAGCAAAGGCTGGATTCACGACTTCAACATCTCGAATCCGGTGTAAACGCGCCAATAATACAGTACCTGACTTCAACGCAGGGAACTCTTCAGATGGGCTGCCACAGTATACTCATCACGCAGTTTCAACGGTTTGACAGTCACACCGCAAGACAGCCATCACTGGACTGCTTACAAACATGATTCAACCGGCACGGCAACGACTGTCCTCCTGGATCAAAACGACTATCCCGAAGATTGGAAGAAGTTTTCTGTTCTGTTCCCCGCCATCGATATCGGAAACCACAATCCTAATGCTCGCGTGGACTGGACTTATGATCTTGATCGCTTCAGCATGGCAGTCTCCGAGAAAATCGAGTCAGGCTCACAAGTCTACAACAACTACGGTCCCAAGTCCAGCGAGGAGTTGATCATGGGCTATGGCTTCTGTACACCAGGTAATCCCCACGATGGTTTGCTTCTGTCCGTCAAGTCTCTCCCTCAACCTCTCCATCCTCTGCTGGAAGTCACCAATCCCGAGTACTTCAAAACCACTGGCGAATGGAACTCCGAAGCCGCGACTTTCCGCCTGCTCCACTCGAAGTTGCAAGAAACAGCAAACGCAACTCCATTCGAGCAAGTATGGGGATGCATTCCGGCATCTTTGGCTGAATTGTTCTGCTACGTCGTTCAGCTGGAAAGAGGCGTCGATGTCGCTCCTATCGAAGATGCCGAAGACTATCTCTACCGTGGCGATGGAAAACGCTACCTACCTCGCATCGCTCTCTACATCATGATGTCGCTCATCCCAAAGATCAACAAGCTGGAAGAAACAAACGCAAACCTACCTTCCGAACCTTCCAACCCTCGTCAAGCATCTGTAAAGATGTACCGCGACATTCAATACGATACCATCAACACAATGCAAGAACGCATGGCAGAGTATCTCAAAGACCTACAACCCGAAACCGTAGCCTCTGATGCCGGCTCCGCAATCTGGACTCTAGAAGACGCCCTCGACCTGCTCGAGCTAGAAATGCCCACAGCACACAAGTCCTTCATGGCCGGCGTCAAATACGTAACAGGCACCACCAAACTACGCAAATTGCGCGGCTCGCAACATGAAGAATACCTCTGGACAATCCTGCTCTGCTATATCTACCTCGCCCAACATTCCCAACCTACACCCGGTCTCATCGCCTCTTGGACATCCTCTCTGGTAAACGAATACGGCGAACCCGACATCGCACCCGCCAATCCCGATTATGCAACCGATGAAGAAGCCTCCGAATATCTGGACCGTGTCAAAAAAGCCGCTATGTTCTTACCCGGAAGTCTGTGGACCAGTGAAGCGTGGACGGAGGACTTTGTGTTGGATTTCGGAATGAGGGTTTGTAAGATGCAGGGCACTTTTATGGATGTGGGTGATGAAGAGGTGGGTGAGGATTTGAGATATGTGGTTTATCTGCACGTTTGAAGATGGTGTGTGTGGGTTTGGTAGATGGACAGAATTTCTTGCAGCGATATATCAAAAGTAAGTACAGACGCATGTGTGAGAATGTTGTTCTCATCTCATGTACAGAAAAGCCAACTGTTTTCGACGTCCTGATGTAGTCTTGACTTCCC
>ERZ794946.405-NODE-405-length-17799-cov-4.228697_pt1 | contig 17799 bp, 15 predicted proteins | sample MGYA00433072_ERZ794946 | MGnify/ENA primary metagenome ERZ794946 (study PRJEB30137, sample SAMN04331413) | food metagenome | isolation source: Y3 must sample point D1 replicate A | place: Australia: South Australia | collected 2014 ...
GTGTGGTCGGAATGCGTCAACCAGGGTTTCTAGATCATGCAATCCGAGGGCTTTGACATCGCTGGACTCGAAAGCCTGACAAATTTGCTCGTCCAACGCTAATAAGATCGGTACACAAAGAGATTTTGCTCCGCCGATCAGATTGGTAACATCGAGTTCGATTTGCACATGACCATCCTTCGTCACTCAGATTCGAAGAGTCGTGAAGAATCCATTCCAGAACTTGTAGCGGATGGTCGCGTGTACGTTGATGGCGACAATATGGGTCATGTACGCCTCGACACTCCGCAAGAATAAGCCTGTCCGTGGTTTCAGGAGCATGTCTGGGTCGTGGCCCGGAAATGGTCGGCTCAGGTGTAACTCGAATCGATTGCTGGAAAACAATATGGACAGGGCTTCTTGCTGAATTTGGCGGCACGTTGCTGCTATTGCTGGTCGCTCGAGGCTGTTTAGAAAAAGGCCTCGTGTTTGGATTAGCACATGGTGGTAGATTTGATTGCGTATTTCAGGTGGTAGTTGCAGAAATCCAACGGTCTTGGCTTGCGGATCCATCATGAGTTGACAACTTGCCAAATAACCAAGTCAGTCGCGATCGAAGCGGCAACTGTAGCAATTTAAAAGGAGTTGACAAGTCTGGTACCAGATTACGGAGCACATGGTCGATGTTTGCTTAGAATACCTATAACATGCGATTCTGCCAGATCAGCAGATATATGGGTTAAAACGGCCAATAGGCGTGGTGATGCAGCGCGAATCACAAACAAGTCTTTGGCAGGGAGGCAGAAGGTGTACACAAACTCTTTCATTGTAATACCTTCATCCTACCTATCGTCGTCTCAATACTCGATCTCCAACTGCCTAAATAGGCTCGACTCTGAAAACAACACTGCAACATCTTCTTTCTTCTTTGTCCACGCTCCTCCAGTAATTTTCAAGGGCATTAGTCGTGCTTCCCGTAAGACAAGGCTGCTCTGTAGAGAAAGGCCAGAAGCCAGTCAATGGAAGACAGCCTTCAAACAAACACTCTCATACCGCCAGGACTCTATCGCGGCGACATATTTACTGGGTCTTGGTGGTGTCGGCACGAACGCCAGCAGGGCCGGTCTGGAAGAAGCGGCCGAAGAGAGGGTGGAGGAGGGAGTTGAAGACAATCTTGGCGCCACTGTATCATGTTAGATAAGGAATGTAGGCAGCTAACCGGATAGGAGGGACTTACCCGGTCTGGGGAAGAGACATCCAGAGAACGAGGATGAACTTGAAGGTGTAGTAGAAGGCTAGAATCATGTTAGGCAAACGTCATGGAGCTGCAGGGGAGCGGGCGGGATAACGTACGGAACCAGTAGACGGCGTTGACGGCGCTCTCGAGAACGGTCAAGAAGGCGTAGGTGACCCAGTAGGTCAACCAGTGGGTGTCATCGGCCTTGTTCTGGGTGAAGAGAGCCTCGAGCGAGTAGTAGCCGGGGATGATGAAGCCAGCAAAGTTGACGAGGAACTCGCCAGCAATGTTGAAGAAAATGAGGAAGAAGTACAGGGCACCGAGACCGAGGACGACGTAGACCTTGGGGACGGAGCTCTGCTGCTCAAAGTTCTGGAGGGCAGGGTACTTGGACAGCTGTAGATGGCGGTCTTGTCAGCGAGAGTGCGACAGGCACGTGTAGCGATAGCAAGCTCTAGACCACATACCTCCTTGTCGAGCTGCGAAATGTGCTGCTGGGCGCGTTCTTGGAAAGACATTTTTGAAAACGGTTCGGATTAAGGCTATGCAAACGGCAAGCAAATGAAATTGTTGGACGGGGATGGAGTTGGTTGATGGTTTAAGGAGAAGAGAGGTCGAGATTCGAGCCAGGAGTTCGCAAGCTCAATGCTCGAAATGCCTGGCTGACGTATGTGCTCCTGCTCGCTCCTTCCTGCCCGGCCCGGCAAATCCTCTGCACTTCGTGCCTTCCTGCTTTGTGCCGTCGCGCCCTCCAACAAGCGACAACGGTTTGAGAAAGAACGTTGCAGGAGGGTTACTACATACAGCAACTGCCAATCTCTGTAAAATTGAACCTCATTATCCAGTCACTCACAGGCAAACAAGCTCTAACTGTGTGTTTGAGAGCAATCCCCGGCGAATAGCTAGTCTGACGTAGTCTACTTCTGCACGTGACTTGGCTGATCTGGCTGCGTTGCTGCGTTCCGACTGTGTTTGGTATCAACAACATTGAAAGCGAGCTGCATTGTTGTTTTCCTCACGACTCGACTTTCGCCCTCGACACCTCGGATCCTAAACCAGAGCCATTCTTCCACGCGCTCTTCACCGCATTTCTAAAAACTCGTTCGTCCTTGGAGCTTTGTTTTGAGGTGCACGTGTGGCCTTGTCGGTGTCTTCCCGGAATTACAAACAAATAAATCAACAACATCAACACATCAACAAAACCTACTCTGCAGGATTATGAGCACGAGAGGCCAATCGACATAGCCATCATGCAGCGAACACGCTCTACCCACTCGATACACCGTCCCTTGTCGCGCGCCTCGACCCAAAGCGCCCACTCTCCCGCCCCCGACATGTTGCATCAACAACAATACATGAACCACCACAACCCCGAGTCAATGCTTCTGCACTATGCCCAGGGCTCCGCACCACACATGGACGCTCAGATGATGCAGCGCACTTTCCAATCACAACACATTCCCATGGACCAGTTCACCGCGCAAGCTCAGCAGTTCGCGACTCAAGACGGCTCGTACATGTTCCAACCCAACGAGTATGCTGTACCCATGGGACTTGCTGCCTTTCCCCAACTCAGCGGCCACGAACCGGAAGACCGCCGTCGCAAAGGATCGTCAGCCACAGCAACCAACGACAAGGAGTTGCGCGAGTTGCTGTCCAAGAACGAGGCGCGCTCGCTACCGGAAGTCGCGCAAGAGGTCATCGCGAAGGAGCGCACTCCTCAAGCGGAAAAGACGAAACAACTGTTCGCTATGCTCTGGTACGTTCACTGCACCAATGTTATGCTCTTCTTTTACTGACGCGACGAACAGGCTGCGCAAGGTGTGCAAGGCGGCCAAAACATCAGTGCCGCGCAACCGTGTCTACTCACACTATGCTACGCGTTGCGGTACAGAACGTGTGGTCCCTCTCAACCCAGCATCATTTGGCAAGCTGGTACGAGTCATCTTCCCGGGTATCCAAACTAGACGACTCGGTGTCCGTGGTGAGTCCAAGTACCACTATGTCGACTTGTGTCTAGTCGACGACAACTCGGACTCTCAGCTCAGCCTTCAACGCTCAAACTCAAACTCGTTACACGCCGATGTCTCGGACATGCGCCGCAGTGCCTCGACCAATCCTCACCTCGACTTCAGCCAGGTGCCACGTCTTCCTGCCGACGCCGCTGCATTCCCTACCCATGGCCTTGACGGTGCGAATAGCAGTGAAGGCTCCGCCGAATCGCATCCCTCACCACAAATCGAGCCCCGTGGTCCTGGGTCAACGGCACGACTGTTTGCTTATCCTGATACGCGTGGCATGGTGGCCGACAATGACTGCTCTATCATGTACGATCAAAACTTGCGCTTCCCTGCGAAAGAAGAGGCTCCCTTCCAAGAAAACGACACGATTGTCTTGCCCAACATCCTGCCCTTCTGTCCCGTCAAGACGGATCCCGACACGGCCGAAGCCCTCACAGCGCTATATCGCACTCATTGCACATCGTTGATCGACTGTATTCGCTTCTGCAAGGAAAAGCAGTTCTTCCGCCTCTTCACATCCTTCCATGGCACATTGACGGTCCCTGTCCAAAAACTGCTGGCTCATCCCAACCTCGCGCCCTGGATCCAGGCCTGCGACACGTTGATGTACCAGAAGATGGTTCGCTTCGTCTCGCGTCTCACACTTCAGGCTGCACCTCCAGTCGTCATCAATATTCTCAACAACATCTCTACCAACTTGCACGCGCACATCTCAAAGACATTCGCTTCGCACCCTGCACATGTGCTGCAAGCCAAGCTCAAGCCTGCTGCGACCTTCGCCAGCCTTCTGCATCGCTTGATCCGTGTCAACGCTGCCGCCCACGCTGCTGCAAACCTCCTCACTGTCGACCAGAACCGTGAGCAGATGTGGCGTGAATGGGTTACCATGGTCAACCCCAAGCGTGTCATGGAAGCCGAGCTGCCCGCCTGTGGCTACGAAGAAGTCTACAAGATCATGACTTGTGACATCAGAGGCCTCCTAGAGCCTCTCAGCTCTCCTCCCTTCCCTGACAACCCGCTCTTCGCTCATGACAACCAAGCATATGGTTACGCTCAAGCCAACTTCCCAACCTTCCAGCAACCGCCACCTCAGTCCACAGATCAGTCAGGACAAGTTTCGACTGAAAACGTCCTCGACAGGTGGTCTGTCTTCCTCACCTCCCTTCCTTCGCGCTTTCCCGAAGCCAACACGAGACTCTTGCTGCACTGCATTAGTGCTGTTGGAACTGCAGCCCTAAGAGACATCACTATCATGGGAGGAGCTAGCTACCAAACTTGGTGGGTCATGAAGATCTTCGTTGATGAGATGGCCTTGTGGCTGGCAGCGATGGGTGGGTTCCTTGAACACAACCCTGTCCATGCCACTCCTGCTGCGTCTGTTGTTCAAGTGTCTCCTGACGTCAAGCCTGTCGACTCAAATGGTAGCATGCGTAGTGGGAGCGACAGTAGAATGAGCAGCATGGAGGTTGACTTCAAGATGCAGCCGCAATCACGGCCTGCTAGTGCTCAAAGTAAGTCCTTCGACCTTTCATTTTCGATTTTCTTTTCCATGGAGCTCTGACTGACTTCAAGCCTTAAAGTGACGCGTGCTTTGTCCACACAATCCATGCATACTTACAATGCCTCTTTCGACATGGGCAGCCAGCCGATGCAGCTGTCGCAATCACAACAACTCTCATCGCAGCCACACCAAAGATTCGCAATGCCTCATCCGCGACAATCTCTGCCTTCTCAGCCCATTCAGAACCAGAGTCTGGACGCAGCCGATCTTGACGACAGCGGCATTGGGATGGGCCTAGTTGACGACGATCTGAATCTGTCCAAGTACGGGATGATGAGCGGAGATATGTCAGTCAATATTCTCTGACATGCTTCTGGTCTCGACCAATGATGCATCTTGCCATCGGGGATGCGGCTCACTCTTGCGGAACTCTCGCCCGAGCGCATCTTCATCTCGAAGCAAAACGGACATCAACATTGCATGAATTATCACGACTTGTTTCTTACTCTCTCGACGCGCACTCACGTTTTCGATACACGACCATAGGTTGCATACGTCCGACACGATACGCATCTAGGACGATCAGTATACGTGCATCTTGATCCATGGATATGGACGGCTTTGGGGTTTCACGGTGGGGAATGACTGGGTTTGTGTTATTTGGGGGCATAATGACGGGGTCGGCCACCCTCGCTTTTCTCTTCTGGTGCTGCCGACCTGCCCTGGTTTTTCTCTCTTTATTTCTGGACTGGTGTTCTTTATCTGGGCGGTTCTCCCTTTGCCAATCACAAAGGTTTTGTCAAGAAGTTATGCGATTTTCTGTTTTGAGATACAGCTTTTTTTGTCACTTTATGGTGGAAGAGCTGTGATGTTTCTGCTGTTTGTTTTGACTTGATATCCCTCCACTAATTGGTCGTACTTGTACATATGCTCCAATTCTGTTCGTCGCTATTCTTTTGCCATCCTCGTCAACCCTCAAAGCTGTGCTGTGCTGTGTTACCTCGGCGAATAGTCACATGCTCTGTGTTGTAACTCGATGTGCTCGTCTCAAGGATTCCATAACAAGCAATTCATCATCAGATATTCCCTCTGGATGCATGACACCGATACCTGCCTCGAGACATCGATCAGAAAGCGCAAATTCGCCACAGTACATCCAGCGAGAAAATACTATGATTCCACCGTCGACCATAATGGCATTCGGTCCACTCACTCTTCTGCAATCATAGGTTCCTGTCCGGTAGACGACATCATAGCAGTTGTCTTGCATATATATCATGGGAAATGGCCAAAACAGTCCAGATCCACCATGTCCCAGTATGCTGGTTTTACTTCTCGACAGACTCGAGCGTCAAAAAAAACTTTCACGACTCTATTTTATCGCTCGCTCCAAGCTTTGCATTCTTTCCATAGACGCGCGCTTATGTATTATAAGCCGAATTCCCCTTGACACATTGACGTTGAAACTCAAGCAACTCTAAAAAGACGATTCGATTCATAAGGTATCCCAGCAGCGTGGTTAAAGGGTGAAAGATTATTCATGCCAGAGTTTCGGTACAGCGTGCCATACTTTCGGTGTTATAGGACCGAGGAAACGATATTTTCCTTTCGCACTTCGCTCCGAACCGAAGGGTTGGAGGGTTGGAAGGATCTGAACACTATGTGAGAGTCAGATTTAGAGATCTCTAGGTTCGGAGCGGTTTTGCTGCAAGGGGTGGGAAGTTTGTCTGTTATACTTGTCTTGAGTTTGCTATAGCGGGTTCATGGGGGAATAATGTGTGCACTATCATCACTTGAAGTGCGGGAGACCCTGTCATGGGGTTATCTTATCGTTCATCCTTCGACTGCCCACTTGCCTTGTATCCTACGGCCGCAGAACTGAATACCACACGCCAGATACACACGAGAAGTGTTCTTCGTCTCGATGGATGATTGGAAGGCAAATTTGGCCGTACCTCGTACAGGAAGTTCTTGTCGTTGCATTCGGCCGTAACAAACGAGCACAGCCCGGAGATGTTTGATCGTGAGGAACGTCTTTGCCTGAGCACAAGGTAGGGCACAAAGTCTCAGAGCATATGGCATGAGGCCTGAATCAAGTGTCTGACTAACGACCAGATCTCATTCCCCAGAGATGAGGTACGAAGAGAACATGTGGAGAGGGAAGGAGAGAACCATGAAACACAGACGAGCCAGCACAGCCCAGAGCCTCATGATTGACTCGCAACAACATCATACGGTCCGACACAATGGAGTTGCATCTCTTGTTAATCTAAGAAGCTCTTTCTTTTTGGAAAGAGCACAGAGAGATACGTGAATCATGGCAGGGGTAACATTGAGTTTCGCTGCCGTCGCCGCCGATATATTGCGCCGTCGGCGAGACTGACTGGATACTTCTTGAACCCCATGGGCGCATGGGCAGTGCATGCATGAGAACCGACCTCTGACCACGAGTCAGTCGTAGACTTCAGCTGCTGATCAGGCATACCAATATTTCAACATTTTCTGATACGACGGGGGTTGGATGAGCTGACCAAAGGCTGGTCCGCGGCGGTGATGGTGATCGGCGCGTCACGGAGACGAAGAGCAAGTTTTAATACCAACATCCTGGCTGCCATCACACTGCTTGCGCTAGAAGAAAAGCATGCACTGCTGTGTATGCGTCTTCGAGGCTCAATAAACCACCCTGTCCGCTAGACCACTAGACTCTACGATGGCAGCGAGATCGAACAAGCGACGCGATGCTAGCCAGCTGGGGTATCTGGCTCACATCCCGTACGCGTCATGATGGTGTAGTCTGCCTCTACGAACATCCAAGTCACAGATCGGATCAGGTGCAAGGGTCGTGTGCGACGGGCACTACAGGTACGAGTACACCCGCTCCTCTTCGATGGAAGGTACATCCTCTGCTCGACCTAGAGATCTCCCTGACCGCCGCTTCTAGGTTGTGCAACCGAAGCATGGCTTCAGGTCACACCGTTTCGCAATAAAGAATCTCGCGTTGTAGGCTACTGACGGCCAAACGCGGCTCTTGCATGTGCATGCATAGGTATGGCTTTCAAAAGCAAGCGAGGCCCACCCCCTGTTCATATCACAGCGAGTAAAGAGATGACCGTCCAAACAACATGAGTAACAAGGAGGGTGTGGATGTGACTCGGTGAGATTCTTCTGATGGTGTTCTTCACATGGACTCTGTGCAGCTCCGTGATTCGGATGTTAGTGTCCTTGTTCGTTGAAGCCGCGGCTTCTTAATCTGCCAGCGCTATAGCGCCAATAATTGCTTGCTGGCGCCACCGCACGCCAGATTGGGCAGCGCCGTAGCCGTTGACGGCAGTGCCGCACATCATCTCGAGAGGTGCTCGAGCTGACCGGGCAGCTAATGCAGCAGCTTCGACGAGGCCGACGATACCGGCAGCTTCGACGATACGAGAAGCCAAAGGGCAGGGCCGCGACGCACTGCACCAATCGTGAGCTGCCGCTAATCAGAGGGTCATACGAATCTCCTCTGACACTTGTGGCTGCAACCTCACTCACACCTCCCGTAACATTGCGCAACGATCTGAGGAGAACGGCGGCGGGCCAAAGCGCACTGGCGACATGCCATCAAGAGTTCCTTTTCCCCAGTAGTCTCTTCGGCTCTGTGGATGATTCATGGATCCAGGGCTTGAGTTCGGATGCGGTATATTGATCGGGTACGTGCGTACTCGAGGCTCCGTGGAGCACATACCTTTGCAAACTAGAAGGTGAAGCTCCGTCAATCATGATCATATCATGTAGAGAAGTGATCTGCTTGTAGAGTCGTATGGTAAACCCTCTCTCGGTGGCGCAGCGCATTAGGCGTGAAGTTTCTCAGATTGTTGAAAGTCAAACTGAGTACAACGTGCCGGGGTTGGGGAGGCACCAGCACAAGCCCCCGTGACCTTGAACGTCGAAAGAAACCTTGATCAACAATTGGTGTTTGCAACAACCCAAAACCCCGACGAAGAATTTGAAAACTGTCAAAGACAACTCACAGGATCTTTGACTTTGTCCACCGTCGGATGCGAGGAAAGCGAGAGCTAATTCGTGGCAAGATGCTTAGGCACGTGATATCGAAGTCAAATATGGTAGTGTTGTGTGAACATGCAAGATGCATCGCTAGACCAAGGGCCAGCACATCAAAACGATGGCCAGTACCTCATACACCACTTGGCGAACAAGTATCTGAGCCCAGAAATTCCACGCGTTTCGTAGGCGGTTGGCCGGATAGAGTCAAGGTAATAAACAAAACACACGTCTGAGCTTTGAAGGAAGCAAAAGTGGCATCAGTTCGAGCAGAGATAGGACGCTCCGAGTGGCTCGCGAGTCGTCAAGACCAGTGACGACGACCAGATGACATCCTGCAAGCATTCCTGTGTCGAAGCCGGACGGTACCGTGATGCTCAACGGCGCTCACACTGGAGACACTTGTGCGGAGGCAGTGCCATCATAAGGAAAGACAAGGAGGTCAGGCGGCGGCTATCGAAGGGTTTGGGCAAGCTGAATCCTGAGCATCCCCGCGGGCATGTTAGATAGCGCCTAGGGATTGTACCTAGATGAACCTGGTTCGGCAGGCCTCGTAACGGGGATTGGTCTACGTTTCTTGGGTCTGCCGGTTCCAAGCTTCTCGCAAATTCGCAATTGCGCCAGCCGATGTCAGTGAAAGTTATTTTGATGTTGTAGTCTTACATGCACAAGTAGTCAGTAGAAAGAGGAGAAACGTCTCAAGACCATGCCGATGGCGCGCGGGAAGTCGCTGTGAGTTCTGGAAGCCCTGAACGGCGAAGAGTGAGATCATTCCACAGCAGAGCGAACGTTGGCGAAGAACGGACTAAAAAGCGCCATGGAGAGATGAATACTTGTGAGACAAGAAGAGTAAGTATGCCGGACCGAGTGGGAGTTGAAACCCTGGGTCGGCAAGCGACGGCGTGTGTTTGTGTTGCGCAACTTAACAAGGTTGACGGCGGCCGTTTGACTGCGCCGTAGTCGGTGTGGCTTTCACCTTCGGCAGACTGACCCTAAACAAGGCCACGCGCCAATTGCTTTGCGCACCAGATTTGGTTCAAGGGCCGGTGCACCTTGAAGGGGAAAACGAAAACGTGCGGACCCTAAGAGCTGCATTGTACAGAAGAGGGAGGTAGAAAAGCTGATTAGTGATTACCTGCTCAGAACCAGGACCGTGTCCCTCCGGCCGAAATTTGTCGCCCTCTGCGTGACGCCGTGGCCGATCGATTTATGTCTCGATGTATACATTCAGTCTGGCCTATGATTTGAGAACTAATTTCGAGCAGAGAAGAAATACGTGCGTACACAGCCTTGTACATATACATGTCCCGAGTACTATTTGCGTTTCGGCTCGGATCATGCTTAATGTTCCCAGTGCAGGAGTTCTTCTCGGGTCTAACGAAGAACATGACGTATGGCCAAGTGGTGTCGAGTGTTCTGGTGCGAGCAGGATCGCAACGGCCTGTCCCAACTCTAGTTTGCTCATGGAGTTGCCTCTGCGTTCTGTTCACGAAATTAAGCGTTGGAGGTTCTGGGGCGACAACCTGGACAGGTAATGTCTTACTTGGCCTGTTCAGTCATCGATGTAGCTTGCACAAGCGTACGGTGTGCATATTATTCGACAACGGTGTCGCAGTCCTGCTTGTGTAGCACGGCACTCTCCGCCCAGTTACTTGGGGAGGAAGTACTCGCATGTGGGAATTGCTCTCTTTCTGAACTCTAATGGCACATGCGGCAAGCTTGCCATTTGACATGCAAAGATCTCTCCTGTCGATCATGAATCTTGTCCCACGTGGAGATTCCAAACAGAATCGAAGACGAAGCACTACACCGCACAATCAAAGATGAATTGGCATTTTCATGACGAGCAAGTGATGATCTGCGGCCACGGAAGCGCGCGATATACGTACCTATATGGGCACCCGATAGCGGTGCCGGAAGTAGCAAGCATGGCAAGGTGCTGGTCTGTGAGCGGCTCATTGCATCTGATGGCGTTGGTCATATTGACTTTCGACCATCCTCACTTGGGCGTCTTCTAGAAAAAATTGTATCCACTGTGCTGGTACGAACCCATGTCCTGAGCGTTTGACTTTTCTCACGCTGTCGGCCTGCGCTATCTCATGCGAAGAAACATGTATCCATCTTCGTCGCAATGTCGTAAATTTGCTGTCGTCAGAGCAGGTTCTTGTTGTCGTCCCGCCGATTGCATGCAAAGCAGGTCCGCTCCTCGAAGCAGCTAGTCGTGTCATATGCGCCGAAAGAGTGGCGTCGCGCCGCCGCGAAAGCTTTGTCCTCTTTTGGACCTGCCGCTCAATGGATGGATTCGAGGATCGAGTTCACATCATTGCAAAACCTGCATGATTGCATGCAATCGCCTGCTCTCCTTTGACAAAATCTCTGCACAACGTGGATGCCGCCGCCAAGTCCAATATGAGAGGAAGACAATCCAGTCAGTCCTGGTCACTCTTGGTCTGACAACCATCTGTTGCATTCACGACAGCCATGACGCTTCAAACAGACATTGGTCTTCAGCCTCGCGGGACAAGACGCGCACAGTGTCTTGGTGTTGTCGGCCAAGCCATGATGGGCAATATGAAGAAAACCATGGCTTGTCGCGGAGCATCCTCCGTACAAACTTCGCGCTGGATCCTTCCGAGCTTGTTGCAAAAATATGCATCCGAGCTCTGGTATTGAATGCTTAACAGCGTGAACACTCTGCGTGATCTGTGTGTGGCGTCCGACTTCGATACTCGAGCATTCGTCAGGACCGAGGACGGTCTTCGGCTTTCGAATATGTGGTCGAATTGTGCATAAAAGGAGTGTGTCTAAAACGCCATGTGCATGTGCCGAGGCAGTCAGAATCATCTGACGTTAGGAGCGAACGCTGGGGTCGGCTCGCATGGCCACCACCCACATGGCACACGGCCACTTCGCTTTAGGTCGGTCATAGTGGCAGTTGCGATTCTTAGGGCACAAGGTGACGCAACCAATCAGATCGCCCTGCCTAAGCGCGATTAGTCGTGACCATTTTGACATTTGAGATGTATCCTGTGATTAGTTATGGGGGAACGAGTCGATTGAGGTGCCATACTAATCATGGACTGGTGGCTGTGTTCCATTTCTGCGCTCGCCGCGGAACCCATCCGATGTGCTCGTTCAGAAATCAGGTAGTCTGTAGAGGACATCGGGTGGTTCAGTCCCGTCTAGCACGTGCCATGGGCAGAGACGGCGCTGCTTGATCGTCGTCCAATGAGTGGCTTGCCGCAGCGGATTTCCGTGCTAAGAGCAAGACCGCCATCAGTCACCTTCAGTCGCCGCTCCGCAGTTTCAGAACACGGACAAGTGGACGTGTCGTATTGCTTTTGAGAAGCGCTCGACCGGGTCGCATCCATACGAGTCGACATGTCAGCCAGCAAGTACGAGACATCTGGGAGATAGATACATGCAAGAGAGTGAGAGTATGCATACTGGTTCACATTGCGTCGTCAGGCATGCAATCAATTGCATGAGAAACGAAGAGCAATGGTGGTTGTTCACTGTTCGAAGTGCGAGGGCTGGGCCTTGACCGGGCGGCTGGGTCCCTGGGATTGTCTCTGCAGGTCATCATCATCATCAACAATCGCTGCAGTGATCGGGTTCCCGCGCTACTGTATGCCCTTACCCAGACAGGATGGGCATCCGCTGAACTAGGGAGATGCTCCGTCCAGTCAGCAATCGAGCGGCTTCACACCCCTTCTGGGGTCGCCCTGACAGACGTTTTCTCATTCTCACAAGAACCGCCGATGCTAGCTCCGAACCACTCCCGCTCGACTGGCACAATTCTAATTCAATTAAAGACATCTGTGCCTGCTGTCAAGTCGACCGTTTTTCTGGGTTGTGTCTCTGACCTCTTTCCTCTTGATTTGCAAATCTCGCCGAAGCCAAGCACGTCCGATCGTCACCGGCTCTCGCGTCTTCCTTGAACAAGAGCGTCGTTGCGTCGCTTCTTCCCCTCTTGCTAAAAGGCGCCCCCTCCGTGCTGCTATCCAAGTCGTTTTTATTAAACCTGCGGACGCTCACCAAATTACTTTTTACTCTTGTCATCTCCTTCCCCGCCGAGAGTCAATCTTCACCCTCCAAAATCTTAACCCCTCAAACTCTTGAAGTTTGTTTGAGCGCACTCCCGCCGCACGCCATTGTCCGGTCCAAACTCTGATCTTTCCTTTGGTGCCCAATCATTGGTTCACCCATCAACTCAAGACTCTTGATCATTGTTTCCAACCTGATCTGTCCTCGGCCCGAACACCTTGCCAGCGTGATCACGACGACAGTCCTGCCCAAGCTGCCATCCAAAAGCCAATCTTGTAACACAAATTACCCTGCTCGTCGAGTCCCCTCTAGGTAGGGTTCATCCCATGCTTACAAAACAGGTTCCTGAACACTTGTTGACCAAACACAGCTCTGTACACATCCAGCCTGCCAGTGCTCTCCGATCCCGCGGACGAAACCACTGCTCAAAGCAAGAGCATTGAATTGTCGAATCAAACCCCCCCACTCCCGACAACAAGGCTTCCACTGTTGCTTGGTCGACTTTTAACATCTTAGATCTTGACACCGATCCATACAGCTCGAAGCCTTGCTAAGAAACGGGTGAGTTAATTCGTGTCTCAACCATCAACATGCTCATTCGATTTCTGACGCGAATCCAGAATATTGGAAGGTCACAGTCGGTTGCAATTGCTGTACCAGCTCGACTCGGACAACCGTGGATAACTTAACTTGCCGGTAAGTCTAAAGTTTATTCCTACGCGTTGCGCTTCTACGAGCCTAGCGCATTTTCCCCAAAGCAATCCGTGCTCCCAGCCTGTCTCTTCCCAATATGCTATCACCGTTCTCTTCCCCTCATTCATCATATGCCGTTCGCACCACCACCACGTTATCCCCCTATCTCTGCCCTTCTTTTCTGAAACTATAACACTACCCTGTGTACCTGCCTCGTAACTTTCTCAAGCCGTCGAACTATCCAGCGTTTCCCCCCACTACCTGCGCATCTTTCCGCTTACCCACTCATCAAGAGCTTGACTGCTTTTTCTCGAAAGCTCGCTGACCCGTAAAGAGTCATCCAAGATTAAACAACACCCTCCCTCGAATCCAAACTTGGATTTGCCTTTACTCTCAACTTATCTGCTTTAACTTTGTCGACGGCAGTTGACCTCTATATCGACCTCAGTCCTCAAGCTTACTGCCTTCCTCGTCCGTCATGAGTGGCAGTGGTTCTGGTTCTGGTCCGCTCCAGCCTACATGGCATGGCTTCATCCAGAATAGCATGGATGGACTCGTGCTGTTCGAGGCCTGCCTCAGCGGCAAGCTGCATCACGTCCCTCGCCGTCCTCACGATCGCGAACGCGCAAGTCTCATCAAGAGCGGCAGCGTCTTCATATACGAAGAGAACGCATCAGGCATCAAGCGCTGGACGGATGGTGTCGCTTGGAGCCCTAGTCGTATCCTCGGAAACTTCTTGATTTATCGCGAACTCGAGAAGCCTTTCCCTCCTGGCGAGAAGAAGCGCGCAATGAAACGCAAACGATCCTCCCAAGAACCCGAAGGCCGTCGCGATTCCGAGGAGAACGAAGTTGCAGAATATAACAGACTCCCACCAACTCCTCCGTCGCCAGCAAATCCCCCGGAGTCGAAGTCTAGCGCACCCGGCACGACCGACAGCGACAAGGAGGTAGAGCGCCAGCTTATTGGTTCCCTTGTTGACAGCTACGGCTTCAGGCCTAATGGTCTGGTGAAGAAGACGATGAGCATTTCTCTGAACGGCGTCTCGCATCATCTTGTCTCTTACTACACCGTTGAAGATGTCAAGCAACGAAAGCTTCAGCGCCCCTTGACCGACACGCGTTTGAATGGCATAGCAATTCGCCCCGAGCTTTACCTGAAGCAGAACTTCCGCGCACCTGTTGAGGAGTCGGACCAATATGCTGTCGACGGTAACACTGGACACGCGTACCCTCATATGGGTAGCTCATACATGGTGCCGGCTTCTGGCTATATGATGCGCCAAGCTTATGTACCACCCCCAGGCTATCCGATGTATGGCGCCGCGCCGGTATCCACTGGGCCAGGTGTGTACGCCAGCCTGCCAGCTACAGCTCAGCCTGCACCTTCTTGGTCACAGCCATACAGCGCAGCGCCTCCGCAGCAGAGTTACAGCAACTATTACAGCACCCGCAACGAAACGTCGACTCCTCAGGCGCCGAGCAACTCATACGCACCTATGCCACCCATGCAGTCGTCGCAATACCAGTCACCAATGAGAACACCCGCCCAGAGCTACGGTCAGCCTCCTAGCATGACTACTTCATCTACTCCAGTGGCCACACAATCTCAGTATCAACCAGCACAGACGGCCACAACATCACAGTACCAGCCAACAAGCTATAGTGTCCAAACGAGCAGCCATCAAAGCGCCTCACCTCAACAGCAAAGCATGAGATCGCCGCCAGTCGGGCCGCCACAGTCGATGAGCTCTTATTCTGGTGGACGCTCGAACCTGCCCAGCATGCCCAGCATGCCAAATTACAGGCAATATGCAAGCCAGGGCCCGGGATCACACGAAATGCCCAGCATCGGCATGGCTTCTGGATACGGCAGCAGCCATGCTCAACCCAGCAGTGGAAGTTACGGTGCGCCTAGCTACGCAAATCCAGGACTCAGCGCCCCCCAGAGCTACCGACACAGTAGTGACGCAACCCCCGGTGCTCAGAGCTCTCAATATTATAATGACGGAAAGCCTGCAGTGAGCAGCTACACTTGAGCAGACAGATCTCATTCCTGTTAATTTGCTCAAAATAACGACCTTCTATTTTTCAATGGGCCACGTTCTGCCTGTTCTCGGCTTTTTTCTCTATTCAGAGCACGCAGTTATTTGTCCATAAAAGCGGCGGAGGATCGGTTTGCCGATAATACAGCTCGGGTAGCTATGATGGTGTTGGGCATCGTTTGTGTATATTGTACGGATATGGAATATCAGATCGCGCATCAGCATTCAATTCAGTGTAGAAATTAAAATGGAAAACTGGCATTAGACCGAAACCCTTGTGCACCAGTTTCAGATAAAGTGGTCACTGTAGTTGGATGTATAATTGCTAAATAGTGTTATGCTTCCGCCTCCATTCAGACCTGGGATGAGGGCTTGTGATCAGCCATTTGGGCACAGCAACATTTCGCTAGATCTTGACATTTTTGCTATCTGGTAGATGTGAAATCCTTGGTCCATACAGCATGTAATGCCAATCATTTGATTTTCCTATTCCTCGTGTGTGCGTCGGCAGATATTGCACTTCAGGTCGGGGATTGCCCTTGCATGACAGGGCACCCTAACAGAGGCTTGAGGTTTCCGTGGATGTGCTCTCGAACGCCTCGGACTTTTAGATCTGCAGCGTTTTCAAAATGACGATCAACGCGGAGCGTTGGCGTTCTCATGTGATTATCTTTTTTCCAATGTTGGCGAACGGACCCTTTCGCAAGCGCGCCAAACGAACGACATGTCGCATTCAACAGCAGCGGTAAATAAGACATTGTTTGCGAGCCATGGAGGGTGGTCAATGGCACATCTCAGAATCTCGAGCAGGCTGTCAGCTGTCAATTCCGCCGCCATGACTGGCCGATCAGCCCCTCTACTGTGCCTCGCCCGCACCTACGCCGCGGTCGCAACATCACCCGTATCGACACCAACAGTGTGCTCCGCGCGTGTCGCATTCCGTCGGCCCATTCAGCAGTATCATTGCGGACGTCGGTACAACCTTGCCCTGAGCTCCTCAACCGGGTAATTTCTCAACCCATGACTGTGTCCTAAGCTATGCTTTTCTTGTGATCTAATCATCGAATCCATAGCTCGTACCCGATCCTTACACCAATCTCACGCCGCTCTTTCTCGACGCCCAAGGGAGACGGCAATAAGGGTCTTGTAAGTTCTGTCGATCATCCCTCTCAACGTGTGCATGACAATTATCAAGACCGGCGTGTATCGGAAGCATGTGTAGTGCTTCACCTTTGGTCAGGCTTGATCACGTTGGAGAAAATTGTGAAAATGTAACATCGACTAACAGATTGCTGAAGCAAAGGGAACAATCGCAACCAGGGGCATCTGATACGGGAGCTATCACGCAGAGTGTCAATGTTGCAAGCCAGAAAGCCAGCATTATTGGTGACAAGGTTCGCTCCTTGACACCTCGCGAGCAGATATACAACATCCCGAACATCCTTACCGCCTCCCGTTTGATCGCTGCACCTTTTGTTGGATACCTGGTGTTGCACGAGCAGCACAAATGGGCGCTTGCTCTGTTCGCCTATGCAGGTATCACAGATCTGGTTGACGGATGGATTGCTCGCAAGTACAAGCTGCAGACTGTTGTTGGCAGTGTCATTGATCCCATGGCCGATAAGTTCTTGATGACCATCTTGACCGTGACCCTGTCCATGAACGGTCTCTTGCCAGGTGAGCAACCCCTTATGTTCACCAAGATATCTCAGGCTTACCCAATTTGACACATAGTCTCATTGGCTACACTCATCCTGGGACGTGATGTGTCACTTGCGGTGGCTGCTCTTTATTGGAGATATGCGTCTCTGCCTGCGCCCAAGACCTTCAAGCGCTACTGGGACTTCTCCCTGCCATCCGCTGAGGTGCATCCAACCACTATGAGCAAGTACAACACGTTCCTGCAATTACTGCTCATTGGCGCCACTCTGGCGTACCCTGTCATCACGGCAGACAACCACCACATGGGTATCATGCATGATATTGGTCTCGAGAAGCTCGACCTCGCTCAGTTTATGACCTACTTCCAGATTGTTGTGGCCGCCACCACAGCGTGGAGTGGACTTAGCTATGCCTTCCTCAAAGATGCTGTCAAGATTTTGGGCAAGGATGAGCAGCTGAAGCTTAAGCAAGGAAGAAGAGGTAGAGCCATCATTGGCGTGACATTCGGTAGTGTTGTTGCTGCCGCTGCATACTTGGCTCTGACAAAGGACTTGCCCAAGAAGAAGGAAGAGGG
>ERZ794946.406-NODE-406-length-17745-cov-106.371509_pt1 | contig 17745 bp, 5 predicted proteins | sample MGYA00433072_ERZ794946 | MGnify/ENA primary metagenome ERZ794946 (study PRJEB30137, sample SAMN04331413) | food metagenome | isolation source: Y3 must sample point D1 replicate A | place: Australia: South Australia | collected 2014 ...
TATCATAATTGAGGATCTCTTACCTTTTCTTAGTTCAAAGCTTTTTTTCAAAGCTCGGAACTTTATGCTACGATTCAATGACTAAAAAAAAGGTAGCGGATAATCTTTTGGTTGCAAATTGGCGGCATTTAAATATATTTTGGGTTGCAAATATTCTAAAAATATTCTCATAATATTCTAAAAATATCTAGCCTAGGTAATTGCAATTATTTTGAGTCTGGTTATTTTGAGTTGACCATGTTCACTTCCTTTTCAGTCATCAAGACAACGTGTTTACCATCTAATGGGGAATCAAACAGATAAAACTAGAAACTGAGCAAAAATACTTTGATTTGCTAATGTCGCCAGTAGTACGATAATACTATAAAGATACGCTGTTGAAGCTGATATTTAAAGAATGAGAATCTCTAAGGGATCATAGTCTAGAATGGTATTCTGCAAAACAAATTTTAAATGGTGAAAACTTTTCCTCACTATGTCCAATTGATGCTTCTTAGGATGACGTTAGAATTTTATTTTAGTGCAGGCATTACCTTGCTAAGTTCATTCATTAAAGTACTAATATACCTCTTACTGGCATGCATTTACCTAAGTGGTCTCCGTTAGCCGTGGTCTTTTCGAACGCAACAACTTTCAAGTTAAGTAAAAATGATTTATTCTATAAAATATGTATGTAGTGGGAAAGACTCGACAGACCTGCTTGCCAAGTTCTCTTTCTAAGCAATTGAGTTTGCCAGTCCCCCTGAAAATGCTAATGCCCATGTGCGACTCATTCCGTTATCCAAATATGTGGATGAATCAAAAGTTGAATCACTGAAAAATGCATACGAATCTACTGGGTCGAAGAGTGCTTGATTCAGCTTCAATATGCCTGTCCAGCCGCTTTCTATCGATTCAATAATTGGCTCGATTTTAGTCTGCCATTCTTCTTCGACGAAAGTCTCAGAACGAATATTAGAAGAAACTGGTGTGATAGGTAGCATATGAATACCGTGGATATATTCTGTGTTTGTTCCAAAATAAGTAGTATAATCGATAATATTATCGAATAAAATACCACTCACTTTATTTCCTATGATTTCTTCAGGCTCAACTGTGTTGTCATTTTGATAATAGAAATAGTCGTTCATTGCATCCTTCATTATACTAATCATCAAGTCACCCCTCAATTCCATTGACTGGTCACCGATAGTGGCCCCCCATAACTTCATAGCATAGGCAAAATTGTAATCTTCACTACTACTTTCTTCGTTCTTACCGTTACCGTTTTCATAAAGTCCAGCTGCCCATGAATGACCGTTGAACCAATCAAACATTCTCGATTGTGCAAAGTATTCATCTTTTTCAGATGGATTTGCGACATCTCTTACCAATGAATTGACCCAATCTTTATTGTCGGCAGCCCAAGTACCATTCAGTTTAGAGTCAACATAGCCGATGACAGCAGCTGCATGAATAATGTAACCATAATGGAAATGATGGTCATTGTAATAAGTGTTACCAAAATCGTATTGCGTGCTGGTGGAACCCCAATCTCCTGAACTGACCAAACCGTTGAACTTTGTGTCGTAAATTAGTGGATACGTCTGTTCATTTTGTAGCAGAATATCAAAGGCCGATTTGATGTTTTCCAAAGTACTCTTAGTACTGGCTTCATCTTGGATGATTTCGGAGACCGTTAATAGAATGTAAGAATACTTATCGATAACTTTACCCAAATAATATGTGTTTAACCCGCTTATACTTTCGGAAATACTAACCTGTAATTCGGAATTGGCAACTTCAGCTAATAATTGCAATTGTTCTTTAGAATACTCTAAAAGGTTTGAGCCAAGTTGAGAAGACCATGGTAACCAAGATATTTGTCTGTTTAGAGATGTGGAAAATTGTAGGCTCGTTGTTAGATAACCGTTCATTACACCCTTAGTTGTAGAAGCGAGTTGAATGCCGGTATAGTAGTCTTGCATTATATCACTAAATGAAGATTCATGATGGGGCAAGGCAAAAATCATTGTGCTACCTGATGCCGACTCACCTTGGGTGGTATAAGAAAATTCATAGGTAGCTGTAGAACCGTCAGAGACACCCTGCAGCTTGAAATTAGTAACGTACATACCTGCGGCTTGATCATAAAAGACCTCGTAATCAGTTTCAGAAGGTGCGACGGCCAATTGAATGATAAGACCATCAACACTAGCGCTTGCTTTAATTTCATATTCTGAGCTCACCTCCAATGAAAAGTCCGTTGAGGTTAAATCGTCTGGTCCTATCACGTAACATAACCAAGTGACTCCATTCAAAAGGGTGATACGATATTTGAGAATACCCTGAGCTAAATTGCTTGATGATTCAGAAACAATGGTATTGAATCCGACGCTGGAACCAATCTTGGCATTTAAAGATCCATGATATATACCAGTTGCAAATCCCATACCTTGAACCAAAGGTATTTCCAGGTAGTTCGAAGAATCATTGGATTCTGATAGCACTACCCTTGTTGAAGACAAGGTCATTTCATCAACTTGCATAGTCATACTTGAATCAAAATTCGAAGCTGAGAAAACAACATGAGCAATTCCCAAAGGATTGACCAAATATTCTGCATTACCGGAACTGTCATAACCACCGTAGCTATATTGATCTACTGTTGTATGTTGAACAGCAAAACCATATGAACTCGAGGTGTACTTCCACAATGAATAAGGATACACAAAGGCAGGTGATTCCTGACTACCAACAATCAAATTTGTATAAAACTTGTTTGTTTGAATGGGACCATCGTTTGACACCCCATCAGCCAATGACATAGGATTTGGTGATCTGTCAAAAACAGTTGGTGGTTCATCTGTCGAAACAGCATTGAAAAGATTGACAATGGTCGTTGTTGAAGAGTTCTCCGTTGTGGTAGCGGTGCTACTGGTCGAGGTTGACAGAGAAGAGGAGGAAGTTTTTGTTTGTCTCGAAGATGAGGACGAAGAGATGGTAGCTTGCATTGAAGAAGATACATAAATGGTATCTAATGTCGAAGAAACCGGAGAGGAAGAAGAATCTACTGTTGAAAATAGTGATGACAAAAGAATGTTTCCTGTTGAACTCGATGGATAAACTGGACTAACAGTCGATGATAGTGATGGTGATGGTGAAGAACCGTTTTCTGTAATGTTTGAAGGGTAAATTGGACTAGTTGTCGAATATAGTGATACAGATGGAGAAAGAGTGATTTGTGTCCTATTAGATGGGTAAGCAGGGCTTGCTGTTGTAGATGCGAGCGTCTGGACTAAATCCTGGGTTGAGTTGGATGGATAGAACAAAGTCGAGGAAGCAGGAGTTGAAGCAATGAAGGAATCTTCGCCGGTAGCTGTAGCTGCATTTGTCCTTACTGAAATAGTATATATCGTTTTATTCGAGGTCAATGAAGAAGGAATAATTTTTGTTTCTTGGGAAGAATAGGAAGGCATTTGAGTTACCAGTGGATCGATTGTACCTTTTGAAACAGAAGTCAATAAAGTTCCATTTAATTGTGTCCCCGAAATAGATAAAGATGAAGAAAATAAAGTCGAAGTCGAAGTCGAAGCAGTTTGAGATAATAATGTGGTGACTTTACGCATTGTTGATGCACTTGGCATGACTGAGGCGACGCCGGAAACCGAACTCAAATTGTGTACTGAACTTTTGCTTTTCGAATTATCATTTGCGTAAATATTTGAAACAGTGACAGGATCATTATTGGTTTGTGCGCTTATTTTTTGAGATACTTGGCTTGCGTAGTTTGATAACGACAATGACAGTTGAACTGCTGTTCTTGTATTAGAATCACTGTCTTGTGAATTAATTGGAGATGCGCTCACTCTATTTTTTGGCGAAACTGAGAGAGGGCTATGAGAAGCTGCAGATACTCTTGTTACAACCACCGATTGTGCAACATAAGGCTCACCTACTGTCAAAGTAGCGTAAGATAAAGTTTCAATTAAATCAGTTTCCAATATTTCGTCTGCATTATTCGATATGAAACTTATATATGAACATTCGACGAAACTTAATAGAAAAAGAAGTGTCAGATATAATTGCATACTAGCTGTTTTTTTGTTTTCTTTTCTGTATGCAGACCGTTACTATGGTTATCTACTTGTTGAAACAAGCACAAGAAACATACTTGATATTCATTTTTGAAACAAATTGCACCAAGTATTTATATGTAGTCCTTTACCCTCGCTTGTAGTCTTCGTATGGTGTATATGCTTTGCTACTCTTTTCATACCCAGCTCTTATTTTTAACTTTTTGGGTTCAGCTTTATGATTAACTAGTTTTTCCTTGGTAACCAAATTGGGAGATTTCGTGCCTTTTCTGCTGGCTTTCATAACAAAATATAGCCGAAAAGAGCTTAGCGCAGCTGAACTCGGTAACAAGGTTCAGGTAAAAAGGGGAGAAAAAAAGAAAAGAAAGCCAGATCTTTCAAAAATATGCCAGCAAATACCAAATTGGTCATAAAATAGCTAGCACTCCGCTATCGAGCAAGTTCTCTTGGCAAGCAGGCTTATTCTATTCTTTTGCTGAAGGAAAGGCCAGTTCTATGCTTATAACCTTAAGTAGGAAACATATGCGCAGCTTACAGCGCATAAAATTGATGGCAACCCATTTAGTGGTACTATTCCTGCGTTATTACTAGTATGGTCGCTTTAAAGAGTGGTAAGATTTCACATTTTCAAATCTAAAAAGCAAAGTTTATCACTTGAAATGTACCTCTCTGTGGGCTTTCACTACCTTGTACATTTTCTTAGCAGTTCCGTACATTTTTTTAAACAATGAAAATTCAAAGTTCTATGTATAGAGATTATTTAGGTTTTTAGTACTTAAAGTATTTTGAGAATACCTTGGCAAACGCAGAACAATCGTAAAAGAGATTGCTACTGCGCACTGTTTCCTTGCTTTATCACTTTCAGTTCTGCAAGAACTAAGGTGTTTATCAGTAATGATACTGTAATATCAATAGCGATAAAAACTTCGTCAGTGAAACCATTCTTTTTAACAGCCATCTATCAAATAAAAGAGTTTTTAACTTGAACTGGGATATCAATTTCAGCAGATCCAACACCTTTATCAAAATGAAGTTTTACGCGGAGGAAATATGACCTCGAGCATAAACAACTTTCAAAACTTGGCACTATGGTAGCTTTAAAATCATCATTATATTTTATATTCAATAACAGTGTTCTCTTATACTCAGTTGAACTGACCTGATTCCATTCATTTGATTTCCGATGTGAAAGTACCGAATGGTGATAGTTTGATGGGGAGGTTTTTTTATTCCTAGAAGTTCGAGGAATTATGCTGGATATAGGAGAAGAAGCAACAGGCACACTTTTCTCTCCAACCAACTTCGTTTTCAACGCATTTTTCATGACAACAACATTGGCTTCCATATTGGCTAAAACCTGTACGTCCTTAATTATACTCGAAGGCATTAAATCAGAAAAATCGAGCGATCTATTACGCAGGCTAGCTCTTGCGTCATCGGCAAGAAGTAAGTTTATTTTTGTTTGATTTTTAGTGAACTCATCGCGATATGCTTCAATGTTTTCCAAAATTTCCTTAAATATTTTCTTAATTTCATTGTATTTGTGCTTCTTTAAAAGTAAATCACTGTGGAACCTCACTGGTTTGCAATCTTTTGTGTTCGTTGTTAAGCAAATCAATTCCGTCTCCAGACTACTGATTTCCGGTGGGTCATGTGGAATACTATTAGCAGCTTGCATACATACTAGTTCAAGCCGTAAATTTTCTAGTTTTTCTCTCTCTTCAACGGACAATAGACCTCTTAAATTAGTCCAGTTCTTTTGATTCTGCCTGTTTCTCATTGAAAATACATTTTGTTTTTGAATTAGATTTGGACACCAATATGGCAAAGCATTACTAGGGGGCTTTATTTTTATTGTTATAAGCCCAATTTTCTCTGAGTTAGTCTTTGAAGTGGGATCATCTGGTTGAGATGAAGGAATATTACGCACACTTTTGAGAAACACATTTTTCAGACCTGTGTTGAAGAGAGATGCTATAGAGTAAGTAATTTCAGTTTGAATTTTATCTTCTTCAGACTAGTGTTTCTTTTTAAGTGTTCCGTTTTCAGTATTTCCAGCTACCGCGTTCCATTCATACTTACCTCTTAGGGGTGATAGTTGATCAGAGCGATTCGCCTCCTGTATGTCCTCCTTATGAATGGGAATCGCTCGCTCTATTTTAGAAAAGACTTTTTCGATCATTCCAAGCCTGTTTGCAATTTCAATATCGAAATCCTCTAAGTCTTTGAGGCACTTCTCCCTACTAATTGGATTGTTTTGAAAGCCAAATGGAACTATCCTTATGCTATACTTTTTTTCACTCATTAAACAAACACGCCCAGAAGCTACGTCTTTGCCTACTATCATAGCATTTATTGAGTAATTTATTAAGCTGCCACTAGAACTGTCGTTTAACCATAGTGAGGAACCTCTTTCTGACAAACGACCATAACCTAAACTCTCCGAAAATTTTAGAGTAGAAAGCTCTGGATGAGAACTCGATGGTCTATCAAACCCTAATGTAGGGGGGCAAAAGAGAGTGAGAGAAGTGACCGTGCTTACAGGTTACGTCTAATAACTGGTTCGGAATTTTAAAAGTGAAAAATTTCTTACGTTTATCACCTGGATTTAGTATCCTGCTATTCGGTAATCCAAAGCTTGTTTTATCAATGGAGTCAAAAAATCCACAAAGGTCTTCCCCCGTGTTCACGTCTTCATGATTATATGACCAACTCGCTGCCATATCTACCATTCTCAAAATTCTTTCTGTCGTTTTTTGGATTCCAAAGGGTGACTGTGTTTTTGAACTTGTCGTACCTTCCAAAGTTAAATAAAACATATCGAATTTTATAGGTTTGGTTGATTTGTTTTCTACAGTGAAATAACCGTGAATTATATCCCCAGAGGTGTATTCCCTTAGCATGCTCTCGTGTTTAGGAAGCTGTCCAAATTTTGGAGCCGTCTTTGTGACGTACAATTCAGTCGCTATGGGGGTTTTAATCCTAGGCAATGCGTATATATTCTCAACTGGGATACCTTTAGTATCATCATAATTACGAATTTGAGACTCAGCAGGGCCGGAAGCAAACCGGCGGCCATCAACAGTCACTTCATGATTATCTGGGCCAACGATATCACCGGTAAGAATCCGCATATCATTCCCAGACTCACCTTCCGAAGGAATACTCTGATTTCGGGAAGCAACCTCATAAAAAGGTGGATTCTCCGGAAAGTATGTATCGAAACTAGATTGAGGTATATTGCTGAGCAAATTTTCATACATTTCGAATGACGGCAATAGTTCTGGAAGGACAAAGTCATCTTCCTGAACATTCGTTATGCTCGAGCAGTGATCTCCATTATTGCATGCGAAAGCGTCTTCTTCCTTTCCTTGGGATGTTCCACATCTCGGTTCCTCGAAGGAGGTTCCTCCAAAGAGTGTGGATGAAGATGAAGATATTCTTTGACAACCTTCAAATTTATTTTGTGGTTCTTTTGATTCTTGCATAAAGAAAAAACTTGATTATTCTTTAGTCTTCCAGACCAGCGAGGCTATTTAGTTCTATTAGATTGATATACCAAAGCGACTATGGAGCAAGTTTTACAATATCTGTATGATTGGCTGTAAATGCAAAACTAATTGTAGTAAACCAACAAGTGCTATGCTCTTTAATCAAGGGAAGCATTTAAGAAGTGATGTGATCATATTTTGTACAATTGGAATTGCTTCCCTTCTATAAGTGTGAATTATTGTTCATATCTTCCAAGGAAATCATTTAAATGGCATTGCTTATCTACTGAACATTTAGTAAGCAAAAGTGAAATTTCTAGGGGACTGTTCGCTAAAGCTGTGCGCGGTCTAAAGAAAGCGGTAAAGATAGATAGCATCTAGTCCAATGAGACGAGAAAATATATAGATGACTCATAGAAGATAAAGTAGTCCTAAAGAATAGTGGTGCATCTTCTTTAAGCCTCACTCATTCTCGCTTATTCTTTCGTATATTTGCACAATAGGTACGCTTGTCATTATGTAGATTCTCAATACTTGATTTAAGCAGACAATAACAATTTCCAAACGGAGACTTTTTTTTCCATGACATTCTAGAATTTGCACATTTTGGCACCTCTGAAAAGATTGCGGATGATAGCGTCGTTCGCGAATCCCATTGATTCTATGAAGCCGCATCCAGGGTCTAAATTATTGCGCACGTTTTTCGGTGTGGTACACACTTTAGTCAATTGTGTTGTAAAAATCGATTGTTGAAGATGCCACCTAATGTGGTCGCTTTCTCATGAAAATTGATGGCGAAGGTTTAACCTCCCAATTCTGTTGTTTGCAGACATTCATTAGACCAAGGTATTACTGACGGGCTATATGCGGTTAGCCGGTCATTGTAGTTTCACTTCTAAAGTGTACAGTAACGTTTTGAAAGTTTCCTTTCTCAAATTGTCTATCGTACTAACATTGCATCAACAAATCGTGTTCGAACCGCCCAAACTCTCACTTCTGCGGTATGGTTTTTTTAGCTTGGTGTCATAAACTTGTCCATTAGACAAGCAAGGTCATTGCGGATTCAGCTAAATATGGGAAATAAAACAAATTTTTAGGGCTAGGGCAATTGTTCCTTGGGAGCAAAAAATTAGGGCCCGGATATAGTCTTGCACAAGCTGTACAGTTGCTTATATGACGGCAGACGGTATTTATGTAAGCACCTTAGTAAAATAACTTTGTATGAGACATTCCTGGGCCGTAATATGATAGCTTTTAGCTTGTGAATGATGGCACCCACATCCTGTCTAAATAATTTTAATCTCGCACGCCGTTCTAGCTTGTGGTCGTGGTTTGTCTTGTTCAAAACGTAAAGCAATTCCCTCGCGTAAAAGTCTTGATAAACGCCCTTTCGCTGCAAAAGACCCACGCTTTTGCTATTTGATTTTTCTTGATAGTTTGACAATTCAATAAGTTTATAGTTTGATTTATCCTTTCAATTTTACACTTGTTAATGACATACTGAGAGCTCATTGGATGGAAGAAAGCATAAACGTAAATCAGGGTCCTGAGTGTCTGGGTGCTGTCTACGTTAGTACTATTCGGCTGCATTATATTCCCAATTCACAAATAAATTAGGCTCATAACCGTAATTTTATTCGAGACATTTTTGGTTACTTCAAAATATTGTTATTATATAAAGATCATATAAAGTTCTTGGACAAGATTGGATACATTTAGTTTTATTTTTGAAAATCACAAAGATGAAACAAAATAAAAAATGTCAGCGTGCCGCATTGAAAGGTAAAAACTAAAATTAATGAACTTTTCTAATAAAGATGAAAGGGAGAAAACAGTATACATTGTAGCAGAGCGTTTAGAAGGAGTACTCAGAAAGTTCTAAAAAGGCCTTATTTCAAACTCATGAAGAAAAAAAATTTCCATGAATGAATGATTGTATGATTGTATTGGCATGTAATATCTGCAGGATCCACTCAATCTTGAAAAGATACTGTAGAGGAATACCCGAACAACAAATAAATCATGTTACAACTCTTTGACGGCGAAGGGTGTGGCTACCGTGCTGCAACATTTTAGTTACTGCTGGTACATTAAAATTGGGAAGATGTCCAAGAGAAGAACATGTTCTGCTATCGAATCTCTCACGATATATATATATATATATTTATATGACTCACCTGGTAAAACATCTATGTTTCGTTTCATATGAGGGCTTAGGTACCATTCTTTTAGAGTTAAGATCTCTTATTGTGGAAAAAAGAAGTTGAACGTGATTTCATTTGTTTATTGTGCTAGTGGCTGGAAATATGAAAACTTTTGCTCTTGCAACGTACCTTTTTACTTAATGTCTTATATTTGAACACTGCTATCCCAGCTACACAACGCATTTTCTGAAGGAAGAGAGTTTAGAAGAAACCTTTCTCTGTCCATCGCTATAATCAGCCGTTTCTTTTTCGCTTCCTTACGAAGTAAAGGGTGTCCCTTTATAACGTAAGCGTCCAAAATGCAGTTATTAATATACTCCATTGCACGCAAAGAAATTTCAAGGAAAGTATCCGGGAATTCTGATATTTTACACTTGCACTAATATACTCTTATTAGAAGTAGTGATGGTAGACCTCAAATCAATCTAAACATAATGGATTTCCATACTGTTAAAGACGGCGATACGGAATTGAGGTGTCCTATTCCCGACACTTTTGATGCGTCAGCTATAATCAAATCTTATGTTAAAGAAGCTTCTGAACAAGGGATTCATCTTCGTAAGGCAGGTGTAGCCATGGAATGCGTTTCAGTAGAAGGTTTGGATTCTTCTTTTTTGGAGGGCCAAACCTTTGGCGATATTTTGTGTTTACCATGGACAATTATCAAGGGTATCCGTGAGCGGAAGAATCGCAATAAGATGAAGATCATTTTGAAGAATGTCAGTTTGCTGGCTAAATCAGGAGAGATGGTCCTTGTCCTAGGAAGACCAGGCGCTGGCTGTACATCATTTTTAAAGAGCGCTGCTGGTGAGACCAGTCAGTTTGCAGGTGGTGTAACAACAGGACATATATCGTACGATGGTATCCCTCAGAAAGAAATGATGCAACATTACAAGCCAGATGTAATCTATAATGGTGAGCAAGATGTTCATTTCCCACATTTGACAGTAAAACAAACTCTAGATTTTGCTATTTCCTGTAAGATGCCCGCAAAAAGAGTCAATAATGTAACGAAAGAAGAGTATATTACTGCCAATAGAGAATTCTATGCTAAAATTTTTGGTTTGACGCATACTTTCGATACCAAAGTTGGTAACGATTTCATCAGCGGTGTATCTGGAGGTGAGCGTAAACGCGTTTCCATTGCTGAAGCATTAGCAGCGAAAGGTTCAATTTACTGCTGGGATAATGCTACAAGAGGTCTTGACTCTTCTACCGCGCTAGAATTTGCACGAGCTATTCGTACTATGACAAATCTGTTAGGTACAACGGCCCTTGTTACGGTTTACCAAGCCAGTGAAAACATTTATGAAACTTTTGATAAAGTCACTGTTCTATACGCTGGAAGACAAATATTTTGCGGCAAAACTACTGAAGCAAAAGATTATTTTGAAAACATGGGTTACTTGTGTCCACCGAGACAATCGACTGCTGAATATTTGACCGCAATTACTGATCCTAATGGTCTGCACGAAATAAAGCCTGGCTTTGAGTATCAAGTACCTCATACCACTGATGAATTCGAAAAATACTGGCTTGATTCCCCAGAATATGCCCGCCTAAAAGGTGAAATTCAGAAGTACAAACATGAAGTGAATACTGAATGGACCAAAAAAACATACAATGAGTCTATGGCACAAGAAAAGTCGAAAGGTACAAGAAAAAAATCTTATTATACGGTCTCTTATTGGGAGCAAATTAGACTTTGCACTATTAGAGGTTTTCTAAGGATTTACGGTGATAAGTCATACACCGTTATCAACACATGCGCTGCTATAGCACAGGCTTTTATCACTGGGTCATTGTTCTACCAAGCACCTTCTTCAACTCTAGGGGCCTTTTCTAGAAGTGGCGTTCTGTTTTTTTCCCTCTTATATTATTCTTTGATGGGTTTAGCTAATATTAGTTTCGAGCACAGGCCAATATTGCAAAAACACAAGGTCTATTCACTATATCATCCCTCAGCTGAAGCGTTAGCAAGTACGATTTCTTCTTTTCCATTCAGAATGATTGGTCTAACATTTTTCATAATCATCCTGTACTTCTTAGCCGGTTTGCATAGAAGCGCCGGTGCTTTTTTTACTATGTATTTGTTATTGACAATGTGTTCAGAAGCTATTACAAGTTTGTTTCAGATGGTTTCATCTTTATGCGATACATTGTCCCAGGCCAACTCCATTGCCGGTGTTGTGATGTTATCTATTGCCATGTATTCGACGTACATGATACAATTACCTTCAATGCATCCATGGTTTAAGTGGATTTCGTACATTCTACCCATTAGATATGCATTTGAATCGATGTTAAATGCAGAATTTCATGGAAGACATATGGATTGTGGTGGCACTTTGGTTCCTTCTGGACCTGGGTTTGAAAACATCTTGCCAGAAAATCAAGTGTGTGCTTTTGTTGGTTCAAGGCCTGGCCAATCTTGGGTCCTAGGTGATGATTATTTGAGGGCCCAATATCAATATGAGTACAAAAATACTTGGAGAAACTTCGGCATCATGTGGTGTTTCTTAATTGGCTACATCGTCTTGAGGGCGGTTTTCACTGAGTACAAAAGTCCTGTCAAAAGTGGTGGTGATGCTCTGGTCGTCAAGAAGGGCACAAAGAATGCTATACAAAGATCATGGAGCAGCAAAAATGACGAAGAGAACCTTAATGCCTCTATAGCAACACAGGATATGAAAGAGATAGCTTCAAGTAACGACGATAGCACAAGTGCAGACTTTGAAGGTTTGGAATCTACCGGGGTGTTTATTTGGAAAAATGTTTCTTTCACAATTCCTCATTCTAGCGGACAACGTAAACTTCTGGACAGCGTAAGCGGTTACTGTGTTCCTGGTACTTTGACAGCATTAATAGGTGAGTCCGGCGCTGGTAAGACCACATTATTAAACACTTTGGCTCAAAGGAACGTGGGAACGATTACTGGTGATATGTTAGTTGATGGTCTCCCAATGGACGCTAGTTTCAAAAGGCGTACCGGTTATGTTCAACAGCAAGATCTTCATGTTGCTGAACTTACTGTCAAAGAATCGCTACAATTTAGTGCTCGTATGCGTCGGCCACAGTCTATTCCTGACGCTGAAAAGATGGAATATGTTGAAAAAATTATATCTATTCTTGAAATGCAGGAGTTCTCAGAAGCTCTTGTCGGCGAAATTGGTTACGGCTTGAATGTTGAACAGAGAAAGAAACTATCAATTGGCGTTGAGCTAGTTGGCAAGCCGGATCTGTTATTGTTTTTGGACGAACCGACCTCTGGCTTGGATTCCCAATCCGCGTGGGCCGTCGTCAAAATGTTAAAAAGATTAGCTCTAGCAGGTCAATCAATTTTATGTACTATTCATCAACCATCAGCTACTCTTTTTGAACAGTTTGACAGATTATTGCTTTTGGGAAAAGGCGGTCAAACAATTTATTTTGGTGAAATAGGTAAAAATTCAAGTTCTGTCATTAAGTATTTCGAAAAGAACGGAGCCAGGAAATGTCAACAAAATGAAAATCCGGCAGAGTATATTTTAGAAGCCATAGGAGCTGGGGCCACCGCTTCTGTTCAACAGAACTGGCCTGATATATGGCAAAAATCTCACGAGTATGCAAACATTAACGAAAAAATAAATGACATGATTAAGGACTTATCTTCTACAACTTTGCATAAAACAGCTACAAGGGCCTCTAAGTATGCAACATCGTATTCCTACCAATTCCATCATGTGCTGAAAAGATCCAGTTTAACATTTTGGAGAAACTTGAACTACATCATGGCCAAAATGATGTTATTGATGATCAGTGGCTTGTTCATTGGTTTTACCTTTTTCCATGTGGGTGTAAATGCTATTGGATTACAAAATAGCTTATTTGCCTGTTTCATGGCTATCGTTATATCAGCTCCTGCAACAAACCAAATACAGGAGCGTGCTACCGTTGCTAAGGAGCTATATGAAGTTCGTGAGTCCAAATCTAATATGTTTCATTGGTCTTTACTTTTGATTACCCATTATTTAAATGAATTGCCTTACCATTTATTGTTTTCAACAATTTTTTTCGTTTCATTATATTTCCCTCTGGGTGTCTTTACCGAAGCCTCTAGGTCAAGTGTTTTTTATCTGAACTATGCCATACTTTTTCAACTTTACTATATTGGTCTTGCTTTAATGATTCTGTACATGTCTCCAAATCTACAATCTGCCAATGTTATTGTAGGTTTTATACTTTCGTTTTTGCTCTCTTTCTGCGGTGCTGTCCAACCTGCCTCTTTAATGCCTGGTTTCTGGACATTCATGTGGAAACTATCCCCTTACACGTATTTTTTGCAAAATTTAGTTGGATTATTGATGCATGACAAACCCGTAAGATGTTCAAAGAAAGAGTTGTCTCTTTTCAACCCCCCGGTAGGCCAAACATGTGGTGAATTTACCAAACCGTTTTTTGAATTTGGGACTGGGTATATTGCAAATCCAGATGCAACAGCAGATTGCGCCTATTGTCAGTACAAAGTAGGTGATGAATACTTGGCGCGCATAAATGCTAGCTTTAGTTACTTATGGAGAAACTTCGGTTTCATTTAGGCTTATATCCTTTTCAACATTGCCGGTATGATTGTGGTTTATTACGTTGTTCAAGTTAAGCATTTTTCCCCTATGAAAATTGGCTTCGTAAAAAGAATAACAAGTAAATTTAAGAGAAAATGAAGAAAAAAATTGCAGGTATACTATGGGTGCAGATGAGGCGGTTTTTTAACCGATTTAGCACACGATACTGTGAATTTTGGGTTATATGATGATGTGAATATTGCAGAAATGTAATGTTATATTATTCAAAGAAATAGGGTAACTTCTATTTATGCAAACATTGGTAATCAAGGCTATAAACACATAATCCCAAATAAGTATTTTGGTACACAGTTGATGTTTCTTTATGAATACGACTCATTAGTTCACTGTCAAATTGCCAACGTTCAGAGGGACCTACTTACAGAGCGTATGTTTTATATTTACGACGAACGCGATCTAATTATTATCCGCTGGTTAAACAGCGTAATAATGTTCATAGGGGCCTTGCATGACATTTGAATTTGAACATTACTAGAGTTCGTGAAATTTTGTCAATGAAAAAATAATGTGACAAACGTCTGCAAATAACCTGAAGAATTTTATCCGGGATAACGACAAAGCGTTAAATATAGAAACATAGTGAATGTACTGCTAGGAAAAAAATAGGCATAATTTAATCTTTATTCATATAAATGTTTTTACCAGAACTCTCTTGGTAGATAGTTTTGATATACGGTTTCCTGCTCAATTTTAGTGAGGCTGGGACGTAAAGTATTTTTTTCAAATAAACCATTTCTTGTTTCTACCTTTTTAGTACGGATTTTTTTTAGTAAGTTCTGTATTCTTTTTTAAGAGTAAAAAATATTCAGACCCCAAACTCACAAAAAGCCTACAGAGTCCGCCTGTTACGCTCAATTTAGTACTACCACTTGTGATAATATTTATTTTGGGACAGGTCCAAAAACTTTTAGGTTTAAACGTACAAACGTTGAGTTTAATCTAGATCATATATCATTATAAAGGTTTTATCTACAAGCAAGTGAAGAAACGTAACAAACGTAAAAAGCTTCAGCCTCACCTAAATATCGAATTTGTACTGAGTCTTTGAAGTGTATACCTCGCCGCGCTTCAGAAGAACACAACCTCTCCACTCATCACGGTTGATAGCATCAACGTATCTACCTTGCTGAACGGCAAATCCAGACCTTGGCACAAATTTGCCACATAAATTATCACCGGTGTACAAATGAACGGTTGGTTCTGTCGTCGAAACCTCAAATTTGATGTGAGATTCGGGATGATAGGCCTTAAAAACAGGAACCAATTTGTTGACACTCACAGAATCTGTAGTCTTCAAATCCTTGTTAGCGTCAATAATGAAAGTGCAATCAAAGACCGGAGTATCTTCATGCAAAACGGTGGGCTTAGTTGAATCAAAAGTAGCAATGTTCCTTTCAATGATCTTACCAGTTGGAAGCAATGCCCCCTCTGTAACTTCAAGCGATTTGTTCGAGCAGACCTTAACTTCTGTACCACGAATGGACTTCTCACTCTTGACTTTGTTCAAGTTAAAATACGAGTGGTTGGTCATATTAATTGGAGTAGCATCACCACGAACTAACTGTGCTTGGTATTCCATGTCTAAAGTCATTTCTGCAACATTCAAAGTGTACTTCACTGTGACTTCCAAGTCACCTGGAAACTCGTTAGGGTTGGGCTGTGTGTGATCATCCAACAATTTAAATTCAACAACGTAAACGCCCTTGGAAGGATTCTCAACAGGGGACGCCTTGTACTGCTTAAGATTTAAGGAACTGATACTGCTGTGATTTGTGTTACCACAATTGTTAACAGTTAACTTGTGAGGACCATCATCCAGGCTGAAAACACCCTTGGCGATACGGTTGGCATAACGACCAACTGTAGCGCCCATCATGTTACCATCTGTTAAATAGTCTTGTACGTTTGAATAACCTTGAACGACTGATTGGCCGTTTACCTTCAGGTCTACCAAAGTTGCACCAAGTGGCGCAATGGTAGCTTGGAACTTTTTCTCATCACCAATTGTAATGACACCATACTTATTATCACCGTTACTATTTGACATTTCGCTGTTTGTTATCTGTTTTGATTTTTTTTTTCACTGCTTATCATACAAACTGATCAATTGAGCTATCAAACTTCAACTTATCTCTGTATTTATATGCTGAAAGTATAGAGTGTACATAAAAATGTATCACATGTCTATTACATATTACGACACCCCCACAATATTTTAACTGATCTTAATAACACGGGGTAGGAAGTTTATTTCATCATACCACTCAATGAGCTAAGCTGCCAAAGGCTCCTGTTCACTTCCTTGTGGTTCGTAGGCTATTCAGTGGCAACGTAATAAACAAGAAAAGAAAAAATTTCAACACCTTTATTCTAAATGTTGTCAGAAGTAATTATAGTGGGGGTATTGCAGATGTAAATGAAATACGACGTACTGTGGGGGGCTTTTCTTTTTCAAGAATCCTAAACTATTCCAATGGGATTGCGTGATTATGTTTCGTTAGAGTTTTTTTCTATATCTCCGTTCTTATTTCTTAAGTCCGCCCCTTGCTGTAACCAGCCCGGCTATTATTTGACGAATTTTTCACATCTTCATTCCTTGCCGAGAAAGAAGCTTTTGCCTCCCTGGGGTTATTATAAAATATATCTGACGTCACTGGTTTGCAGCCAAAAAGTTTAATTATTTTAACTTCAAGGGTTCGTTTCGGAGTAAATAGTCAATGCACAAAATAGGAAGGTGGAGGTGGGGTATGCATTTTTGTGCATAGAGTGGCGGGGTATTAAGAATAATGCACATATAGGCACATAGGCACAAATGCGTGGGATGACTTGACTCTGCAAAGACCGTTAGCAACCTAGAATGTGGAATAGTATCCCAAATGATGACGTAAACGTTCGAGGATAATATTAGATAATATAATATTAGTATCCTCGTCTAAAAACAGGCAAAATAGCACGGAATCTATTCAAAAGAAGGCGGCAAGCAGTATCAATTGAGATAAGTGTATACGAACGGTGAAACCTCCTTGGCACAGAATTTTATCGTTCAAGTGGTAGGATAGCATTGCTGCCATAACACCCTCCTTAATCACAGGATAATATGGTGAACGAGATATATAAAGCGATAAGTTTAGGTGTGATATTTTTCTTTCGTTGTGCAAGTGTTGTTGTGTAAATTCTTTCTCATTTGATAAATCAAAAAAAAAAAAAAAAAAAGAAAAGAAAAGAAAAATTAATAAAATGCAATCATCCACTGAAAGTGATAGAGATATTCAGGATGGTCCTGATGCTGATATTCACGTCGCACCACCCGTGGAAAAAGAGTGGTCAGATGGATTTGATGACAACGAAGTCA
>ERZ794946.407-NODE-407-length-17692-cov-4.005273_pt1 | contig 17692 bp, 16 predicted proteins | sample MGYA00433072_ERZ794946 | MGnify/ENA primary metagenome ERZ794946 (study PRJEB30137, sample SAMN04331413) | food metagenome | isolation source: Y3 must sample point D1 replicate A | place: Australia: South Australia | collected 2014 ...
ATGCACAATGTAGTTGAGAGTTGAGAAGGGTGCCAGTTGAGGGGCCAGTAATTCTTACTCTGAGCAGAGCCTCCCTACATGTTGAATAAGAATGTGCATCTCGATGGATGGATATTGAACGCGAACGAGTCCAGGTTCATGGAAGAATAGAGTTGATGATGTCGGCAGTGCCCCAGATTTCGGCAGGTGCGTCCAGCGTGGTCGGGCCGCAGGCTGGAAAAGCAGCAGCGTGATCGGGAAGCCAGCGACGGGAGTTTACAGTGGATACCTTAGCTTCTCGTGCATCTTCAGACTTGCTGTTACAAGCAGAGACAACAATGGCAGTAGACATGGATACTGTGAGGGAGTGGCTCACATGGAGCTTCAGCCCATCGCTCGGAGCAATTGTCTTCACGCTGCTGCTGTCGCTGTCGCTGCCCATCATCTTCCACCTGTTCCTGTACCGTCAGCGCGCCGCTGTCGTTGTACCATCTTTTGTCCTGCTCGGCCCCAGTGGCGCTGGCAAGACGACGCTTCTCACTCTGGTGCGATTGTTCAAGCTACACCTGAGCGACACAGACACTAACAGCACGTACAGTTCGAGCGCGGCACACCCACTGCTACCCACACTTCGCAAGCTCCTCAGACCGTCACCTGCAATCTTCCAGCTGGCGTTACCGCCGAATCGCACAAATACCGCGCTTCTGACGACCCCTCGACCAAGAAGGAGCGTCAGATCGATGTGACCGACACACCTGGCCATGGCAAACTTCGCCAGCACGCCTACGATGCCATTACTTCGGCTACCTCTCTCAAGGGTCTGATCTTCGTCGTCGATGCGGCCGCCATCTCCAGCCCCCAAGGACTTGCCGAAGCAGCTACCTATCTTCACGACATTCTACTTGCATTGCAGAAGCGACACACTGGAGCAAAGACCAGCAAAGGCCCTGCAGGAATCCCCGTCTTGATTGCAGCAAACAAGCTGGATCTATTTACTGCACTTCCTGCTCAGCTGGTCAAGAAGCGCTTGGAAGAGGAAATCACAAAGATCAGATCGACCAGGGCAAAGGGACTGCTTGACAGTGCAGTAGACATTGAGGGAGACGATGAGGACAGGGAATGGCTAGGTGAAGGCGGTGAGGGCAACTTTAACTTTGGGCAGATGAAAGAGGCCGAGATTGAAGTGAGCGTAATTGGAGGCAACGCCAGCGCAAAGGGCGAGGAAAAGACACAGGTCGAGCAGTGGTGGGGTTGGATCGCACAGCAAATGTGAGCTGTAGGTATGTATCAGGCCATATTCACTTATGCGACAAATGAGAAGAATTATACGAGGCTGATTGTGATGGCGTTATGCGCAGGATTCATTGCGTCTCGGCGTTACTAAAGAAATCAAACAAGCTTTGAAGGGTCCAGCAGCTCGCCTTCACAGGGCGTCGACGGGCGTCCAAGCAGCAGACTGCCTGTTTTTTCACTGCGACCATCCTTTCACTTTGCGAGCCTTTGCTTTCTTTACTTATCTTACTCTTCCTCTCTCTTACTCCTTCCTCCCTCCTCCGTACCTACCACCCAACATTACACTCTACCACAACTTCGATCAACATCCACCATGTCGATCAAGTCACACCCCAGACACCCCCCGGTCGTCATGTCGACCATCACCGAGCAGATCGGCAACACCCCCCTCGTTCGTCTGAACAAGATCCCTCAGTCGCTCGGTCTCAAGCCCACCATCTACGCAAAGCTTGAGTTCTTCAATGCTGGCGGCAGTGTCAAGGATCGCATCGCCCTGCGCATGATCGAAGCTGCCGAGGCCTCTGGCCGCATCCACCCCGACAAGACCACCTTGATCGAACCCACCTCCGGAAACACTGGCATTGGTCTTGCCCTCGTCGGCGCCGTCAAGGGTTACAAGGTCATCATCACTCTCCCTGAGAAGATGTCGCAAGAGAAGGTCGCCGTCCTCAAGGCTCTGGGTGCCGAGATCATCAGAACCCCCACACAGGCTGCCTACGACAGTCCCGAGAGTCACATTGGTGTCGCCAGAAGACTGGAAAAGGAGATCCCTGGCGCCGTCATCCTGGACCAATACATCAACCCCGACAACCCCAGAGCCCACGAGCTCGGCACAGCTGAAGAGATTTGGAAGCAGACCGATGGCAAGATCACTGCACTCGTCGCCGGTGCTGGCACTGGTGGCACCATCACTGGTCTGGCCAGAGGAATCAGAAAGCACAACAAGGACGTCAAGATCATCGCTGCCGACCCCCACGGCAGTATCCTTGCTATGCCCGCTGCCTTGAACGATGACTTCAAGGACCAGCCCTACAAGGTCGAGGGTATCGGCTACGACTTCATTCCTGACGTCCTGGACCAGTCGGGTGTTGACACCTGGTTCAAGACCGACGACCGCACAAGTTTCGAGTACTCGAGAAAGCTGATCAGAGAGGAGGGTCTCCTGGTTGGAGGAAGCAGTGGTAGTGCTATGGCCGCCTGCGTCAAGGCCTGCACTGAACTCAATCTCACCGAAGACGATGTCGTTGTTGTCATTCTGCCTGACAGCATCAGAAGCTACTTGAGCAAGGTATGTCTTCAGACTGTCATTGTCATGTTTGCCGTCTTACTAACCGCGTCAACAGTTTGTCGACGATGATTGGTTGGCCGCCAACGACCTCCTCCCTCCTACTCCCCCGCTTTCCGCCCCTACCACACCTGTCGCAAAGTCCGAGGACGGCAAGAACAAGGATGGCTACGGTGATGCCACCATCAGAGATCTGCGCTTGAAGCCCGTTACCACCATCTCCGCAGACTCGCCATGTGGAGACGCCATTGAGACCATGCGCGAGAAGGGCTTCGATCAGCTCCCCGTCTCGGCCGGTACTGGCTCTCGTCTTGTCGGTCTTGTCACTCTCGGAAACCTTCTCTCATACCTGTCATCTGGTCGTGCAACTGGCAGCTCTCGCGTTAGCGATGTCATGTTCGACTTCACAAAGATCAACGAGGTCGTGACTAACACTCAGGACATCAGCATCAAGACTCCTGAGGAGCGCAAGAAGGCAGCCACCAGCAGCGAGACTGAGAGCCACCCTCAACGCAGACAGTTTGTCGAGATCACAAAGGACACCAAGCTGAGTGCCTTGAGTCGCTTCTTCGAGTGGAACAGCGCCGCCATTGTCACCGAAAAGACATCCGAGAAGGGTGGCTACAAGGCTATGGCAGTTGTGACCAAGGTTGATCTCCTTACTTGGTTGGTCAAGTCGTCGAAGAAGGATTGAACTGATTGAGAAGGGGTTAATACGGGGGCGTTCAGGAGAGATGGGACAGGATCTTAGCATCTGACATGCTTGGGAGTCCAGCTTTTGCATGCACATCAGGAGGTAATTTGATGGCACAAGGACCTATAGGTCCTTTTTAGATAAGTATACCCATGCATTTTCGTTTATCCAGCAAGGTGTTCAGTCATGTGTTTTTGATCTCGAGAAAGGGAAGTTGCGATGGTGGAAGTCTTCGCTAGTTGGTCATGGTGCTTGCCGCAGTAGGACTGGACTGTCTCTTTCCCTTTATTTTCGTCTGCTAACAAGATTTGCGTCGACTGTACCAGATCTCGTCCCAGACAGACATTCCTTTATTTTGTACTCGGTGCATCGAAAAACAGTTGGCATCATCCAAGAAGCCGACAATCGAGATTGTCTGGAAGCAGAGAGCAGAAGGTCTCAGCAGGTACGTGATGGAGGTCGTGAAGCTTTGTGCTGGTGCCTGATTAACATGGCAGATACAGTTTCATGGACGTCTCCAAAGCGGCACATGGGCATCGACAAGACCAGCACCGCGGCCGAGCCCTCCTGACGTTGCGTACAATCCGCTACCTGTTCCAACGCGTCCACCAAAGTGTCCGCTCACGTCTACATTTCCATCGCTCGCCACAAAATCACACCATAGACAACACCGCCATTGTCATCCCACCTGTCTCCGAATCTCCTGCAATCAATCCCCCCAGCACCCCAGTACAAAGTCCATTTGCTATCGACACTTTGATCATGTCGTCTGTCCGTATCACAAGACGTGCGACGCGTCAACTACGCAGACGTGAAGAGAGCCCGCTCCAACACGCACTTCGTAGATCTCGTCGTGTTGCTGGAGAGCGACCAGAAACCGGTCCCTACCAACCTCCCCCTCGTCGTCCGCCCCGCCAGGAGCCAGCATACCAGGAACTTGCTCATCCTCGCTCGCCAACTCATCCTTCTCCACCGTCTTCGGATTTCACTTTTTCGCGACCCGATCCACCTGTGCCCGACCCTGGTTTCTCTCCCAACACCACGCTTCACAATCTGCGTCAGCATCTTAACACCCGTTACCCTCTGGTTGACAACATGTCTTACCTCCGTACACGTCGAGACTCGGCCTCTGACACGCGCCCACAGAGCCCACCAGCTCCCATCAAGAGTGAAGAAGATGCCACTCTGCCAGAGGAGAAAGAGCTTGAGAGAGTTTGTGATATTTGCTGTGAGGCTGCCGATGCGGTACTCCAGCCATGCCGCACATGTCCTACCTCGTACTGCGGAGACTGTATCAGGTCCATGTTCCTTGCTGCCACTCATGATTCAACCTCGATGCCGCCGAGGTGCTGTAATATCCTTCAAACCACAGTCGCTCTCGACTTCCTCACCACTACTGAAGCCGATGATTACCGCCTCAAGTTTGAGGAATGGGTCTCGATTAACAAGACGTATTGCCCTGTTCCACAATGCTCCAGATTCATCCCGGATCGTGCTGTTCTGTCACCACCTTCAGCAGATCCTATCAATCTTTGGGGCCTTTTGAAGCGAGAACTTCCTCGCATCATGGCATCCCTCAAGGCTACCGATTGCGCTAAATTCTTCCGAGGACCATCGGACCCTGCCGCTCATGGACATGATTGGAAGCCTTCCAAGAGGCCCATGGTTTGGCTCAACGACATCTCTGCAAGGTTATCACGATACGCCGACCTCAATGACTTCATGTCCGACTTCAATCGCCTAATCTTGAACGCACGCTCCATGCCACCAAATCATCCCATCGCCGTGAGTGGCGAAGAACTACGAAAGCGCATGTGGCAGGAGGTCAGTAACATCAAAGCTCGACCCAATAGCAACTTCTCGACTCTACCTGCTGGTGCTTGCTTTTCTTGTCCTGGCTGCCACATCGGTATATGCGCCAGCTGCAAGCAAGTTGCTCATTTTGGTACACCATGTGATACTAGTGCCCAGGACCACGAGGTAGCAATGCTCGCAACATACGGTTACAAAAAGTGCCCACGATGTGGGCATGGAGTGAAAAGAATGTATGGTTGTCGCCACATGCAATGCCGCTGTGGTGCTCACTGGTGTTGGGGTTGTCTGCTCCCCATAGAGGATTGTGATGGAGGTTGCGCGCCTCCTAGCCCTGACAGTGAGGACGGGTATTTCAGTGATGAAGACGAAGACGAAGAGCCTGACACTCCGACTGAAGTCATGCCACAGGCGGGTCCAAACGGTGATACGAACGCTGGGGCCCCTACGCCCGCAGCTCCCGCTCCAGCAACCACCTTCCCTCCGGCAATCCTTACATCCAATGTCTCCACAGATGCAGCTCCATCCACTTCCTTCGCTGAGCGTCCAGTCAATCTTGACGGTGGTGGCCATCGTGTTTGGGAGGCTACCGGCGCTGATTTTGGCGGAGAGCCTGATGATAGTTATCACGATCCCATCTGGTCGTGCGAGCATGTTTTCTATCCCACTCAACTGCCCGAACCGGCATTCTATAGAGGTGTGCCACTTGGTACCGAGTGCTTTCGCTGTTTCTCCAGGACTTATGCGACCATTCAGAGAAGATATCCTGGTACTCCTCCTCCACTTGAGAGCCTTGAAGACAGATACAAGCATACCCCAGAAGCAGACGTGGCATGGCAGTGTGCGAACTGCGAAATGTCGCTCTGTGGAGTCTGCAAGAATGACATGAGATGGGAGAGAGGTTTGTGATTTGATTCAGCATCATCATATCCTAGCAGCATATACACAGGATGAGAAGGAATGGGATTGAAGAGATCAGCAACGGAGACCCATGACGTTGCACAGTCAGATCATTGAGATCAATTGCTTCCTTGCTGTACATTAGAAAGGGATATTTTTGGGTCCGGCAGCATTCGTTTCTTGTTCTTGTACTTCTACAGCGAGCGGTGTCGAGGACATTTGCAAGCATTCCTACTGTTTCTATATTCTAATTCTAAAGTTTTTGCTTCACTTGCAATTTTCTTGTCCTCCCCCGAAGTACGGCTGATGTTGACCGGTGTCACCCTCTCCTGAACTTCGACATCATGCATCGTGCCATTCACCACTCTCCTCCCTGTTCTAGTGATAGGGGGACGAGTACCGGATGTTCGTCTACACCGATCAAGTCAAGATTAGGCCATCTGGTACTCTGTTTGATCGTTCGGATCTACACTGTTTTCCTGATCCGTTCACCAAATCGCGGTGAAATCATCGACAGCTTTCCCAAACATTGAATACTGTAAATGTCAGCAAGCAACGCAAAAACGTGTCAGTTGGTACGGAAAGGGTTGAATGTAGGCTAATAAGAGTTATATGAATGATCGATCGAAGTATGTGGATGCTTGATGGTTGGCGAAACTCGAGAATATGTGTGTGGCAGGGTTACCCTGCGGACATGTGGACTTGATGCGTGAGTTTTGGGATTGAGGGTCAGCTGTGGATAGCGTATTTTCGCATTTCGAACGTACGGAGAAGAAAGTTGGTGCTCGGACACTGTCAAGGTGGTACTCTAGTGAACTGATCCATAAGTCACTTGTGGATCGGTGGACTCGTTGTGCTTGGTCGCAGTGCGACATGCTCGATGGCCGTACTCGTACTCGAACTCGGACTCGACATTGACGGGGATATTGACAGTACACAGGAACAAGATCGCGTAGGAACATGGGAAGGACGTTTGATAGAGTTACAAGAGTTTGTGAATTGTAAACCGAGGCAGAACAGGACCGCTGCGCCCATTCCACCTGCATTAACTAAAAAAAGAGTTTGTCGTCTCATATCGTAGCATGAAAAGGTATTGTCGTCAAGAACAAGGGAAAACAAGTGTCTGAGGTGTTAAAGAACACTTTACATCTTTCCCTTGACCTCTTCGGCCTTGCCCTTGGCCTGACCGGAGAGCTCGTTGGCCTTGCCCTTGGCCTCACCCATCAATTCCGAAGCCTTGCCCTTGACTTCACCGGTGGTGGGTGATGAGCTGGACATCTCGTTGACCTTGCCCTTGGCTTGTCCGGCGAGCTCGTTGGCCTTGCCTTGTGCTTGGCCGGCGATGTTGCTGGCCTCACCCTTGGCCTCACCGGCGCTTACGTTTGCGGCCGACTTGAGGGATGCGGCGGCTTGCTCTGTGAGAAAACATGTCAGTAAAGGTTCATGAGAGAAAGATGGATAGAGGTAGAAGATCACATACCACCCTTCTCGATACCCTTGACGGCGGCATCAGAGATGGTTCTGTCGACTGCTTGGGCGGTCTCCTTGATGGTCTCAGTGGCAGACTTCTGGAAGCGCGCGTTGGTGCTGAAGAGGCGGGCGTTGCGGATGATGGTAGAGCGGAACATCGTGGCGGTGTTTATGTGGATTGAGTAGAAAGCTGAGTGAGTTGTAGAGGTAGTGTTTCTTGGGTTTAAGAAGTAGATGGAGTGTCAAGATGCAAGAGCGACCAAGTGTTTATAAGTTGGAAGTTATTTTGCCTTGGTGGAGACAGTTCACAGCTGAGGTAGCCATGACATCACCTGCATCCGGCCACTTTCGTGGATTTTGTGGGGTAGCTAGAGCTCGGTCCTTCTTTTCGCACGTTCCAGTCGTCTCCAGATGATTGACGTTTCTCTGAGGACATTCATCGTGATCCTGCTTGGAAAGAGGATGCTAATGATTTGAGATGACGAGTGGGCATTGAGATCCTGCATTTCAAGTCTCTCTCAGAGATAGGATGTTCATGGCATCTACAACTCTAGATGTCAAAGTAAACTTCTGCAGCCTCGATACGCGTGGAAAGCCACACGAAGAAGGAAACGGCCACTTTGCTGTTCCGATCAAGCCCGCAACTTTGCCATGGAAACAGGTTCCTGCTTTAACCTTCTGTATTGGCTGGATCGATCTGTCGAGTGTGTTTGACGAATGGGTTTGCTTGGAAGCATCTGTACCCGATGCTTTAAGTCTATCTGAAATATGATATTTTGAATACGCTTCTAAGGAGTTGCCCGCAATACCTTCTATGTATCCAATTTCTTTCTATGCAATATCTGTAGTTTGGTCGATCTAAGACGACTTGACCTGCTCCTTTTTTGCTCTGTCCTTGGCAAGTTTCTCTTGCTTCGAGAGCTGTGCCTCGACAAAGACACCTCCAAATACAAGACCAACACCAACCCACTGCATCGAAGTGAGACGGTGACCGAACCAAACCACTGACAATATCATGGTAAGCATCTTTCTGGTTACAGTGACGGTAACCAAAAGAAGTGATCCGAATGTCGACAGAGTGTAGACTGCCAGACGAGTTAGCTCTTGATTATCCTTGTACGCCGAGGAACGATAACTCACAAATGAACATTTGACCCAGAGCACCACAAGCTGCGAAAGCGAAGATGTCCCATCCGACACTAGGGTGTCTTGAGATGAAGTCAATGGCATAACTCAGCTCGCCTCCAGAACTGGCACTCATGCCAAGGTATGCTCCGACGGGTGTTGTGGCGATGTAAGGCGAGATCAACAGATAAACCGAAGTCAACAAAGTACTGATGAGGTTGAGTGCGCACATCATCTGCTGTCCAGTGTAAGGTCTGTATGATTTGTAAATATGGTCCTGAGTCGAGTTGGTTAGACCGTCGAAAAGTAGGTTGATGCCGAGAAGCAGAAGTCCCCATGCACTGCTACCATCGGCACCCTTCTTCTTGGAAGAGGTGGGATGGTGCAGAGTGAAAACAGCTACACCAGCTGTCACAAGTGCCACGACGCAGTACTTGTAAAGAGGGTACTTGCGGCGGAAGAGAGTAACGTGCAAAGCCATAACAGGGAGAAGCTTGCATGATTTGGCCAGGATGAAGGTGATGTAGTCGACGTGCTTGAGAGAAGCGTAGCCAAAAGGAGAGGCCAGAGAAGACGTGACCGCTACCATGAACATGGGGAAAACAATGTTGCTGGTAGGGAAGATAGGCAGGTCATTCGACGTCTTGCGGGTGAACAGAACGTAGAGATATCCAAGTAGTGCCGCAAAAGTCGATTGTACTGTGTTGATGAAGACCGGAGAGTTGAACTTTTCCGGAGCCAGAGAACTTCCATACACGGACGTCGTGATGCGTTCCTGCAGGAAACCCCATGCTAGGCTGACATTTCGTTAGTCCGCAATTCTGATGCTTTTGTATGTGGGCAGGACTTACAAACTTGCGTAGATTCCTCCTACGCAAACCAAAAGTTGCGAGGTTGTCTGCGCACTCCCAGATGATGATCGATCGGTCGACAATCCATCGACCTGCCTTTGCAACAGGTCCTTCTCTTTCAATTCTCCATTTGCACTCCTCTGCTTTAACACGCCATTGTTCGCCATCCTGATGTCGTCGCTTGCTGGAAAGTCGAAAGGCGAGGATCGGGATCCAGGGTTCAGTGACGAAGTTGTCAAAATATTCAAGGTCGAAGGAGAAGAGAAACAACTTCGAAATTATATAAGATGGGTCGTCGTTCTATTGATTTTGGTTTCAAACAAAAAATGCTCAGGGTCAACAACCAGCTGTCCTTCTCATTGTCAATCGAGGCTAAATTTGGAAAAGGCTAAGCCGAACTGGGCCAAAATTGACCTCGGCCTTGCGCTCATGACGATTCGAAGGCTCCAACAGCGAAGACAATTCGACTATAAAGCTCTAGGGCCTCATCATTTGTGCTCGCATCGTGCCTAGAGGGCTTTAAGTATAGCTGCAAGAGTTCGATGACAATAGGAAGTCTGCTTTCACCGTCACCCGCTACTCGCAGTAATTACTAATAGTGGCTTCCATAAGAATCGTCGTGGCTCGTAATAGAGAAGCACTGCTCCGAGTTAAAAGGCTAGTAGCTACATCTCTCTAGACGCTCAGAAGTTGCTTTAACTAAAGTCATTCCTTTCTTCAGTTACAAATATGTATTAGCATTATTATTCTTATCCAAAGTGCTGTCTCTACTTCTTAGTCACTTAACCTCTTGACCTTGTTTTAGGGTCTTTGAAGAATGAGCCGTTGATTGTTCAAGTCTGGATTACCTTCACCCTCCGGAGTTCTGGAGATGTCACCAAACGACTGCGGAGGATGGAGTGTCTGGAACCTCAATGGTGGTCATTGGGGGCCATCCAACTGCCAGAAAGCCGACCAGGAGCTCGCAAAGGTAAACAGTGCTTCTCAGCCGTGGCAAGGTATGGAGTTCTTCAATTTCGGGTATTGTCCATCCAAAGGTTCTCCGGCATATAAACATCAATAGGGGTCAGCCAGGATAGCCGCCATATCAGCAGTCGGGCGGCTATCAAATGTTGTAGAGTAAGCGCCCACCGGTAGAATGCAAAAGCCGGAGATGTTCAACTCGGCAACCTGAGAGGCCGACACCGCTCAAGTTTTGCCAAAATGAGGAGAGGGGTGTTTCGAGGAAGAAACATGTTGGAAGGACATGACAAAGAAGGTGCAAATGATTATTTGTCGGTGTATATTTCTATTGAGTCAATTCATCCGTGCAGCTTGCCTCGTTTCATCCGCAGCCTTCCATTGACAGAAGATTGTTAAGCTTCTCGGTCTTAATGTGAGAGGAAAGATGGCAGTATGCACGGATGTTCCGATTCTACCGGCCCTCTCTCGGCTCTCTGGCGTCATTGGTGGGACGCTCTCAGACTCAACGTAGACAACACTTTTCTCTGGAGATCAACAGCGTTCTTTCTTCTCTTCTATCATCACATACCTCTGTCAAATCATTCAAAATGGGTTACGGAGAAGTTGACCAGACCGCCATCAACACCATCAGACTGCTCGCAGTAAGTCTCACCCCACCCACCGCTCAACTACCCCTCCATGGAGCTTCAAGGAGTCGTGACCGCTTGTTGAGTCGCCACATCCACGTTGCTTGCCATGCCAAAGCGTAGTCAATGATGGACCAGACTGACATGAGATACTCCCACAGGTCGATGCGACCGCCAAAGCCAACTCGGGTCACCCCGGTGCCCCTATGGGCATGGCCCCCGTCTCGCACGTTCTTTTTAACAAGTTCATGCGTTTCAACCCCAAGAACCCCGACTGGGTCAACAGAGACAGATTCGTTCTCTCGTAAGTCTCTTCCTCACCAATCGATTGGGCTGGCTGTCGGGTCGTATCTGATACAATGATTGTTTTTTTGTTATCATGGGATCCGGTGGGGGAGCTTCTCCACAAAGCTCAGCCCGACATCAAATGCCGATAACACGAACATGAGTTCTCGAGAAGACTGCTAACAGCATTGGCTCACAGGAACGGTCACGGTTGCATGCTCCAGTATGCTCTCCTCCACTTGTTCGGCTATGCCTTGAGCATGGACGACATCAAGGCTTTCAGAGTGGGTTCTCGAGAGACTGCCGAAACCAATGCATCGCTTCTAACATGAAAACAGACCATTGACAGCATCACCCCCGGTCACCCCGAGGCTCACGACACCCCCGGTGTCGAGGTCACCACTGGTCCTCTTGGTCAGGGTTTCGCCAACGCTGTTGGTCTTGCCATGGCCCAGGCCCAGACCGCTGGTACCTTCAACAAGCCCGGCTTCGACCTCATCAACAACTACACCTACTGCTTCTTCGGTGACGGTTGCGCCATGGAGGGTATTGCCTCTGAGGCTGCCTCCACCGCTGGTCACTTGCAGCTCGGCAACCTGATTGCCATCTACGACGACAACCACATTTCCATTGGTGAGTACTTAATCAATACGCATTTGCACAGGCCTCGCTGACAAGCAATCAGACGGCGACACCAAGTGCGCCTTCACTGAGGATGTCATGAAGCGTTTCGATGCCTACGGCTGGCACTGCGAGTACGTCGAGAAGGGTGACACCGACCTCCAGGGTATTGAGGATGCCATCAAGAGATGCCAGGACGTCAAGGACAAGCCCTCAGTCATCAAGCTCACCACTACTATCGGTTTCGGTTCCCAGCTCCAGGGTACTGGTGGTGTCCACGGTAACCCCCTCAAGGCCGACGACATCAAGCACGTCAAGAAGCAGTTCGGCTTCGACCCCGAGAAGTCCTTCGTCGTTCCCCAGGAGGTCTACGACATGTACCACAAGACCGCTGATGCCGGTGCCGCCGCCGAGGCTGAGTGGAACAAGCTCTTCGAGAAGTACGCTTCCGAGCACAAGGAGGCCCACACCGACCTCGCCCGCCGTCTTACCGGCAAGCTCCCCGAGGGCTGGCAGAAGTCCCTCCCTACCTACAAGCCCACCGACGACGCCATTGCCTCAAGAAAGCTCTCCGAGTCCGTTCTCGAGGCCATCTACGAGGCTGTTCCCGAGCTGGTCTCTGGTTCCGCCGATTTGACTGGCTCCAACAACACCCGCTGGAAGAAGGCCGTCGACTTCCAGCCTCCCAACACTGGCATCGGTCAGTGGAACGGTCGCTACATGCGTTACGGTGTCCGTGAGCACGCCATGGCCGCCATCATGAACGGTCTTGCTGCCTACGGTACCCTCATCCCCGCCGGTGGTACTTTCCTCAACTTCGTCTCATACGCCGCCGGTGCCGTCCGTCTTTCCGCTCTGTCCCACCAGCGCGTTCTCTACATCGCCACCCACGACTCCATCGGTCTTGGTGAGGACGGTCCCACTCACCAGCCTATTGAGACTCTTGCTCACTTCCGCGCTCTGCCCAACATCATGGTCTGGCGCCCTGCTGACGGTAACGAGTGCTCTGCTGCCTACTACGTTGCCCTGACCAGCAAGGAGACCCCCTCTCTCCTCGCCCTCACCCGTCAGAACCTTCCCCAGCTCGAGGGCTCCACCATCGAGAAGGCTTCCAAGGGTGGTTACGTCGCTCTCGAGCAGGAGAAGGCCGATGTCACCCTCGTTTCCACCGGTTCCGAGGTCGGCATCTGTCTCGAGGCTGTCAAGACCCTCAAGGACGAGCACAACCTCACTGCCCGTGTTGTCTCTATGCCCTGCATGGAGGTCTTCGACGCACAAGACAAGGACTACCGCCTGTCGGTCATCCCCGACGGTATCCCCACCATGTCCGTTGAGGTCATGTCGACTCTCGGCTGGGAGAAGTACTCTCACGAGCAGTTCGGTCTCAACAGATTCGGTGCCTCCGGTGCCTACAAGGACGTCTACAAGAAGTTCGAGTTCACCCCCGAGGGTATCGCCAAGCGTGCCAAGAAGACTGTCGACTTCTACAAGGACGTCAAGCCTCTTCGCTCTCCCATCAACCGCGCCTTCCTCCAGCTCATCTAAGCTATGGATGAAAGCTATGGTTACGGCCGCGTGTTGACATGACTTATTTCCTTATTTTAACCCTTTCATAAAATGTATACCCCTCCTTTGAAAATGGGGCCATGGATACATAGAACGAAGAGAATGATACCAAAGTTTGTTAATATTGAACTGAACCAATATTGAGTGTGATGTGATGTGATGTGTAACTGTAGAGCACTGAGACTGCTTCTCTCTAGAATGTGGGTTGCTGATACAACTCATGAGGTTCTTGATGCTCAGACGCAAGTTATTTGAGAGAATCTCTTTAAGCACCCGCTCAACCACCAAATATCGTCTCCTTGGTAGATCATCAGAGGTGCCACTCAACACGGTAAGAGCCCATTCATGTTGACAGAAAGCAAGGACAGACCGTTTCACAAACCATCTTAATCGTGAAGATGAATGTACTTTTGTATGTCTAAATTTAAATTGACGCTACTCTACTTAAGCTGACCCTTCTCCCTAACCGTCTTTGCAATATAATCACCAGTCTCTGTCTTCATATCCTCAAACCCTTGAGCCACACCTTCTCTATCTTCCTTGCCCATCTCTTGACTCATCTTGTGTTTACCACCCAAATGTTGCACTTTGATCTCAATACCAATGATATTCTTCCTCAACAATTCGATGTATTTTTCCGGCGCATCGTCTACTTCCCAGGGTTTCTCATGTTTTGAGATTTCCGTCTCTGCTTTGTTTGAGAGATCGCGGATCTGTTTGTTCAGGAAAGCGATCGTGCTGTCGGCTTTTGAGTCCGTGTAGACGGTTGCGGTGCCGTAGATCTGAGCGGCCGAGTAGTTCCATGTGGGCACCACTTTTCCCGACTCTGGTTTTGTCTTGACGTAGAGTTTTGGGGAAACGTAGGAGTGGTGTGGGGAGTTGAATAGTACCATTACTTCTTGTTGGAATGTGAATGGTTTTCCGGGGTTTGCGGCGGCGTGTTCGATGAAGACTTTGGCGTGGGGGTTTTGACGTGCGATGTGGCCGCGGAGGATGGGGAGGTCGTCGGTGTCTGGTGAGGGGTCGTCGAGGACCCAGGGGATGTGTGAGGTTTGGATGAAGTGGTGGGATGGGTCTGTCGAGGGGAGGGCGGTTGTGAGGAGGCCTAGTGGGTTTGCGGCGACGAAAGCCTTGAGGGCTGGGATTGAGGGTTCGGCATGAATGGCGCGGAGATACATGGTGAGTATCTGTTGGTGTTTTGACAGAGAGAGTGTGTAGATTGGTATGCGCAATTGCCTGGAAATGTACTTCTGTTTCCCTGGTGTGGTCTGTAGGGAGTGTGAAGTTATGTCAGAGTGTGTTTCCTGCCTGGTAGGTCAATAGAGAGGTGAGTCACGGTGTAAAGTTATAGATAAATGATCATCACGGTTCTAGATGTCAACGATAGGGCGCTGCAGTGGAAAGGTTGTGCTCGAGACGGGGCCAACGAAGGTCAAAATCGCATAGACTTGCCTCCAAAGGCTAGTAGAGCCAGCGATGAGTAACGGGCTATTCAAGGTTCCTGAATGGTCGCCGCAGTAGCCGCAATTGCCTGTGACATGGCCTATCATTTGACAACTGACTTCGCTGTGTCTTGTGGATTCTTGCACATGCTCGCGGGAAGTTTTGCTCTTTGCGATGTGAAAGGAAGGTGCGCTGGAAAATCGATTGCGGCTTGCCAAATGATCTCCGCCTTTTGTTGGGAACGTCATCAGGTGGCAGGTGCGAGCTGTGCACGACCTCGTACTCTTGACGCCAGATAAAATCATTGGACCGGCCATACATCATCACTTTTTGAGCATAGCACTGCTGCATACTCACGCATCTTGTTCCATAGGAAGTCCAGTATGGATAACACGGAGAGAGGCCTAGATGTGCCACATCTGCCACCCGAGATTCTGCAAATGATCATCAAGTGCCTTGCGGACACTCATGATGATAAAACATTGCTGCGTGCTGCTCTGGTCAACAAAGAGTGGCTTGACCCGGCAACTGACTTTCTCTGGCGATCACCACCTCCAGGAGCGTTGGCTGCTTTGCCTCGTCCTCGCCGACAGTACTATGCTGCCAAGATTACAGAACTCTACTTTCGGCACATTGATGAGGGCAAGTACCACTCACAGTATAAGAACCTACAGTTCACACGCTTGACTTGTATTGGACTTGATCAAGTCCGCCTTCGCAAGAACCAGAAGCTTTTCTTGAGCCAGTACATACAGCCTCGCCTGGAGTCCTTTTCTTATTGGGGTGGTCATCCATGCGAAGATGCACTTGAACGTCTGGAGTCCGATTGCCCTCGCTTGAATGACTTCCATGCCATCGAGCCTCTCGAGTTGATATTTGATGCCGAAAAGCTAAACAAGTTCCTGCGAAACCGCACTTCTCTAATGAACGTCGAGTTTGGTCGAGGATGGGAGTATTCGTTGCCCAAGGAGGTACTTGCACAGCTTTCGGAACTTGAGAATCTACAGAGACTGGATATAGTGCCTTTCTTGAAACCACTTATGGTTCGAGAAGTCTGGTCGGACCCCGAGAACAAGTTCAAGAATCTGAGAATCCTTCACATCCGACTTCCATCTGTGTCCGTTGGAGTTTTGGCAGCTTGTACGCCTTTGGTTGACACACTGTTCCTTGAGGTCAAAGGCTCTGAGCAAGATGTACTCCAAGCACTGGAACCAATGCAGCAACTACGCCACCTCGAGCTAGAGTTCCACAATTACGACGGAGGTGTCCAGCTGTCAGTCGAAGGTATTAAAACGCTAGGAAAGCTTCCAGACCTCGAGATCCTCCTCATTCGTCCCTGGACAAGAACGCGGGCTTATTACAACAATCTCAAGGCTTCATGGCTAGGAGACGACGAATTCGCTGACATGATGTCGAGCTTGCCAAAGCTCAAGAGTCTGGTGTTCCATGTGGAATGTAGCATCACACTCAAATCAATCACCTCGCTTGGCAAAACACATCCAGACATGTATTGCTGTGACCTGCATGGCGTTTTCGTACTTGATGACTGGTCAGTAGCCCCGGGACCAGTATTGCCGAACTTGAGGAGACTTGCAATGGATGCACCAGACCTACGAGGCCGCACGAGGTGAGCCTAGCCAATAGAGATTTATTATATACTCTGCTAACTCACGACTAGAGCCTCGAGCACTCCTCTTCCCGCGAAAGTCGATCGAATCATCGACATACTTCTACGACAAGTACCTATGATCGAACAATTAGGCTTCCACGATTTCGAACGAAATGTGCTGGCCGATCAGGTGCTTGAGAGATTTGCTGTACGAATAGACGGTGCTTTCAACGAGAAAGAGGCAGCTGCATTCCGCCCATGGTCTTGGTTACAAAAGAATGGCAAGAAGGTTTCGCGGACGGGTGCAGATCATGCTAATGATATGGAATTGTTCCGAAGAACTGCATTTGGCCATATCATGGATCTCATGCATGAATGAGGGATGCACATAAAGGACAATACAAACCGATTAAGTTTCGATGGGAGAGCTGTGAGTTCACAATCAGACCCATGATTGAGGAGGGTCGACAGCAGGAATCAGCCTCGAGGTTCCAAGAAGAAGATCAGAGGTCCATGGTCGCTAGATCACACCTTAGAGACACTGGCCCTCCTCTGCCGAGTACTCCAACCGACTTCATACGTTCGGTGTTCACAATATCGAGGCGGCAATATGAAAATGGTCGGCTCGTTAGGGTGAAGGGAAAGCTCAGACTCGAGAAGTTCTAGCATACCAGTCTCCTGGGAACATGAGCCCTGAAGGAAGCGTCCTCTTGACTCTTGCCGTGCATACGTCTGCGACGAGTGGCTATCTCTAGCCTCAGCGATGACTGAGATATCTGAATAGCTCTAGCTTTAATCTGACCAAGACAAGTAGGAGAATTGCTAAATATGAACAAGATCAAGTCATGACCGTCCAAGCTTGTTGTATACATAGAAGTTCAGCCGACGAGTGAGAATATCCACAAGGGTTGTTACGCGATAGTGATCGACATAGAGTGCATGGCGTGCGTGCGTCCTTGCAGGATGGCCCAGATTCGAAAAAGCGGGACTCGGGAGGATTGCACGAAACATTAGGTATCTTTTTTCTTCCACTCCTTCTCGACTCCTGATCTACCGGAACAATTGGAAGTGAAGAGAACATGGTCCTGAGAAGCCATCAAGCAAGCTTGTAAACTGAATGTGAGAAAGTTGACGTTGGTCGCGAGAAGGGAGGGCATTTTCGGGATAACG
>ERZ794946.408-NODE-408-length-17655-cov-4.672443_pt1 | contig 17655 bp, 16 predicted proteins | sample MGYA00433072_ERZ794946 | MGnify/ENA primary metagenome ERZ794946 (study PRJEB30137, sample SAMN04331413) | food metagenome | isolation source: Y3 must sample point D1 replicate A | place: Australia: South Australia | collected 2014 ...
CTCTCTCCACCCACTCGAGGCGATTGATCATGTCACGCGTTGCTTGAGACAGACCAAAGTCAACACATACCCTCACATATCATCATGAATATCAACAGCAAGCACGACACAAGTGACACGAGAATCCAGAACATACGTGATAAAAGAAGACTTGTATTTCCTGAGAAACGTTGAAGATCCGCTAGTTCTACACTACAGCTACTTCGCCAGAAACAGAAAAAAGAAGGAAAAGTATATCGCGACAACACAGAAAATAAGACACAACCAGTAAGCTCCCATATTCCATTTCCTTCTTTTCGTCGTTAAGAATGTTCCATATCCATTCTTCTTCGCCTCGTGAACAGTAGAAAAGGTTTGAAAAGCAAGCAAGCAAGACGCATCACAGTGTGCCTCTTAGCAAAAACAGTGGCCCTGTGTAGTGGGGTTGGTATCGGGTGAAAAGCAAGGTGAAACAAAGCAGGAGTGTTATGCGGTGACAACTCTCCAAGCAGAAGAGACGGATTATTAACACAAGCTGGGTCAAGAGACTCAGACGCGAGGCTTCTTCCAGTAGTATTGCTAGAGAGATGGTCAGTATACGTGACAAGGTCAATAAGATGCAGATATGATCTTACCTTGTGTTGTTTGCGAGTGGACCTAAGCGGAGGTTTGGCGATGTTGACAGCAGCACGGCGATGCTCGTCAGTGTCCATTTCGGGGACGTAGTAAAACTCATCTTCAAGAGCCTTGCCAGCTGCATCCTTGCCCGAGCGAGCGATTTCGCCGACACACGGGATTCTATCCATGAGATCTTTGAGCTCTTCGGATGAAAGTGCCTTTTCGCCGAAGCTGCGACCACCCTTCATCTCTGCCGGCAGATTGTTGTAGATGGCTGAGATGGGCAGGGAGTGAATGCGGGTGTAAGCCAGTTGGTTGATGATGTGGTTCTTGACTGGTGACAGGTTACGTGTGGACTGAACCTCGACCGGAAGTTGGTTTGCAGACTTGAGGCTGATCTTGAGGGGAATGCGTGGGCGGTCCTCCTCTTTGCAGGTCGACTTGAAAGACTCAAAGCGTGTGAGGAGGTTGTCACCGTATGGACCGAAGGAGTGGACGATGGGGTCGTTCTCCTCGTCATTCTCGAGCAGCTCATCAGGTGCATCGGACGGATTGGTAGACATGGACTGATGAACAGAGGCTTTGGTAGGTGTGGGTGTCGAACGGTCCACGACTTCCGGAGACTCTCTAGCTGCTGGAACTGGCGTTGATGAGGCAGGCAAGTCATCGTCCTCGGCGGGTTCGTTGTCCTCGTAAACATGGACAGGCGCTGGGCTGCTAGGAAGGTCGAAGGGGTCGGCGATGAAAGTTTCGGAAAAGGTATCGTTGACGCTGTCATTGGCATTGTCATGTTGGTTGGGTGAGGGAGACTCGGGCGAGCGCAGTCGAGGGAGGACAGGTGGAGGACTCGAGGCGATTCTCTCAGGTGCGGCACTGTTCTCTCTGCTGACGGATGACTCGATATCCCAAGGACACTGCTTCTCTTCCTGCGGCCATGTGAGCAAGACACGCGTTTCTTGCACGTCAACCATGACCTGCGAGCCCGGCTTCTGTGACACAAAGCTCTCTCCTTTGGCTAACTCGACCACAGATCCTTGGTAGTGAATCTTTGCCCCATTCCATCCTAGACACTGGACAACCATCTCGCCAAGAAGACGCGGTCCCTCGGGTGCATTGTACGAAGCCTTGACGTGAACGCGTGAAATAAGACGGTTAGCCGACAGCTGGTAGTCTGAAGAGTTACTCGAGCGGCCCATGAGTAGAGGGTCGCCATTGGAAGGCAGTTTGACACTGGGTACCGCACCCAAGGGAGCTCGTTCGGAAAGCGATGAATACGACGCGGTACGTTGCAGTCCTGGGACGCGTCGGTTCGGCGATGACGAGAGGATACCAGTGGCAGAGGTCGGCACAGGAGTAGGGTAGAACTTGCGCGTGTCGTCGTCGTCTTCTTGGAATTTGCGTTTCAATGCCCGAGGGAGGCCGCCGGGGGACGACGACAATGGCTCGAAAGCCGGTAGCAACGAGGGCCTTCTGACGGGTTCAGGCCTCTCGGTCGAAGGGAGGACCTTCTTGTCAAGCGACATCGAGTCCATGGTGGAATCAATGCTGTCTGTTCTGCTCTGCACACGCGTGAGATGCCCGTTCTCTGCTCACGCGTGTCCAGAACTATCGTATATCGAGTACAAGCCGGCGGGCTGTTTTGGGAGGGAACAATTCGATGACTGATTAAGAATACTCGGTATCAAGAGAGGGTGATGATCAATTAATTGAAAAGAGAGTGGTCGTGGGCAGTGATGCAGAGGACGAGGAAGGCCTTGCCAGAGGGAAGGAACGGACGCGATCAGAGTCGCGTCTTCGTTAAACGCGCCTTCCCTGCCAAAGCTTCCCGCCAGAACGACTTTATGACTTTCTTTTTTGCACTACTGCTTGCTTTCCCTTCATCTTGATTATTGAGAATCAATTGCTCTTTGTTCCAACTTCAATTCAGATCTATAAACTACTTGTGGCAGTACCTATGGTGCATGAAACAGACGGTTAATGAAGTCTGCACTAACCGTTGTGCATGGTTAAACATTTAACTAAAATGTACCCAAGCTTGCACCAACTTCATAAACCCTAATCAACCAGCCTCTTTTGCATCATATCGTTTGCAGAAAAATGACGACAAGAGCATCCACTCATATCTTGGTTTTGGCGTTCTCGTGTCTTTCCACAACGCGTCTGGTCAGCATACTCGTGTAGGTATCTACCCCTGTCTCTCCCATAGCATACATTCTTTGTGCACATCAAATTACTTGTTCAGATCGAGCATTCCAGTCTCCACGACAGCAAGACGTTGATCGATAATTCGTTTCGATCGAGATCACATCAGCTCGCACTAACATATTACTGTCGACAAAACAGTATTTATGCAATGAACGAATTATTTAATATCGACTGCAAATGATATCAAAACATTTTCTTTGTCTATGTGTTTCTGGAACAGTTGCCATGTCAATTGGAAAGAAGCGAGCGTGCATTCTTTGGAACACCACTACCATCGAATTAGAACGAGGAACATGTCTCGAAAGTCATCGAATTTCTTGTCGTGTTGTTGCGATGACTATTGTTAGCCAAGCAGGGAAATAGAGGCCGAGGACACGAACCGGGTTGCAACATGGTATGACATGGCGACATGATTTGTTCATAGATTGATGCTGCAGAACATTAATCTTCAAGTGGTTTTTACAAGTCCCTGCTTCTCTAAACATAGCATGTTGTTGCCTGGTAATTTATCTGGAATCAACTGTGTCAGTGTGGCACTGAGTGACATAGCAATTGCTGTTTCAGACCAGGTCATGGTGATGCTCAACGGTTGTTGCGAGTCCAGACTTGACGATGTGATCGAATTGTTGACATGAACAAATAAAAATCACTCTGACGGCGGTCGATGGAAAAGTTTGGGGGGCATGACTTTTTTCTTTCTTGCATTCGGACATCAACGCGGGAGAGTGATGACATTTCTGAGCTACCACTACTCGCGATTTAGGCATCGGGTTGAGACGCCGTGATAGATCCCTCCTCCCCAAACGCCTAGTCCCTTGAGGTAACGAAGCACAACAGCCAAGATAGCAGTGATGGGGCGAGTAGTTTACTTCAGCTTCTTCTTGGGGCGGAGCTGGTTGGTGTGACCGCACTTCTTCTTGCGGCAGTTGGTGGCACGAGGGGGAAGACGAGCCTGTAGACAAGGACGTCGTGTTAGAAATATTCTTTATCATCTTGTTCGTTTTCCTTTGCCGGCTGTGTCTTGATGTCTTCATCTCTTCCCAGGTGTGTCGCGTGTGTCCGGCGGTGGGGGTGGGAGCGAGGCGACTTACGTAGCACTTGCGGCAGATCATCTTCTCGCAGTTGTACTTGGAGGCAAGGGCCTTGAGCGAGGGCTCGATGATACCACCACGGAGACGGAGGACAAGGTGAAGAGTCGACTCCTTCTGGATGTTGTAGTCGGAAAGAGTGCGGCCATCCTCAAGCTGCTTTCCGGCGAAGATCAGGCGCTGTTGGTCCGGGGGAATGCCCTCCTTGTCCTGGATCTTGCTCTTGACGTTGTCGATGGTGTCAGAGGACTCGACCTCAAGGGTGATGGTCTTGCCCGTAAGGGTCTTGACGAAGCTGTATGGCGAATACTGTCAGTTGGGAGTCCGTTTTGCGATTTGGTGTGCGCGCGCGGCGGCTGCGGTTCGAGAGGCTTACATCTGCACTGTGACACAAATTCATGTTAGCGATACTCGTCAGATGAGCATAACAGCGTCTTGTTAGCACTTACTGGTGACGGTCTTCGTGTGCTGAATACAATACCTATTTCGCGACGAAGCAAACGTGAATTTGAGAAGGTGCGGCTTTGCTGGTGCGTCGGCCGCCGCCCGCTTGGAAGGTCCCGCGATTTTACCGACTAGCGCAGTCCGTGCCAAGCCTTTCCATCGGAATCATTTCTTCGACCATCACATGAGGCCTTACTGTTCAAATGCAAGCCTTCAACGTTATGTTGCCGGAAATCATCTAGAGACATGTACTGAAAACGAACATGATGCTATAACGATTGGCTACCTCATTCAAACAGAGTGAGAGGTATTCTCATCGAGACAACTGGAAAAGATCCAACAGCTACTCGAACAAGTTGAATATGCCAAAGCACTTCTCATCTTGAATAGTCGTTCTTGATAATGTGCAGTAATTGAGAAACATCTGATTGAACCTTGAGGTCACCATTCGTAAAAGCAAGGTACCGTCCGAAGACTCAAGTGCTTCAGCCGTTTATTCCATCTTCATAAAACAAATAGCAACGATCTACTTCTTCCTCTCGCCACTCTCCCATATCTCCAATCTTCTCTCTAGAATGAACACACATTTGACCAGTGAGCTCAAGGGTAATCCAGCCAGGCCTGCAGCCTCCTCGTAAAACTCTCTCGCGTACCCTTCAAGCTCTCCCGCATTTCTGTATCGCTTGTAGCTGTTGCCAGGACGATTGACCTTGTTCTCAGTCGATGCAACGTCTGCCTTGACACGCGCAGGTCTCAGACTGCTTTGTACTTTCTTCAGTCGCTCGTCTTCGGGTACCGTCTCTGCTTCCTTATCCAGATCCATGGCATCGGGTGACTCTTGGATTATGCGCTCAACAGGAAAGAAGCGGAGCAGAGCTCTGCGGAATTCGGCCTCTTTACCTACTCTTCCTTTCTCACGTACATTTTCTTCTGCAAAGACGGAACCATACCAGTCCATATACTCATCAAGCTTGTCTTCGGACATGTCGAGTACGTCTTTCTCTTGGACTTGCATGGCCTCTTGATAGCCTAGTGGTGTGGCAGATTTGATCGTCTCATTGTATTCTACCCGTGCTTTGCTCCAAGTCGACCAGTCCATACTCAGAGCAGAAAGCTCAGTGGGGTTCTTGGGGTACCGTTTGACATTGTCCAGAGGGAACAACAACTTAGTCGCGACGACGAGGACACCCATAAGTCGAGCTTCAGCATATTGAACAATTCTGTACCTCGAGGATCGTTTGACCTGTACATCGTAGACGAATGTAATGTCGAGCAATTTGGCTAGACGGAGAGTCGCTGAGTATACCTCGAGAGGGAGCGCAAGATTCCGGATCCATCGGTAGAGGATGAGAATATGGTTGATAGGTGGAGTGACCATGCCGAAAGCGCGGTCAAAGGCTGTGATGTTGTCAAGGACCGCCTGCTGTACTGCTCCTGGATTGAGGATGTCTTGCGGATCCATGATTTTGTTGTAGTTGAATGGAAGGCGCGATTTCATCGACTCCGAGAGAACCCTGACAGCTCTGTAGTAGATCAAGTCACCACTGGCCGCCCATGTGTAGATGTCGCTGACTGTCACTGGCAGTCTGAGCAGCAGGCAACCGATGTAACACATGCTCAAGGCATCGACGAGCTTAGGAACAGCGTCATTCTTACTCTTTCTCGCCCGGCGCTTCTGTGATGTATCATCAGTTCTCTCTGCCTCCGACTGAGAACTGTATAGTTGTGAGCTCTGCTCGGCCTCGCTTTCTGACTCGTAGCTGACACGAGATTGCAGGCTCTGCAAGCGTAGAGCCCAGATGTCGCGGACCAATGTCTTTGAGACGTCAATATGGTAATACCTCTACTAGGGGAATAGCACGACTTACTTCGAGCTCTTTGGGAAGATGTTTTGTGTTGACCAGCCAGTATACCTGTTTCCATAATACTAGTTGAAAACACAACAGATAGTGCTCGAAGGCTCTTTTGCCAGTCAAAGCTGCAGGAGTTTAGCATAATCTTGTTGTTGGGAAGACTCGAACTCTTACCAGTCTCGACACTCTCTTCGATGTCTCGTTCTCTTCGTGCCTTTTTGCCGAACAATGGCACACCTTCAGTGTCTTCGACTACTTGTGTTCCTCGCTGCGATGGTCACCGTTAGATGTGCTGAGGTTGGAATCGCAAATAGCGTTAGCTTACCTGCCATTGACGATGCCCCTCTGTACAGTAGGTGTAACCATCGTCGCCGATGCGGAACGACGTGGAACCACAGCCCTCCTCACATTCGCTCTCCATTTACCAAGGTCGATTTCTGGAAGCTATGCTCTTCTTGAGAAATCATTATTTCATGGCGCAATTGAGGCAAAACACGCGTGGATCGCGGTGAATGTTGATGGTAAGAAAATCGATGGGATAAAGCTTGTTTGGGTTTTGATGGACGGATTTTTTCTTGCCATGACCACGACCATCACGCGATGTACCAATTCTTCTTGAGATCGAGCTCGGTTGAACACACATTGTATTGTAGTAGCTGAGCCCATGTCACAGTCTACCTCGCAACGTAGCAACGATTAAGAGGTTCTCTTTGGGACCACCTGATCCAGTCTCGAGCGCCACCCTGTCCGTCGTTTAACTCTATCCACCGACCAAACGATTTTCGCGATGCCTATAAAAAACATCACCTTGATGGAGGATCTGCTCACTAGTCATGATCTGGAAAACATGTACATATATGGGATCATGGAGTGTTCGGCCTTCTGTCACAAATAGCACCGAGTATCACAATATGCACCACTCTTCATTGTTCGGAAATTGATTTGCATTTTAGATTTTGGAAAACCATCGCTTCGTGACATTTATTGTCTAAGACACGCACGACGACTCGCCCGTGTGAAAGAAGGGGGTCGAAAGGGGGAACATGCGTTTAGACGCCGTCGAGATTGAACAAAAAGCTGGCAGCAGCAGCGGAAAGCAAGCATGACCAAGCATGACCAAGCATCCGCGATACGCTGAGCGGAAGTGTTGCAATGCCCGTCTGGCTCCGAAGCAGCGCCTGGAATGCGCTGTCTCGATGTGTTGGATGTGCAAATCGTTTAACCGGACTTGGGAGCCTCCTTGGCCTCAATGGCGCACTCCTCACCCATGGCAGTAAGGATGATGACGTCTGAGAAGAGTGGTTAGTTGCTGCAAGTAGGAGGCTTAGATGTGGTATGACTTACTGGTGTCCTTGGACTCCTCGATGAAGAGCTTGTTGATTCTCTCACCAATCTCGTTGTCGGGGACCTTGACATCGTCCTTGGTGGAGCCGTCGTCGAGCATGAGGGAGAGGAAACCGTCGTCAGTGACGTCGAGCTAAACAGGGGTCAGTATGCGGAGTCTTCGAGGTGACGGCGATGGAGGAAAACTCACGAGCTGGTACTCGCGACGGGAGACGTTGGGGACATCCATGTTGTGGGTGGAGGGAGACAGATCCTCGAGCTTCTTGCCGGTGAAGATGTCGATGGCGACCAAGTGGACCTTGGCGTGACCGTGCTTGCCGGTCTTGGAGGTCGACATGTCGACGATCTTGCAGGGGCGGCCCTTGATAACGACGTGGCCGTTCTTTCTCAGGGCAGAGCACTGCATGGGGTAGGTGGTGGAGGCACCGGCATCGGTGCTCTCGAAGGTGTGCTGCTCGTGCTATAGGGCGGAGGTGGTCAGCATTGTTGAGCAAACGACAGACGGGAGTGGGCTCGGAGGGCTTCGTTGTCGCGGCGCGGGGTCGAGAAAAATCGGTCGCGCCGGACAGAGGAGCTCCCGCAGAGGTTCAACGTACCTGGGCGTCGTTGTCGGCCATTTTGAAGGTTGTGTTGGTGAGATGTGGGTAGATGGAGTGGTGTGGATAGAGATGGCGAGATGAAGAGAAAAGGATGAAATTTGAGATGTGAAGTGGGGAAAGGAAGGCACGCCGCACGCTGAATTCGCGAAGCTCGGACCTCAACAATGGCGCGCCTTCCTTTCCCATACAACTCAGAACAGTGCACAACTCCACGCCTATTGACTGACTGTTCAGCTTCGCGACCCATTCCCACCACAACCACGCGACACATGACTGTTTGTCCTCGAAGACTCATTTCGCTCTTTCCACCGTAAAACTGTAGATGGCATGTGGCTAAATCGCTATTCCCAACACCCTTCGCCGTCGTCTTCGCCCGCACCGCAACGTAGACCAAGTCATCTGGCCCCGAGCCCCCTTCCCCACAGGCCTGGCATCGCAAGTCGCTCGTCGTCTCTGTCCATTCTCACCAATGGATCCACCGATAGTCTGCCTGCCGCCGCAAGATATCCGCCTGCGCCTTCGAATCTGAGGAACCAGCTGGATGCTTCTCCGATCGACAATGTCTCACATCCACTCGACGTATTGCGCGACATCCTAGGTCCCATACAGCCCGAACCCGTACCCTCAGATACGTCCGATCAACGTGGCACAAACATCGACTTTGGCGAGCTGAGTTTGCAAGAGTTTGCCGATGCTCCTCCATCTTCGGACCAACCTTCCGAACAGCCGTCTGTCGAAGAATGTATGTTGGCACGCCCTTCTTCACCCTGGTCCCCCGCCTGAAGCTTAGGTTCGTCTAGTCGAAAAGGAGAAAGGCAAGTTCGAGGATTTACACAAGTCCATTGTCGCCTGTGACGAAGTCCTCAAGTCTGTAGAGAATTACCTCACCAGCTTTCAGGCTGATCTCGCCGCCGTCTCCGCCGAGATTGAGACTCTCCAAAATCGTTCGTCTGCCCTCAACACCAAACTTGAAACGCGTAAGCAAGTGGAGAAGCTCCTGGCCCCAGAAGTCGATGCCTTGACCATTTCACCAGCCATTGTACGAAAGATTTCAGATGGCCCTATCGACGACTCATGGATCAAAGCCTTGGAAGATTTGGAGAAACGCTCCAAGACCATTGACTCGAAGGCCCCACGTTCTAAAAGCGCTGCGGATCTGAAACCACTGATAGACAGTCTCAAGAACAAGGCTGTTGAGCGTACCCGTGACTATGTTGTATCCCAAATCAAAGCACTACGCGCCCCTGGTGTCAACGCACAACTCCTACAACAGAACAACTTTATGAGATACAAGGATGCTTTCCAGTTCCTGGACCGACATCAACCTCAGCTGGGCCAAGAAATTGGCCGTGCCTATATCAACACTATGCGCTGGTTTTACTTGCATAATTTCTCACGTTACAAAGCATCGTTGGAAAGGATGAACATTCATGTTATCGACAAAACCGAGGTTCTAGCTCAGGACGATGCTACGAAGCGTTCCACTGTAGTCTCTGGTTCAAAGACGCAGGCCGCACCTCACGATGCATTTTCGCTCGGACGACGCATGGACATGCTCAAAGGCAGTTTCAAGTCAGCACTCTCTTCCCACATCGCGGAGGAAGACAAGTCGGCGCATTATCTGGAAGCCCCTTTCCGGGCATTTAACCTGGCGCTGATGGACAACGCATCTGCCGAGTACTCTTTCCTTACCGAGTTTTTCTCCAAGCAGTCCTACCATGAAGTGAATCGCAAGTTCGCCGAGATATTCCAGCCAACCTTTGCTCTTGGCCAGGCCTTGACGAAACAGTTGATCGACCCGACCGTGGATGCGCTGGGCCTGTTGATCACCGTCCGTTTGAACCAGCATTTTGCCTTTGAACTGCAACGGAGGAAGGTGCCCGCCATGGAAGGCTACGTTAATGGCACCAACATGCTTTTGTGGCCACGTTTCCAAATGGTCATGGATACTCATTGTGAATCTCTTCGCAAAGCCACTTCATCGCTTTCAGGACGGCCAGCAGGCTCAGCACTCATTTTGACGTCGTCATCCGCACCACAGTCGATTGCACCTCACCACATAACTCAAAGATTTGCCAATTTCACTCAAGGTATATTGGCCTTGAGTAGCGAAGCCGGAGATGACGAGCCAGTCCACAATAGTCTGGGAAGATTGCGTAATGATTTCGAAGCGTTCTTGACGAAGCTCAGCAAGGGGTTTGCAGAACAAAAGAAGAGGGAGCGTTTCCTCGCAAACAACTACTCGTTGGTCGGCACGATCATCGCGGAAACAGAAGGGAAGATGGCCGAGGAGCTGAAAGCACACTTTGCTGAGAAAGCAGAAGAGTTTGGAGGTCGTTAGTGACGGAGGGATTGGAAAATGTCGATGCAGCATACCCTCCGATGTGTTTGGCCACTGGTCTATACTCGAGTAGATGAATTTTGGAAGTCTATCAGCAGCAAGTCTGTAATCCAACCCCACATGGTTGATTTGCTGTAAGAAATATAGACTGTCATGGGATCAATTGCTGTGCATGTACTCGTGATGCTAGACTCCACAGCATTTTACTTGACTGCTTTCAGCTGCCGCAATACAGAATGTCACCTCAGAGGTGTCAATGACCAATGAGAGAGTAAGGCCGAGCGCTCTCAGTGGCCATAGAGGCAATGTTTTGTGCAAGTTGTGACGGGCCTTCCTCCATGTGTGCTAAATTCTGTCACTTCTAGCCATTTTCCACGGCCATGTTTAGTCTGTAGAAATGCACAATGTTCTCAAAATCGCTCTAGTCGTCCGCAGAGAGGCGCTAACTATCACACTCTCAGTGGAGGGCTGTACTGATCTCAAAAACATTGTGTATTTCTACAGCTATACGCGTGACAAAGTTCCGCACACGGGGAGGTTGTAGACGTGCTTCGTAGCCGAGACACAGAGCTGCAAAGTGGTCGCCAAGATTTGCTACGCCATAGAGACAAGCAGTATTTCGCGACTTCTTTCCATCATCGTTCACGCAACCAACGATTCATAGCGCACCTCTCAGGCCCACATACGATTCTTAGCACTCCACCCGAAACCTCTCCAAACCAACAGACGTCAAGTCGCCCCCATCGCTACCCTCTTCCTCGAGCTTCGCACCGAACTTGCCCTCGAAAACCATGGCCCCAAGCACATTCGCATCCGCCGCCGCGGGCGGCAATACACCCACCACTCCGCGCACCGAGTCGAGCGGAGAATGGTACGTCAGCCTTAGCTTGTTCAAGCTTCGAGTGACATGGAGCTCAGAGGCGCAAATGAACAAGTCGGTCGTATACAAAGCACAAGAGACTGACTCGGCACGAATTGTAGGGCACCACGCCGAACAAACGGCGCAACCCAGACCTTCCGTCGTCCTTCAGTCGCTACTTCAATGATGAGTTCCAGTGCCAGGGAAGTGACTTCTGGCGCACAACCTGCCGTCTACGTACCTCCGCATCGCAATGGCCCTACCCACTCGGACACACGCTATTCCAAAAACCAGCTGCTCGACCTGTATCACAAGCAGAACGTAGAAGGCTCGCTAGACGACTCTCTCTCACCCCTATTCGTCTCCGGATGGGAACCAACCCAGACTAACGGTGTTTCTCTGGGTGGATGGGGCAGAAGAGACGAACAAGCCAAAGACCACGTCCCCGGACCTGAAGTCTGCTGGGAAAAAGACGGCTCTACAGGACCTCTGGGCTTGGTCGATATGAACGATGAAGAGAAGGAGGTACGTCGCATCTTGGTCTCACACACAGAGTCGCTGCTAAATCATCCGACTAGCACTTTTCATCTGTCAATTCGCCTCTGAAACCGCCCACTACCGTGACCAAGGACGCTGTCAATCCCCCCATGCGTAAGATTTCCGTGTCGCAAAATGTCAACAGCCCCGGTGCCTTTGCTGTTGCCTCACCCGGTGGCGCCAGACCAGGCCCTCGACGCCGCGAAACGCAGGAGGCCTATCCGTTCCCCTCGAGTTCGCAGCTCAACTCACCTTCTGTGGTCAAGACTGCACGCGACGACTCTCGTACCACGTCTCCCCCGCCTTCTCTAACCAGAAGAAGAACCGACTTCAGAGACTTGGGCGACTCTTCTGACGAGAAGCCCGCTAACGACGCCAGCGATGTTGCTCGCCCCCCGTTCTCTGGCCTCAAACGTACCGCTACTGGTCCTCTGAACACGGCAGTCGGAAGTGCGTCCTCCCCCTGGTCTGGCACTCCTCAGAGTGCAGGCTTCTCACCCATGGGCGCGTTTGGCAATTTTGCCATTAATTCTAACGCGAGTGTGGGCACCCCAACTTCGGATAAACGTCCTGGACTGGCAGGCGGTAGAGCCGAGAGTCGTTTCAAAGGACTTATGGCTAGGGACAACGACGACGGCTTGAGAGACAAGCAATCAGGTCTGGAATCCATTCCCCACGAGGAGCAACACGAACAGCATCCCACTGGGAGTGCTGCTCTTGGTGGTGGACAGGACATCTCGCCTCCACGTAGCCGTGGCTTCGGCACTCCAAGCCGTCAAGACTCGCGTGACGAGTTCGGTCATGCTGCCTTTGGTATGACCTCGGATCCCTTCCGTGCCTTGATGAGCCAACAACATGATCAGTCCCAGGCCCGCTCGCAACAGCAGCAGGGTACCGGCAATGACCCAATGAGTCCCTCCGATACCAACCCTTACCAGAGTCCCGACAACGCCCCTGTCGACCTGGACGATGGCGACGACGACGAGTCCGACATGCATAACGCTCATCTACCCAACTTGGGTGGACTCATGAACGATTCCATGTCTTCTGGCCCAGGAGCCTTCCATGGTCTTGGCAACCTCGGACGTGTTCCTGCAGCACCACCAAGTGATCGCAGTCAGACGTCCAGCGTTGGACCCAATAGAGGTTTCGGTGGTTTCTCTGGCTTGGGCGCTCTACCAGGCCTCGGAGGTGCTGCTGCCTGGGGTGGCCCTCAGGCTTCAATGGGTACACCCAGCAGAGACAGAGCTGCCATGGCCGCTAACTTTGGAGACAACCCCTTCGGCTCTGCTGATATAGGCTCGCCCAGCCTTTCCGGCTTGAGCGGCCTGGGAGCTTTCGGCGGCCATCCTGGCCAGAGTCGTGGCGGGAGCCGACTTGGTTCTCTTTTCCCCAACAGTGTGCAAGAGCAAATGCGACCTGAGCATGGCCGTCAAGACGAGGACGACGCCGGATCTGGAGAGTTTGCGACTCAAGCTCGCGATACTTCTAGTCCTTTCAGACGCACTGCAGATCTTACCGGTGCCTCCTTTGACCAAGACCGCAACGTCGAGACGTCTCAGCAAGAGCCCATCGGCCAGCGCGCTGCCCAGCCCGCTACATCTATGCAAGCTCAAGCTGTCAGCAGCTCCGCATCCAACCAACCACCCCCAGCCCAACAGAAGACCATGGTTATGCCCGACCGTATGAGGTGGATTTACCGTGATCCTCAGGGAGTCACTCAAGGCCCTTGGTCAGGCCTGGAGATGCATGACTGGTACAAGGCCGGCTTCTTTTCACCCGAGCTGCTTGTTAAGAAGTTTGAAGATCTCGAGTATGAGCCCCTGGCCCAACTTATCCGTAGAATTGGTAACTCTCGCGAGCCTTTCCTTGTCCCTCAGATTGGGATTCCGCACGGCGTCCCCGCTGTTCCGCAGCCTCCAGCCAACTGGGCCAGTAACCCACTGTCTTCTGGCGGAGCTCAGCCTCCATTCGCCAACAGCTTCCCCAGCTTTGGAACTACCCTCACTGCAGACCAGCAGAATGCCTTGGAACGCCGCAAACAGGAAGAGCAGTACTTGATGGCTCGCCAAAAGGAACATCTTGCTCAGCAGCAATTCGCACAACGCTTCCAAGCACAGACCGGTCATGTGCTGTTCCCTCAATTGCACCCTCAATCCAGTGTCCAGAGCTTGCACAGCCAAAACAGCTTTGGCAGCCTCACCTCGCCTGCTCCGTTCCAATCCACTCCGCTTCAAAGCACTTTCGGCAGTGGCAGCGCCAGTGGTAGCTCCCACGTGCCTGGGTTCTTCGACAACTCATTCAGATCCTCTGGATCGCTCGGTGGCCTTGGAGCTGTTGGTGCTGGTGTAGACGCACTTGGCAACATTAGGGAAGAAGATGTGTCAGGCATGGTCAACAGACTGAACCTTGGAAGATCATCTCAGGGTAACTTTGGTGGCATCGGCCAGCCTTTCCCCCAGTCTGAGGAGCAACAGCAACGTATCTCTACAATGCTCAACGACCGTTCTCGTCTTGAGCAGCAGCAGGCTCAGCACGATGCTGCCCAACGTTTCCAACCGGACCAGCCCGCAAGAAACGAGCAATTCGAACAATTCCAGAACCTGCAGGAGCACGCCAGAGCTGATCCATTCGGTGTCGGTTCCGAGGGTGTCATTGGCAAGCCTATCGCTCCTCCATCTGAACAGCAGCAAGCTCAGCAAGAGCAAACCCAAGCTCAGTCCCACGAACAGACCCAATCAGAGTACGAAGCTCAATATGAAGAAGAGGCTGAAGCGTTTGCTCAACACGAAGAGGCTGCTGCCGCTGCTTCCATTCATTCCAAGCAGGAGCCTTCTCTGACTGAACAAGTCCAGAAGGCTGCATCTGTCAAGCAGTCTCCTGCCCCTGCTCAGTCTCCCTGGGCCAAGGTCGACACTTCTCTGCCTCAGCCCTTCCCTCCTGCGCCCTCGCAGTCTCCTCTGCCTGCACCGGCTGCTCAGCGTAACAGATCTCACGTCGCTGATGCACTTCATGCTGAGTCTAGATCTCGTTCTCAAACTCCTTCGGCCGAGACTCCCAGTGCTTCTGTCGCACCCTGGGCCAAGGAGCCCGCTGAGTCATCCAGAGGACCCTCGCTCAAGGAGATCCAAGAGGCGGAAGCCAAGGTCGCTGCCGAAGCCGAGGCTCTCGCCGCCGAAGCTCGTCGCGTTGCCTACGAGAAGGAACTCGCTCAGGTTCAGCTGTCTACCGCTCCTGCGCCCGGTCTTCCATTGACCTCCAACTGGGCCAGCAGCGCCACTGCATCTCCCGCTACTGGCACCGCTCCTTCGCCCTGGGCCAAGGCCGCAAAGACTGTCGCCGCTCCCGCTAGTGCCAAGAGTATGGCTCAGATCCAGAAGGAAGAAGAGGCTCGCAAGAAGCGTCTCGCAGCTGCCGCTGCCCTTCAAGCCGCAGCAGCTGTTGGTACCACTCCCGTCCAGCAATCCGCCGCCGGCAAGAGATACGCCGATCTCGCTAGTAAGGTCGCAGGCTCTCCTGCACCTGCCAGCCCCGTGCCCGGAATTGGAGGTGCTTGGACTACTGTCGGTGCAAGCGGCAAGGTCAAGACTCCTCTGCCTGCTCCCACTCCCGTCAACACCAGAGTGGCCAGCGCCACTGTTCTTCCCACCGTCGCTGCGGTCAAGAAGACCGTCCCGGCCAGAGCTACCACCGGACCCTCTGCTGTCAACGCTATTGATGAGTTCAAAAAGTGGGCTGTCAACGAGCTCAAGCACGATCTTAACAAGAGCGTGACTGCCGACGAGTTTGTTAGCAACTTGCTCTCCTTCCCCTCCGAGCTCGAAATCGTCACCGAAGCCGTCCACAGCGTGTCTCACACCATTGATTCTCGTCACTTTGCCGAAGAATTCATCCGTAGACGCAAGCTCGCTGACAAGGGCCTTATCGACACCACTAAGCCCGCTAGCCCTGCTGCAGGTCAATCCGGTGGTTGGTCCGAGGTCGCTAAGAAAAACGCTGCCTCATCAGCTACTAAGCAAGAGCCTAAGGATGACCTCAATAACGGTAGCTTCAAAGTCGTGCCTACTAAGAAGAAGGGTAGTAAGAAGTAAAACGGGCGGTTTGTCAAACATATATGTTGGGAGTGTATAGATTGGCAAGTAGGTAGTGGATAGTCTACAAAGGAAATCGAAATGATCATTATGCCGAGTTGTTGTATGTGTGTCCACTTGCCTTTTAGTGCTGAGAATATGACTGTAACAATGCAGGATGATGTTGAAGTCTAGGAGAAGTCCAGTGAGAGCGTTGAACTCTAGCGCTCTCTCTGGACGCAGTTCGGTTTCCAAAAACATTGTGCATTTTTACAGGGAGCTTGAAGGGGCTGGTGGGAGGCTGGGAGAGCAAAAGAGATGAATTCTGTCTATTAACCACATGCTCTTGGGATGACTGAAAAGAAGAAGAAAGTTCATAAACCGTGAGAAAAACGTGGGTATATACAAGGAATCCGACCAAAACCAAAAACGCCTTTGAACCCGAAAACAAAGCTTCGTTGGCTCTCCTCCCTCTTCTACATGCTGTTCCAAAAGTGGTTTGCATAAAAGAAGCGGTCGAATTTTGAATCCAGATTGACGACATTGACGTTTCCCTTTGCTGTATTTCTAATAACTGCACGGGTGAAATCGCCGGTGTTGTGGTCTTGTTCTGCGTCGATTCCCAGACTGCGGTAGACGCCTAGTTTTAATCTGTATCGCGTTGTCAGTTTTGGGGCATTCCAGATATGATTGATTGGTGGTGGTGGTGGGAGTGTGGAGGGAAAGTACATACACGACTTCATCTTCTGCTTTGTTTTCAGCACTTTCGACCTCATCACCTTGTTCTTCCAATTTTTGCAATTGCTTTTTCAGACCGTAGACTTCCGAGCCCAACCGTTCGCCTTCAATTTCTAGCTCGTTTGCAGCTTTTGCGACGCGGAACTTTTCAGTGTCCAAGGCTAGGATATCAGAGGCGTGAGCGGCAGGATCGTGGCGCGAGATTTCGGCATCGTGGGTTGTGCGTAGGTGGTGGGCTTTTCGCGAGAGTTGGGAGAGTTGTGTTTGTTGGGCGTTTAGACGGAGGCTGCGAGCGCTACGGAGAGTGGAGAGGGAGGATGTTATGCGCGAGATGGCTTGCAGGTCGCTGTCGGTGTGGAAGTTGCGTGTTGTTTGGCGGATGAGCTGGAGAGGAGCGTGTTAGTTTGTTGTCGCAGTGTGTTTGCGAGGGAAGAGGCGTACAGTGACGGGATCTTCGTCGAAGAGGACCATGATTGCGGGTAATGCGGTGAAGTGGGCGAAGTGTTGTATGAATGCCTTTGTGGTTGATGTCGTCGGCGGTGATGGTGATCGATGATGACTTTGAGTGGGATTTGTTGTTTACAAACTTGACGATGGCGGAGCAACGGATTTCTGGAGGCCGCTTCACGTGGGGCACGGCGGAGACCCTGTCCGATGATCTCACATGCGACATGCGACCAGGAAGCAGCCACCAGCATTCGACTTTCGACACTTTCAACATCCAAGAAGAATCTTTGAAAACCACACAAACATGGGCGATCATCTACCATGTGAGTTTGCGCATTGCTCTTGCTACCTACAGCTATACTAACGCCCTCCTCACAGACGCCGCAGATGCGGAATCGTACGCCTCTCTTCGTCCCACTCACTACAAGTCCACCAGTTAACAGACACCCGTCTTAGACCTCTGAAGCCTGCCGAACTCCAAGTCCTCCGCCACCAGTACGAAAAGGAAGGCGAATACGTCTCTCTCCAAACAA
>ERZ794946.409-NODE-409-length-17628-cov-4.148409_pt1 | contig 17628 bp, 11 predicted proteins | sample MGYA00433072_ERZ794946 | MGnify/ENA primary metagenome ERZ794946 (study PRJEB30137, sample SAMN04331413) | food metagenome | isolation source: Y3 must sample point D1 replicate A | place: Australia: South Australia | collected 2014 ...
CCCATCCGCCGCCTCCGCCATCTCCTTCCTCATAAACACCCTTTCAAACCCATCCTCCTTCCACCTACCCACCTCTACATACCCAATCTTCCCATACAACCCGATATTCTCCACCATCTTGACATTAGTATACAATTCCAATTTCTTCACCCCCAAATCCCCAGCCAAATGTTCCGAAAACTTCATCAGCAGTTTTCCGAATCCTTGGCCTTGGGCACTGGGGTCGATGGCTACATTGTTGATTTCCAAGGTTTGGGTCTTGGGGACGAGGCGGAAGGAGATACAGCCGATGATGGTGTTGGAAGGGGAGGTGGAGGTGGTGCGGAGGATGAATAGTTTGCGGGTGGCGATTAAGAAGTCGTAATTTGCGGTCATGGGGGCTGGGGATTTGCCATTGAGGCGGGTGAGGTAGGGGTGGTATGCCGCGTAGACGAGGTCGTTTATGCGTTGGAGGTCGCGGCATTGAGCGACTTCAACTGTGCCTTGGGGGTAGGTCTTGATTATGACGTCGGTGGTTGATTGAGACATCTTCTGACTGTAGGCTCGAAGGAAATTATGTGTCGCTTGACGGGCAAAAACTCGCAATGGGTTCATGGATCCTGCTTCCAAAAAGTTTGGACGGAAGTTGATGGTGTTATACTAAACATTGAAATGTGACTCAGAAGTCAAGTCACACCTGCATGAGATAAGCACTTTGGAAATAAGGGTCCAGATACCGAATCGAAATTGAAAGATGAAAATGTTGAATATATTGACAGTCGTGATATCGCTGATATGCTAAAACGCTAGAATGAAATTACAAAATGCTTTTCTTCGTAAGGAGTCATCTCATGACAGCCAAGACCAGAACTTGCCGAAGAAAGTTGTTGGTACTGGCTCCTCGAAGACCGCTTCGTCGATCTCCTTTCTTCCTGAGTCAATGTCGGCCTCTGACGGTCTAACAAATCTCGGTCTGACAATAGCCTTGTGGCCAATGTAGAGAACAGCGAACAAGATCAGACTGATGTACGCGATGAAGAAGGCAGATGTGTCCCAGGGAATGAAGGCGGTGAATCCTTGCGTGAAGATGATCAGGACCCAGAAGAACAGACCATAGTAGGTAAACCATGGCTGGAGCATGGCCTTGTACGGCAGTGTATCTCTTGAGATACCACGGTTCTCCAGAATCTTCATGAAAGCCAAGTGGGAGACCAAGATACATGCCCAAGCAATAAAGCCTGCAACTCCGGAAATCTGGATGAGCCAGTTGAAGGCAACACTTCCCGCCGACGAGACATTCATGAAACCGAGGAGACCAAACAGAGAGGTGAATCCGACAGCGTAGACGGGCACTTCGCCCTTGGTGAGCTGGAAAAACTTGGGAGCGAAACCTTCACCAGCAAGTCCAACCAAAATTCTCGAAGCTGAGTAAACGTTCGAATTGGCAGCGCTCAACACTGTGCAGAGCAGGACGGCGTTGATTAAACCAGGCAAGGTCTTCACGCCTGCTAGTTTAGCTGCGATGACCAGAGGCGAAGCAGTTGCATCATCACCACCAGCTCGCAATTGCTCATTGTCGTAAGGAACCAGAAGACCGATGAAGAAGATGGTGAACACGAAGAAGAAGATGATGCGGAAGAAGGTCTTGCGAATAGCCGAGGGGATGGTCTTGCGAGGGTTGTATGTCTCGCCTGCAGCTACTGCGACCAATTCTGTTCCAGAGTACGAGAAACCAGCTTGGATCAGGACAGACCAGAATCCAACGAATTTGGCCAAGGAGGTACTTCTACCGCCATCAACGAGGTATGGTGCAAAAGCGCCAGGATTTCTCCATGTCTCGAAGCCCAAGTATCCCTGCTGACCAGCTCCTGCATCGATGCAGATGGCGAAGATCATAAAGCCGAGGACGGTGATGACCTTGATGAGGGCGAAGTAGAATTCAATCTCTCCGTAGAAGCGTACTGGCAAGAAGTTGAGAGCGGTAATGACGATCCAGAAGCAGCCAATGAAGATGGCTTGACTCAAATCAGGTCGCCAGTATTGAATGATGATACCACTTGCTGTGAGTTCGAGGGCGTAACACGAAGCCCAAGCCCACCAATAGATCCAACCCATAGAGAAACCCAGCGAAGGGTCGACGAAACGACTGGCGTATGCGGTGAAAGCTCCTGTGACGGGAAGGAATGCGCACATCTCTCCTAATGATACCATGACGGAGTAGACAAGTGTACCAACGAAAGCGTATGCGATCAGGGCTCCAGCTGGACCTGCATTGGCGAGGGCTGTTCCGGAACCGATGAACAATCCAGTACCGATGGTGCCACCTGATCTATGTCAGTCGATGAGACTTGTATAAGATAATTCAATGTGCATACCAATTGCAATCATTTGCAAATGTCTAGACTTGAGCTGTCTAGAAAGCTGATGTGTAGTTCCTCGCTCGACCGCATGATCCAGAGAGCTTGAGCTCGCATCTGATTGCCAGGTGTGTTTCTCGTTGACATCGAATTCTTTCTGTGGTTGCGATGCCGCACTGTGTATAGCGTTATCCGCCATGATGGTTGTCGGCTTTCGATTGCTCAAAGTCAGGGAGCTTGTGGTATAGTATGGGACGAAACAGACACAGAAGGCAAGTGAAAAGCGACGAAATCATGGTGAGTCCGACTTGGCCAGCTCGGGCCGTAAAATTTGCCTGTGATGCAGTCAGAGGTTGCAAGTACGTAAAATTCAACGTTTAGCCCCAGAAAATTGAGTGTCAAGAGCTTGGGCTTCGCGAAACGACAACCCGAAGTCGCTGTCTGGACCAGAAAATCGCGTGGAGGATCAAAGGGGAAAGTAGAGGAGAAGATGGTGGAGTGTGGATATGGATTCTGTTGAGGAAGGTCATATCCGAGCAGAAATGCGACGTCGAAGAGAAGTTGAGTCTCTGAATGAGCGTGAAGGAGAGGAAGCTGCTGAGTATGGAGACGAAAGCGCACTCAAATATCAACACCACTGCCGACGAAAGGTGCGACAACGATAACATAGCGTTGATTACTTCGCAGATGACACGTGTTCGAGCATAGAGACGGAGCGAATTTATCATGGTGTGTCTACTGTTGGTTTGGCAGGGAGGAAGAGATACATGAGGAGAGGGCAGGACAGGGCTCAAAAGAAGGCCCGCAACCGGCTTGGCACCGCGTCGCGTCTCAGGAAAAGCATCGAAACCACTTCGTCATTGACAAACAGCAACGCGAGCATTACAAGATTTCTAAGCAAGCTGTCCCTTCTTGTATGGGAACGTCGAGCGGAAGTGCTCGGCAATGGCAGTACGCGTCGTGACCCAGACACCTTCCTTCTGCTCAATGTACTCGACAAACTTCTTCAAGGCCGCGAAACGAGCAGGCTTGCCAATGCATCTGCAGTGAAGACCGATTGTCATCATCTTTGGCGATCCCTCAGAGCCTTCTTCGTAAAGCACGTCGAATGCGCCTTTGACATGGTCGTAGAAGTCTGTCGGGCTGCCGAAGCCTGTTGGCACGTTGAACTTGTAATCGTTGCAGTCTTGTCGAGTCAGCAAGTGTACATCTTTTCATGATATGACCATCACTTACCATAGGAATACGGGATCATCAGCATGCCTTCAGCCTTCTCGACGCCCTTCTCTGCAGGCACATCGACCCAATACGGAACATCATCAGCGTACGAGTCTGACATCCACAGAAGTGGAATGCCCATCTCCTTGTACACGTCCCAGACAAGTGCTTGCGACTTTGGACTTAGACGACCATAATACCATCCCTTCGGATACTCGCCTGTGACATCCTTGATTGCGTTGATGCCCTTGCGAATGTACTCCTTTTCTTTCTCAGGAGGGAAGTCGTGGTAGTCAACCCAGCTGTAGCATGTCAGCAGACTGGTCAAGAGCAAGGAATTGTTGAAGATACCGGTATGCATGACTGGCAACATCATGACCATTTTCAACACAGGAACGGCCAACCGCTGGATTGTCCTCTAAAGCCTTACCTACACCATAGAGAGTAAACTTCATGTCGTGCTTGTTGAAGAGTCGGAACAGACGCCAGACTCCTGCTCTTGCACCATAGTCATACTCGGACTCGACATTCACAGCACGCTCCTTGAGTCTTGGTGGACCGCCCTTCACAACTGTGTCAGCCTTGTCGTGGACTATCGCGAAGATTCAAGACTTACCGGAGCTTCCCACAGATGGTTCTCGCTGTGGATATCGCCGTTCAACACACTGTTCTCAGCACCCTGGGGAATGTTCAGCGACCTATCCTTTGGCCAAGCATTCTCATAATACCGACCTCTTCATAGTTGATCACAAAGGAGACCGCAATCTTCGCGTTGTTAGGCCATTGGGGATTGTGGCTCTTCTCGCCATAGCCGATCAAGTCTCTCGGGAAGTCGTAGTGATCGTCCCACTTCCAGTCAGCTATGCTGTCTAGGTTGTCGGGCAAGACCGAAGGCGTAAGTGACATTTTTGTTTGTATGGAAAATGTGTCAGAAGTTTGGAGTACAGTGCCTACTTTTCCTCTGACCCCAGAGTGAACACTGATATATACTTTTCAAGACAGGCTGACCACAGCATTCAGCTATCATGTCAATATACAGTCGGCCTATCTCTTGCAGAGAATCGATTGATTGGAGTACTTGGAGTATGTGCCGCTCGTGGATAGCACTTGCTTGTCCTGCTTTGTAACCGTCAGGGTAGGGCGATAAGCGATAAGAGCTGATAAGATAGATGAAGCTGTCACCCTATCTCAACCTCGGCGGACGATCATACCAACCCCACCATGACCAAGCAATCAGAACGAGTCTGTTAAGTATATCAAAGATCCATGTCCGAATCAATGTCCGCGTTATCGCCCCAAGATGTCCGTTCTCTTCACATCCATCTCAGCGTCAGTTGGCCTCTTAGCCTTGCTCATCGCCTCTGTTTACTGACATTCGACCACCAGTGGAAACACAGTATCTATACAAGATGTGCGTGAGACCTTTGCCAAGCTCAATGTCAGCGTACCCGAGTCAGAGGAAGACGACTATCAAAAACTACTAGCAGCGATCCACGACTGCGCGGAAACAGTAGCTGCACTGCCAGACTCGCATCCGCCAACAGACCTCGAGCGATTTCCCAGAAACAATGTCCATCGACCAACTTTAGAAGAAAACATACTCGGGCACGCTTGGGCGCATACTTTCTCTATCAAAGACAAGAACCCTACAGGTTGTCTGACAGGCAAGACTGTCTGTCTTAAGGACTGTATCTGTGTTGCTGGCGTCCCTCAACTTCTTGGTACCGACATCATCGATCCTTGGACTCCTGAAGCAGACGCTACAGTCGTACGCTGGGCTTTGGAAGCAGGTGCAGAGATTGTTGGCACTGCACACTGTGAGAATTGGTGCCAGAGCACGAGTTCATTCTCTAGTGCTCAAGGAGTAGTCCACAATCCATATGCAGAAGGCTACTCAGCTGGTGGAAGTACCTCTGGCGCTGCAGCACTGGTAGCAGGTGGCTTCGTGGATATCGGCATCGGAGCGGACCAAGGAGGTAGTATCAGAGTACCAGCGTCTCTGTGTGGTTGTGTAGGGCTGAAACCTACTCATGGTTTGGTCCCATACACAGGCATTGCTTCCAATGATCCGATAGACGATCACGCTGGACCGCTCGCTCGCACAGTAATGGAAGTTGCACAATGTCTAGACGCCATCAGTGGCTACGATGCTATAGACGACCGCAGTCTCGGCGCTCCAAAACACGGCACTACCACCTTCGCCTCCGACCTCCTCAGCAATCCAGGTGCAAAAGGCATGCGTATCGGTATCTTGACTGAGTCCTTCGAAATTGCCCTTCTAGGCAAAGACGTGAAAGACCTTGTGCTGTCTGCAGCCCACAAATTCAAAGACCTCGGCGCCACAGTCGAAGAAGTCTCCGTCCCTATGCATCCCCTCGGTATCGCAATCTGGACAATCCAACAACGCATTTCCGGCTACCTAGCCCTCCAAGGCCATCAAACCGGTCGTCACAGCTACGGTCTCACAGGCCTAGAAGAAGCAAAACTTCCATGGACGCAAGAGAAATTCGACAAATGTGTGTTTTCACCCCCTCCCCTCTACCCTACCTCCTCCATCTCCGCCTTCAATGCTGATAGACAAAACAAAGGCTTTCCAACAACCAAAAACATATTCCTAAATGGATCTTACCTCCTCACCAACTTCCCCACCTTATACCCAAAAACCCTGAATCTATGCCGTCAACTCCGTGCTTCCTATGAGCATGTGTTCCAATCCTATGATATCCTCATTACACCCACTACTCCCTTCGTAGCACCCAAACATGGGAAACTGACGACGCCGATCGAGACTATTTCTCCAACGGTGGGGTTGACGAGTAATACGGTGCAATTTGACGCTACAGGGCATCCGGCCATGACGATACCGGTGGGGAGGGTGGAGGTGGAGAGGGGTGTGAGGTTGCCGGTGGGTATGCAGATTATAGGGGGCATGGGAGAGGATGGGAAGGTTTTGCGGGCTGGGCATGCTTGGGAGAAGGCGTTTGATTGGAAAGAGATGTGATAGCTTAGCATATGCAGTAGGAAGATGAGGATTTGCGTTCAAGGATTGAATTTAAGGGTTTATGTAACGTTCGTAGCACTCATGGATCATCTATGGTTATCAATTAAGCCTTCTTTGCCTTTTTCGCGACCATCTTGCTCTTTTCCTTATCTGCCATCTCAGCCAACTTTGCATCTCTCCATGCAGCAGCCTTTTCAACAGCCTCGCGAGGCTTCTTTCTGTGTAACAGTAGATATCCTTGCACATTAGAAGGTGCAAACTTACCCTCCGGCAGCAGCTTAGCAAACTGTGTGCTCAATATTTCCAACTCAGCTTCCGTGAGCGATTTCTCCGTATCGCCAGTGCCAGCTACATCTCCAAAGTTCTTCATCGTACCAATCTTGGGCAAGTGCTTGGTTCCAGCGGACAGTGCAGGGAGATTATCCACAGCATACATGCGCAAAAACAAACTTTTGATTTGCGAAGAAGTGGCATTGGTAAAGGCGATCTGCATATCCACTCTACCTGCACGGATGAGAGCTGGATCGAGCTTTTCTGGGTGGTTGGTCGTCATGATGAGGATACGACCTTCATGTGTTGCTACACCGTCTATGCAATTGAGGAGGCCAGAGAGCGAGATCTTGGATGTGGGTTCATTCTCGGTGTCCGAGGTGGATGTATTGGCCTTACGATTGCGACGGCGCTTGCGAGGGGATGGAGAGGGCGATGATGAGGTGGAGCGGGCACGTCGACTGGCAGCGATGAGGGCGCGAGCAAGAGACTCGACGGTGAGGGGATCATCCTTGTCGTGGCGGGAGGATAAAGACGAGGTTGAGGATAGACGGGAAGCTGAAAGCGATGCAGACTCAGAGGCTAAGGACAAGCCGTCGGCGTCAGACATGTGATCCAAAGTATCGCCGTTGATTTCGAGCTTTGGGGAAGGTGCGATGGAATCGACTTTCTGACTTGCGTCGTCATCGGTTTCGCTGTCGAAATCAAGTGCAATTGAGCTTTGTTTCACTGGCCTGGCTGCACCATTTGTGGTCGTCCGCTTTTGAACTGCAGCACGGCCTCTGCTCTTTCTACCGTTCTTGTGAGATACCTTACTTGGCTTTTCATACTCGCTCTCCGAATCAGAGTCAGACTCGGAATCAGAGTTGGAGTCCGAATCACCATCGGAATCATCCTTCCGCTTCTTGATACCTGCAGCATCAATGTCCTCGAACAAGACAATGCATCTCTTTGGCAAGTTGTTGAACAATCTCGACAACATGCTCTCACTCATCGACGGATCCATGAGATTGATGATGTGGATATCCAAGCCGAAGATACCAGCGAGGGAGAAACTGAGACTTGTCTTGCCAGTTCCAGGAGGTCCAGAGAACAGGTATCCACGACGGTATGGGATGCCACGAGATGCATACCACTTGGGACTCAGGGGATGAAGATACTCATCCATGTCAGACAAGATGCGTGACTTTTGCTCAGGGTCAAGGATGACAGTGTCGAGAGGACGCGAGGGACGCTCTGAGCTTCTCATCCAGGCGTTCCAACGCTCAGAGCATGGTATACGAATGACAGTCTTGGAGCCTTCCTTACGTACAGACCAAGCCTTGATATCAGCGATGAGAAGTTTGATTGGAGCGGTGGTAAGGCCAATGCAAGAAATGTCAAGAGCAGACTCTGTACGTTCACCGCCATCGTTGCCCCGAACGGTGTACTCGGTTTTGCTGAACTGAAAGGTACCACGAGGAGTCGTAAACCAGAAACGACCATAGAATGGCTCATAGCGTGGAGGAATACGTGCAGCCGTCTTTGAGAAGTTGAAGTAACCGTGATCACCGATTGCGACTTTTGCAAGCATATCTGCATCTTCGCCGTCGGCGTCGCTCTCGTCGTCAGAGTCGTACTGGTTGCCGTATTGTGTGCGAGCCGTAAGCGAGCGCTTCGATAGATCGGGTCTGGTGCCTCCGATCCATTCAAGTACTGTAGTGTAGAGGTCATCACTGCCATCGATGTGTACAGAGCTGCTGAAATGATCCAGAAAAGTCTTGTATGAACGAGACCAGAGAAAGTCGAAGGCACGCTTGGCGATGAAGAAGAAGGCGACGCAGGTCATGACCAGACTGATATCGAAGCCGAGCCATTGCTGTACAGTGGTTGCGAATAGACTATATCCGGGAACGACCGCCTCGAGAAGCTTAATGGGAAGGTCGCTGACCTCAGTGCCATTTCCTGAAGGTAGAGCTTCCATAATCTGCCGACCAATGTAAAGAAAGTCCATGTCGATGGTTGGAACAAGCCAATATAGTCGAGTTGAAGGTCGTACAAGCCTGGTTTGATATACTTCACGGCGGTGACGGGATTCGGCGGCGATCGAACACAGCGACCGCGTTATTGCAGCAAACGCGTCTGTTCAGGCAATAAGTTGTACACCGAGAAAACCTAGCAAACCTACACCTTATATGTCATATCACAGCGGACCAGGTACCGACTGCGGGTCAATGATCGATGACTCTACATCAGGGACTCTAGGCTGCAGTATCTCATGTTCGCAGCACGTTTCTGTGCGTTTGCAGCAAGTGAAAGCATGTTAAACGCTACAAACCTTTTAGCATAGCCATATTTCAAAGGCCGTGCGGCTATGTCTCCGTAGGCGCAGCGTTTAGGCGCCGTCCGCAGTGCTTTCAGTCGTGGTTGTCTAGGATTGGTCGATTGACCAAGGAGGAAAATGGTGCTGTGTGCGAGAGTCACATGTGGGGAAGCACAAAGGAGGGGCAGGAGCGAGCGTCACCAAATCAATGAGACATCTGCGAATTGAGACAGCTGCATCTTTGCCATGCATGATTATAAGATTGACAGATCCAATGAATATCACGGACTGTAAACTAAGATGATCACGGGATGGTGAAGAATTGGTCGGTGTAAAGATTAAATACTCGAGCGAGTTTCTTCTCCGCTCCCGTCTGGATCTTCCTAAAAATTATTTCCTGTACCCGCTCGGTTCTTGATCGGGTTCCTATTTCTCAATGCCTTTGACGACTAACGAGATCCCTTAAACAAGAACGTATTGCTAAATCACGTCACCGAACGCGGACTCGGTTGAACGCAGCGTGGATGAAATGGTAGGAATGTGACGTTTAAGTGATAAAATGTCAATTTTGCAATATATATTCCTCTATGTTTTAGGGAAAGGACAGGGTATAAACAACTAGTAGTGAAATGAATCGAACATGAATCGCCAAAATGCAAAAGGCACCTCTATTGTAAAAGTGGAGAGGCAAGAAAAAGGACAAAACATCCGAAAAGGCAGAGAAGTCAAGCAACTAGTCGCTTACTCGGCCTTTGACTTCTTCTTGGGCTTCTTGGGCACACGAGCAAGCCAGTAAATACCAACAGCGGCGACAGCGTTGAAGATGATGAAGACCCAGAGAATACCGAAGTTTCTCCAGCGGTGGCTGTATGAAGAGCTGACCGAAGACAAGAAGACATTGGTGTCCGAGATCTGACAGAATTGGCAGTCCATGGTTTGGTTGTTCTGGAGATAGCCGCCATAGCTGGAGATCCAAGGCTGCATGAATGTTCCACAGTCCTGACCCTGAGGTGCGCGGAACTGAAGATACTCGTTGTCGGCGCAGATGACGTTAGTGTTTGCAACACCGACAGACAACATACCATCGACGAGGTAAGAGAAGGGCGACACGCGGTACATGAAGATCCAGAAACCAGGCATGACGGTGGGTCCAACAAGGACACCACAGAAAATCAAAGTCAAGGAGAACATCAAGTTGGCGATGTTACCACCGGTCTCAGCGAGATCAATACCAGCAATGACCATGTTGGTGAAGGTAGAGGTGAACAGAAGGAACTGCCAGACGAATAAGAAGAAGAGGCCACCGCGCTCGGTAACTTGACCATCAGGAACAGCGTTGCGATACAAACCAATGGGGTAGTAGAAGCAGAAGAAGATGATGATACCTCCAAGAGAGTTCCAAGGCAGCTCGACGAGGATGTTGCTCAACATGAAAGCCTTCCAGGAGTATGTCTTGGAAGGGCGCTCGCGAACCTCGTACAAAGCACGCTGTGTAACGAAGTGAGGCATGATCTGTTGCACAAGTTGACCGAAGATGGTAAACAGCATGAAAATGGAGAAGAGCTGGTTCTGGAGACCTTGCTGGGAGTTCGGGGCCTTGTAGAACACGAATCCGATGAAAAGAGCCGAGAAAGTACACAAAGCGAGCTTTGAGAAGATGTAACTGGGGGTTCTCCAGTACTGGATAAAGACACGCTTGGTGACTTCCATGAACTGAACACCGAAGGGAGCAGCGAATTCGCGGAAGCTGGTTTGGTCGTTGGGATCGGTCGAAGGTTGAGTTTCCTTGGGAAGCTGAGTGCGGAGTCTCTCGAGCTCAGTCTTAGTCTCGCGGTATTCAGGGCTGTCGCGCCAGGTCTGGTGCCAGTCGATGTCGGAATGAGAACCGGGAGCTGCACCAATGACTTCGAGCATCCATTCGGCAGGGTTGGCATCAGGAGGGCACTGGTGAGCACCGTTGCGTTCGAAGTAGGAGGTCAGAATGTGCGAACCCTGGCCGACTTCGCCGAAGTAAATAGTCTTACCACCTCTGGCGAGGAAGAGAAGACGATCGAAACGCTGGAACAGCATAGCAGAAGGCTGGTGAATAGTGCAGAGAATGGCCTGGCCGGACTTGGTGAGCTTCTCCATGAGATCACAGATAGCCCAAGAAGTTTGAGAGTCGAGACCGGAGGTGGGCTCATCCAAGAAGAGAAGAAGCTCCGGCTTAGCAGCGAGTTCGACACCAATAGTCAGACGCTTACGTTGCTCGACGTTGAGACCTTCACCGGGCACACCGACGACGGCATCGGCGTATTCTTCCATATCCAAGAGCTTGATAACCTCATCAACATAGTCTAGCTTTTCCTGGCGAGAGACGTGGGCAGGTTGACGAAGAAGAGCACTGAAGTTGAGAGCCTCGCGAACGGTCGAGGTCTGGAGATGAAGATCTTGCTGTTGGACGTAACCAGTCTTTCTCTGGAAGGAATCATCACGTTGGCGACCATCGACGAACATATCACCCGAGATGACACCCATGGTGACACGAGTAGCAAGAACATCAAGCAGAGTAGTTTTTCCTGCACCAGACACACCCATGAGAGCAGTGAGAGTACCGGGCTTGACCCAACCATCGACGTGGTCAAGAATTCTGCGATCTTCCTTCTTGATCTTGATGTCGTAGCAGACATCCTCCCAGTGGAAAACGGCGGTTTGCTTCTTGATGATGTCGGTGGGGTTAGTGTCATGGTGCTGCTTCTCAGCAACAGCTTGAGCAGCACCGGCAGCCTCGAGATCGTCGGGGGTGTTCTTGGTGAGGACAGCAGGTGCGTGACCCCTACGGAACACAAGGACTTCACCCTTGGACTTCTTGGCAGAGATGAATTCAGTGGCAGCAAGGTAGAAGCACATCAGACCAATCATGAAGGCAATGACAATTCCGAAGTTGCGCCACTTGTGGCTGTGGTAGTATTCGAACGATGAGTTGATGTAGGCGTCTCCATCGACAAAGTTGTTACCGGCGACAGCACCGACAGTGGCGCAGACCTGAGTTAGCTGGTCGTAAGTTCCGTACAACGGAACAGGTGCCGAGCAAGGGAATTGTCTGCCGTGGAACTCGTTGATCATCAAGGCCTCGAAACCATAAGCCACAGGATCGAGGTAGTTGATCCACCTACTCCATCCAAGCATGTAGCGGGTAGGAATGGTGAAACCAGTAAAGATGACGATAGCCAGAATCAAGATAGCGGCAGGAGCCATAGCTTGCGAAAGGGTACGCGAGACCGAGGCGATGGTTCTGAACAACATACTCATGGTCAGGGTGAGGAAGAAAGAGACGAGCAGGAAGAAGAAGAAAGGTCCAGGTTCACGACGGAGGTTGGTCATGAAGTAGAGCGTTGTGTTGAAGATGATGGCGTTCAAAATCTTGTAGGGCATGTCTGTAAGCATAGATGCGAAAGCTTCGGCGGAGGGATGATAGAGAGCGTATCTGGAGTGCTTCTCGACAATGGGTCTTTGGGCGTAGAGGGTCAAAATTTCGAGAGCGGAACCGAAAGCGTTCATGAGGATAGCAAAGAAGAGAAGAGCACCTCTGCTGTAGAAAGAGTCGGTGCCGTTGTCGAGGTTGTAGAAGATAGAACCGATGACGAGAGACATGATGAAGTTACCGAAGAGTTGAGTAAAGGTCAGACTGGGATCTCCCTTCAGACGCTGGAAACCACGCCACAAGCACAACTTGACCTGCTGAGGGTAAGACAAGGTGTAAGGAGAAGCCTCACGCTGTCCCTTTGCCTTCTGAGCCTTGCGCGATGAAGCGAAAGTCTCGTGTGCTTCTCCACCGAAGGGGTACTTGCGGTCAAACTCGTCGATTTCTCTCAGGAGGCGCTCGCGTTGAGGACTGGCCTTCCAACAAGCAGCAAATTCGTCGGGGGTTCTAGGAGCCCTGTTCTCCCAGCCCTTGCGAATGACACGCTCTTGAGCGGAAGTCATGGAGGTAAGGAAATCGGCGTCGGTTTGACGATCAGGGCATTCGAAGCCAAGGTTCTCAAAGTATCCCTTGGCTTCAACGGCACCGCCGAAGAAGATCTGGCGTCCCTCGTAAAGGACAATGACCTTATCAAAGAGGTCGTAAGCAGCACCGGGAGCTTGGTAGATAGCAACCATGGGAGTGGTGCCGAAGAACTCGGAGGAAAGGCGCAGAGTCTTACAGAACTCAACAGCGTTAGCACTGTCGAGACCACGAGTGGAGTTGTCCCAAGCCTGGAGAGGAGCACCGCTCAAAGCGGCCTCAGCGATCGAAACACGCTTTCTCTGACCACCAGAGACACCACGAATGAAGTCGTTTCCGACCTGAGTGTTGATGGTCTCGGAGATACCGAAAGTGGCCATGATCATGTCTCTGGAAACCTCTGCCCATCTGACCTTGGAAAGGCCGCCAGGAACTTGACGGGGAGCGCGCGCGCGAGCTGCGAAGTACAAGGTATCGCCGACAGACATGTTTGGGAAGTGGACGTCTACTTCAGCGGTGTAGATGGCTTCTCCTCTGTACTTGGTGTTGATGTCCTTGGCTTCAATACCCTGGTAGTTAAGGTGTGACTTTTCGTCAACATTGAAACCGTGGGTCTCACCAGTCAAAGTTTTGAGGAAAGTGGAGCATCCAGAACCAGGAGGACCGAGAACGACAAGCATCTCACCGGGGTTGACGACACCTTCGAAGTCGCGGAGAATATCAATTCTCCTGGGCTTCTCAAGACCCATCAACTTCTTGATGCCTCCAACCACCTCGAGAGCGACGTTCGAAACAGTCTTCTGGTAATCCGAGTCGGCACCGAAACCGTGAACGCTCAAGTTCTTGAAAGCAATGCCGGCGGTACGTTGTTGCACGCCTTCTCTTTGGTTCAACTTGAACATGGACTTTACCCATTCGCGGGCTTTGAAGTTAGGGCCATTGGGGTTAAGAGGCGAGTCCTCGTCGTATGTGAATGGGTCGTCGGGCGCTTGTGACATGGTACGGCTCAAAGTCTTTGCGAGATCGTGAACCTTCTCTTCTCGTTCGTAGGCGGCTTCGCTCTGAGATGATGATGGTGATTCTGCGGGTTCGAGCTCGACCTTCTCGTCTGATGGCGCGATTCCGTCGGGGTAATATGTACCGTTGTGAATACCATTGTGTGATTGGTCTTGTTGCTCGGTGGTGAAGGTCCGCGATGTCTGGCGGGATGCAGGAATGTGAGAGTGCTCGTGGCGAGAAGGGTTCAAGTGTGTATCCCGGGTCGAGTTGTCGGCCTGTTCGTGGTGCTCGTCATGGTGGAAGGCAGTACCTCCCAGAGCACTGACTCCACTACGCTGGTTTTCACCATCGTAGTTGTTGAAGGTAAAGTTGCCTACAAGCGACATGTTGATTAATGTATTATGTCGTTGAAGCTAATTGGGGTTAAAGTCGAAGGGACAAGCCCTTGTTGCAAGCAGGTAATTGCTGCTGCTGGTCGAGGTATGTGGCGTATGCAACTGAATTTCCAAAGAAACAAAGATGCCGGCAACCAGAGCGAACGGCTTCCCTTAATATTGCCAGAGATGCTGAGGCGTTAGGCCGAAGCAGTGACAAGTTGACAACAAACCACCCGTAGATGACGGCCTCTTCGAGATGCGCTAGGGGCAATTCAAACCGACTCGGACAAACGTTAGCTCCTCTGTAAAAAGGACTTCCGTGCGGGAGGCCCACTTTCCACCCCTCCAAGCACGGAAACGACAACATCCGAACTGGAGAATAGCTGTGAGATATCGTACCATCCGCATCCCTCCGTCAAGGAGAGCACACTTCAGGCTGTCAGATCTGGGCTGACTGCATGCTTCTACTCCTATCGTTTACTGGAAATCCTCCAAGCCTTGAAATGTCCTTCATAGACGACTTGGCATGATTGTATGACGCAGTAATTCTCACCTACATTGCCCATGAACGGTTCTACCACAGACGACAGCCCAGCTTTTTCGCAAACCTTGTAGAGTCACCGGATCAGTGCCATTCCGTGCGGTGTTCAGAAACGGATTTTAGGTGCAGCAAAAGGCAACGCATCTTGAGCAATCTCTCAACAAGCTTAGCAATGTCCTCGGATGGGACCCTATCCGCGCGGGATCGCCGCACTACCTTCACGTGGCGCACCTTCCCCGGCTCTTGAATCGCGTTCTTTTTGACAGGGGCTGACGCTGTACGAATACGAGTCGTCGGATTCTTTGTTTTGCAGCCTGGAGTCCACGGACTCCGCGGTTCCTGACCCAGATGTTTCAGCATTCTGCCAAAAATTGCAGAAAGAAATTGCCGACGCTGCTTCATCGCTTTACAGTGGATGACACGAGAAACGGGGAGATTGCATCTAGAAGCCGCAAATCATCGTCGCGCCGCAATATCAACGCGTGTAAGCCTTGCTGCAGATACAATCGGCCGACAGCCAGCACGCAGCTTATGAATCCCATAAAGTGCTGAGGACGCGATTCTTCGAGGTTTGCGTGAGCTCAGAACCTTATTTGACATGCTCGTACTCGTATAGCCATGGCTCGGATTTCTGAAACCTTCTCTTCTTGGACAACGCTCAGATAAGGCTCCATCTCGTTCGATGCCCTCCACCCTTGAGCTCGCCTAATCTTGTTGACAAGGGGCAACTAATGAACCACTGGCCGGTCACCCTTGACGCTGTGACCAATCTCTTAATGAAGTCATATTCAAACAACAATACAATTGTCGCACAGCCTGATTATGGACTTTGGATTTGCGAATTGTCGGGTTCGATTGACTGGTGCCTGCCTTGGATGCTGGGATGTCTGCATGATGTTCCTCTGCAGTTCGTAAGTCGTATTCGGAGCAATATAGAAAGATCTGTCAAGATTAGGCAAACAGTGTGGGGTTAAGGTATGCGACACAACATGCAAGATTGTCGTGCTTACAAACTAAGCCCGGAAGACACCTACTTCCTAGTTCCGATGGAAGCTTTTCTATCCGTTCTCGAACAGCGGATGCCATTTGCATCCGTCAATGGCTCGATAGGTCACCGAAAACCAGGAACAAGTCGACCTTGGTGCTCGTACGATCTTCTGCAAACCCCTCTCAGGCACACGTCAACAAATGGTACGAGGTTCAGCCAGCAATACTGGATTCCAATTCCACGACCTTCCAGAGCAGACCACTTTCAGAATCAAAACAATGAACACATCGCTCTGAGCATCTCCCTGGCCAAGGGGATTCCGAGTAGGTGCCTTGCCTCGAGCATCAAGCCAAAGACATCCGTCAATCAACACATTATTCATCCTTGACTCTGGCTTTGACCACAAGCTTTCTTCCGATAAATCTGAGGCCAGGGCTAGTACTATCGTGCAATGCACTCAGTCAGTTCTCAGGAAACTACATAATGTTATTGAGCCACGGATCCCAATCAAAACATCAACATCGCTGTCGCACTAGGTAGCACTAAACGATGGCCAACTTGAGGGGGTACTCATGTTTGTAAGTCTTGAGATATAGGCACGACGTCGAGAGCGCGGTCTACGATGTGCGTTGTCCCCGGCGTCTAGTAGGGAGAAACTCGCCACAGTCCTGAGCAACGGCACTTCCCTCTTAGGCACTCGTGATGCGGCGCGTACCTCCTTCAAATCTCCGTCGAGGCTACGAGCGTGTCGAATTTTAGACACGACGTCGGGAGCACTTTCCGCGACGTATGTGGCCGCGGCTTGTATTGGGGAAGAATAAGTCGCCGGACCACAGCACTCAGCCATCTATTGTTATAGTAGTCGGGGATGAAGGAGAAGCGGGAAACGCAGAATAGGAGAAGACTATAGAGATGGAACTCATAATGGAAGAAAACCACAGAGAGTTGGTGAGGTTTATACAACGCTTGCAGGGCGGAGTTAAACCAAAGGATGAGTTGAGCCAAATGTATGGCACCACGCGATTGCCTCGATCAATTTTGTAGAGCCGGTTCAACTCCTCCTTTGGTTCAATTCGCTCTGCGTACTTTAGGCGTAAAAAAAGCATCTACCTTGCTCGAGAAGGTGTTTTGCATTCCTGTCGTGGTTGTGCTCTTTCCGTCAGGGTCATGCTCCAGACAAGACGTTCGTTGAATCGAAAATCAGCTATACCATAGCCACCCAGCGCATCCCATCTAGTACGGATTGACTAGCTCGTAGATTTTCTCACCAGTCGACTGCATCTTGGTATGAGCACAAGTTGTCGTCGGCTACACACTCTGATTGGTCATTCTCGCTATACTAGCTTTACCGGATAAACTCATGATTGCTGGATAAATGCTGAATGTGGATGGAGCTTCCTCCGCAAAAGTTAAACCCCTCCAACGTCTTCCATGCCACCTTCCAGAATACTTTCTCCTCGTTCTTTCCTCGTTCTTTGTCGTTGACTCCAGAAAAGACGTCGATCATACCAAACTTGTGGAAGGAGCAATATTGAATCCAGAAAAAGCCCGGACTCATACCTAAGCAACAAGACCAACTCGCAAGGACAACTATCGACTGGAGCGCTTTCG